>OKKW01000055.1_pt1 | contig 29799 bp, 29 predicted proteins | sample 1611301 | NCBI WGS metagenome assembly OKKW01 (sample SAMN04436730, study PRJEB24849) | human gut metagenome | biome: human gut; feature: NICU; material: stool | host: Homo sapiens | place: USA: Saint Louis, MO | collected 2010-11-09
CGATGACCATTTACGTAATCATGGATATATCTTGATACCGGGAAAAGGTTGGCGGACCGAATTCGCCGCCCGGGAAGCAATCGCTCACGGCATACTAAAGGCGGTCCCCATCGATCATCCGATCGCCAGCAGCGCCCAATGCCACTTATTACGCAACTCGAACCGCCGCTTTCCCCCCGCCGCGCACCATATGTGGCGCTTACTTCATAACGCCTTTCGCGATGCGCAGCGGGCGATGACGGTGTGACCCTATTCGCTCACCACAAAGCGCGTCGCCGCAAAGCAGTTCAGAAGACGGTGCATGAGAAAGACCAGAGTCAGCGTCACCACCAGCGAGACCGTCACCGAGGTGATGCGGTACAGGTCGCTGAATACCAGATCCTGATAGGGATGCAGATTCTGGCCGAACATAATGCCGATGGTGGTGATGCTGGCGAAGCCCACCCCGGCGCCCACTTTCTCCATCACGTGCAGGCGGGCGCTGAAGGCCAGCCCGAGACCAATCAGCGGCATCATCAGGATCATGTGGTTGCTGAAATCATAGATGATCAGCTGCACCACCAGAATATAGAGACAGGCCAGCACCACCCCAACGACGCGCCAGATCGAGCTGATCACCGCCCCGCGATAGTGCATCGGAAACAGGATCAGGATCCCGGCCATCAGCGCCGACAGCGAGTCACTGAGATCGCAGATCTGGAACACCACAAAGATGATCGTCGCGACCGTACCGGAGAGCAGCGACTCGTGGCGAATGCGGGCGGCGTCTTTTTCAATGCGCGGCGGCGGCTTGCGCGGTTCGACGTCCGGGATCAGGTAATGCAGCAGCGCGCTCAGCGCCACCGCCAGCACGCAGGCTTCCATATTGGAGAACATCAGGGTGTGCCAGTTGCTGGTGGGATAGCTCATAAAGTTGAGCATCGTGCTCTGGCACACCACGCCCATCGACCCCAGCAGAAACAGCGGCCCCTGGCTCATAAAGCGAAAACGCATCACGTACAGGGCGAACACCACCAGGGTCATGATCACCGGCCACTGCGACAGATAACCGACGATCAGTACCATTTCGACGCAGTTCACCGCCGCGCTGAACACAAACTGGCGGGCGACATGGCGGTTGAACACCGGCACCAGCGACATCAGCATCAGCGGATACACCACAAAAAATACGCCGTACTGCACGTCGTAGAAGGTGGAGATGCTGAGCGCAATCGTCCCGGCCACGGCGATACGCACCGTCTGGCGAAAATCATTCGCCGTGTAGACGATATTGCCGTGCGGCGTAAAGACGTGCGCCAGGGTATTAATAGACATAGTGCAACCAGCTCACCAGGTGGATCTGCAGGCCGGCGAAGGTGCGGGCGAAAGGTCCCTCGCTATTGTACAGCTGCACCGTGGCGCGGGCGCCGGTCGGCAGCGGTTTCGCCAGCGGCTGATCCAGCGCGACGTGAATGCGCATGCGCTGTGCGTCGCGCACCCAGCGGGTGGACTGCTCCGGCTGCGACAGCTGGCCGTTCACCGCCTCCTGCCCCGCCAGAATCCCGGCATCGCTGCTGGTGACGTGCGCCGGGAAAACTTGCCCCGGCAGGGCATCGAAGACCACCGCTGCATCGGTATTCACCGCCGTGTGGCGCAGGCTCTTCTCACGGAAGTCAGCGACGATATCTGTATTGTTGTTGACCAGCGCCAGCACGGCCGTCGCCGCGGTGGCGTAGATCCCCGGGTTAAGCTGCAGGTTGCTGACCATACCGTCAGTTTCGGCACGCACCTGGGTCCAGGCCAGGTTCAGCTGTGCCTCCTCCAGCGCATTACGGTATTTCTGCAGAGTGACGTTGCGCTTATCGTCGCGCTCACCGCGCTGGATCAGCAGGTTCTGGATCTGCGCGTTCAGCGCCGAGACCGACTGCTCGCTGGTCTGCCAGGTGGTCCGCACCTTATCGAGGTCGGACTGCGAGACGTTCTGCATCGTACTCAGGCGCTGGTAGCGATCGAGCGTGACCTTATCGTTACGGGCGGTGTACTGTGCGGTGCGCAGATTGGCGCGGGCGGCGGCGATTTGTGCATCCAGTTGCTGGTTGCTCAGTTTCGCCTGCTCGAGGGCGATCTGCGCCGCTTCAACTTTATTAATGAATGGCGTTGGGTCGAGCTCATACAGCAGGTCGCCCTTTTTCACCTGGCTGTTGTTGTGCACGTAAACGTGCGAGACATAGCCGGAGACCCGCGACGATACCGGGGTCACCACGCGCATCACGGTGGAGTCCGGCGTCAGCGGGATCCAGATATCGGCAACGATAAACCAGGCGAATATTCCCAGAAAAGCGGCAATACTCACCCGTACCCAGCGGGCAAATTTTTGTTCAGGCGTCATCATAGTGTGTTAGATCTTGTTATCTTCTTCGCGGATATTCCGCAAACGACAGGCGATTTGATTTAATGTGGCGCTGAAGGTGGCGAGGTCGGCCTCCGGGATGGTCTGAGTCACGCGTTCCTGATAGGTCTCGATCACGCAGCTCAGTTTTTCCAGAATCGCCCGCCCCTCGGCGGTCAGCGTCAGCAGGCGAATGCGTTTGTCATATGGCGATGTAGAACGCACCAGATAGCCCTGCTTTTCCAGTAACGAGAGGGTGCGCATCAGCGGCGGCAGTTCAATTCCCTGCACCTCCGCCAGTTCGCTGACCGAGACGTTGTCTCCCAGCTGATGCAGTTGCATCAACACCGTCCAGCTGGACTGGGTGAGTCCGGTATCGGTGATAGCGGAGTCAATAATGGCGCGCCACTGGCGCACCACCATGGCCATTCTCATCCCCAACGGGCGGCGGGCAAACAGGTCGTCTTCGGTCACAGGTTTTCCTCTCATTGTTGAGAAGAAAATAATACTTATCAGAGTAAGTATCAAGAAACGGACGATCGCGCCGCATCAATTGATAAATTTCGTGAATGTATTCCCCGGCGTCGCCAGCGCTTACCGGGGCAAAGAAGGAATGATGCCTGAAAAAAACCGCACTTTTTAATTGATCTGATCCCGACGCAGGCCGATGTCTTTCAGCTGTTCGTCGCTCATTCGCTGCAAAGCTCTGCGCGTTTGCTCCTGAAGCCACCATTTTTTGATAAACCGCACCAGCAGTACGAAACCGATAAATGGCTGTCTTGCCCTGTTCTCGTGAAATTCCATCCTCTACCTCCTCACCTTGCCAGAGGCTTTATCTTCACGGATTTGGGGCCAAGGAATACAGATTCACAAAACGCTTTTCTTTAACATACAGATTAGCTAAAACGTACACCAGAGCCCAATTTTTACGCCAATCTGTACTGGTTATTCCATCTGTATGGCTGCAATTAAGGATACAGCATGACCCGCTACCAACATCTCGCTACGCTGCTGGCCGAACGCATCGAACAGGGCCTGTATCGCCACGGCGAAAAACTGCCGTCGGTGCGCAGCCTGAGCCAGGAGCACGGCGTCAGCATCAGCACCGTCCAGCAGGCCTATCAGTTGTTTGAGCAGCAGCAGATGATTGTGCCGCAGCCGCGATCGGGCTATTTCGTTGCCCCGCGCAAGGCCCAGCCGCCAGTGCCGCCGATGTCGCGTCCGGTACAGCGCCCGGTGGAGATCACCCAGTGGGATCAGGTGCTGACCATGCTCGACGCCCGCTACGATAAATCGATTATCCCCTTCGGCGGCGGCTCGCCGGATGTCACACAGCCAAGCCTGAAGCCTATCTGGCGCGAACTGAGCCGGGCGATCCAGCATAACCTCAGCGAAGTGCTGAACTATGACGAGCTGGCCGGGCGCCGCGAGCTGAGGGAGCAGATCGCCCGTCTGATGCTTGACGGCGGCTCGGTAGTGACGGCTGACGATCTGGTGCTCACCAGCGGCTGCCATAGCGCGCTGTCTCTGGCCTTGCTGTCGGTATGCCAGCCTGGCGATATCGTGGCGGTGGAATCTCCCTGCTACTACGGCACAATGCAGATGCTGCGCGGACTGGGATTAAAGACCATTGAGATCCCTACCGATCCGGAAACCGGGATCAGCATTGAGGCCCTGGAGCTGGCGCTGGATCAGTGGCCGATCAAAGGGGTGATCCTCGTGCCAAACTGCAATAACCCGCTGGGCTTTATCATGCCGGACGCTCGCAAGCGCGCGGTGCTGAACCTGGCCCAGCGCCACGATATCGTGATTTTCGAGGATGATATTTACGGCGAGCTGGCCACCGAGTACCCGCGCCCGCGCACCATTCACTCCTGGGATATCGACGGCCGGGTGATGCTCTGCAGCTCTTTTACCAAAACCATCGCCCCCGGCCTGCGCATCGGTTGGATAGCGCCCGGGCGCTACTACGACAAGCTGCTACAGATGAAGTACGCCGCCAGCGGCACTAACGTCCCTTCAACCCAACTGGCGGCTTGCAATTTTATTCGCGAAGGCCACTACCACCGTCACGTGCGGCGGATGCGGCAGATCTATCAGCGTAATATGGAGATCTACACCTGTTGGCTGCGGGAGTTTTTCCCGTGCGGGATCTGCGTCACCCGGCCAAAAGGTGGTTTTATGCTGTGGGTGGAGCTCCCGGAGCAGGTGGATATGGTCTGCGTCGCCAAACAGCTGTGCCGGCTGAAGATCCAGGTCGCGCCGGGCTCGCTGTTTTCGGCAGCGGGCAAGTATCGCAACTGCGTCAGGATCAACTGCGCCCTGCCGCCGACCGAGAAACATAAAGCGGTGATGGTGAAGCTGGGAGAAGCGGTGAAGGTGGCGATGGAGTGAAGTTTAACCTGTTCTCCCCGGTGGCGCTGCGCTTACCGGGCTACGGGTTACCCCGCGTCCGGAAATCAGCTTCACTGGTCAAAAAACACCATTCCCTTATACGGCTGCTCACGGCAGGCGGCCAGCCGCTGGGCGAGACTGCCGACGTGCAGCTCCAGCTTGTGGCCATCGGGATCGAGGAAATAGTGCGAGGCGCCTTCGCTGCGGTTTAGCTTCCAGACCGCCACGCCGGCAACCTCCAGGCGGGCGGCGAAGCTGGCGAAATCCGCCTCGCTAATGCTAAACGCATAATGGGTGTAGTCGCTCTCTTCCGGCGGGGTGATGCGCCGCTGCGGATCCAGCGACAGGCACAGCCACAGATCGCCGCAGGAGAGATAGGCGCCACTGTCCCAGCGGGCGTGCAGCGTCATGCCCAGCAGCTGCTGATAAAACGCCACGCTCGGCGCCAGCTGGCTGACTGCCAGGGTCAGGTGATTCAGTCCACTCAGCATGTCTGTTCCTCCAGTGAATTCACAATGAACTGACGCAGCCATTGATGCGCCGGGTCGCGGTGCCAGCGCTCGTGCCACAGCATCAGCATCTCAAAGCCGGCGACCGCCAGTGGCGGCTCGACGACTTCCAGCCCGCTCTGCCCGCGCACCAGCCGCTCCGGCAGCACCGCCACCAGATCGCTATTGCGCAGGGTCTCCAGCATAAACAGGAAATGTGGCACGGAAAGGACAACCCGCCGCGCCAGGCCAAGATTCGCCAGCGCGGTATCGGTCGCCGCGCTGAAGCCGCCCCCGTCCGGGGAGACGATCACGTGCTCCAGCTGACAGAACGTTTCCAGGCTAAGCCCAGGCCGCAGCGCCGGATGCTCCGCCTGGCCTGCCAGCACGTAGCGTTCGCGAAACAGCAGGCGCTGATGCAGCCCCGGCGGCGCGCCCTCGCGGGTATGAAAGAAGAGATCTACTGTATCGCTGGCCGCCTGCTGCTCCAGCCGCGCCGGCTGTAGCTCGAACACCGCCAGCCGACTGCCGGGAGAGGCCAGCCGTAGCCTGCCCAGCATCGGCAGGAGGATCGCCGAGGCCATATAGTCCGTCGCTGCCACCCGCCAGGTCTCCGCCGCCGTCGCCGGATCAAAAGGCGCCACCGGCGCCACCGCCTGCTCCAGTGCGGCTAGCGCTGCGCGCAGCGGCTGGCGAAGTTCATCGGCGCGGGCGGTGGGCTGCATGCCGCGCGGACCCGGCATCAGCAGCGGGTCGGCGAAAATCTCCCGCAGCCTGGCGAGCTGAATGCTCACCGAGGGCTGCGACAGATTCAGCCGCTGCGCCGCCCGGGTGACATTATTTTCACTGAGCAGCACATCAAGCGTGCGCAGCAGATTAAGATCCAGACGATGTAAATTAAGCACGGCTATACCTGGAATTTAAGTAATTAATTTCTACTATAGCGTCAGCTTTCCTACTCTGCAGCTCTCCATACGCCAGAGGTGATGTTATGAAAGTACTGCTGATTTACGCCCATCCGGAACCGCGCTCGCTTAATGGCGCGCTGAAAAATTTTGCCGTCCGCCATCTGCAGCAGGCCGGGCATGAAGTGCAAGTCTCCGATCTCTACGCCATGCGCTGGAAGGCCGGGTATGACGCCGATGACAGCGGCGCCCCGCCGGTCGGCGAGTTCTGGCAGCCGACCCTCGATTCCAAACAGGCCTTTGCCCAGGGCACCCAAAGTGCGGATATCGCAGCCGAGCAGGAAAAGCTGCTGTGGGCCGATACGGTGATTTTCCAGTTCCCGCTGTGGTGGTTCTCAATGCCCGCCATCATGAAGGGCTGGATCGACCGGGTGTACGCCTGGGGCTTTGCCTATGGCGTCGGCGAGCACAGCGACCGCCACTGGGGCGATCGCTATGGGGAAGGCACCTTCGTCGGCAAACGGGCGATGCTGATCGTCACCGCCGGCGGCTGGGAGGAACACTATTCACCGCGCGGGATCAATGGCCCCATCGACGACATCCTGTTCCCCATTCAGCACGGTATGCTGTTCTATCCCGGCTTTGAGGTGCTTCCGCCGCTGGTGTTCTACCGCACGGATAAAACCGATGCCGGGCAATTCGCCGACCAGTGCGCCACGCTGGCCGAGCGGCTGGACACGCTGTGGCAAACCGAGCCCATTCCATTCCGCCGGCAGAATCATGGCGATTATCTGATCCCGTCGCTGACGCTGCGCCCGGAGCTGGCGCCGGGGCAAAGCGGCCTGGCGGTGCATCTGGCAACGAAATAAACCTCAACGCGATAGCCCATCCGGGTTATCGCGTTCATTAATATGACAATTTGTGAGCCTCCACGCATTAACGGTATCCCGTCGCACGAAGCCACCTCTCATATTGATAGCGATCAAGAATAATCATACCGTCTGGTCGGTATGATTCCGGCCATGAATATGGAAGCCCAGCATCGTAAAAAAGATCCCGTCCGTCTCCACCGTCAGTTGCTTGAATCGGCAGCGATGATTGCCGGCCGGGATGGTATCGCCGCCCTGTCGCTGAACGCCGTCGCCCGCGAGGCTGGCGTGAGCAAAGGTGGCCTCCTGCATCACTTTCCCAATAAGCAGGCGCTGATTTTCGCCCTGTTCGCCCGGCTGCTGGCGATCATGGAAAAGGCGATTAGCGAACTGATGGCCGCCGATAACATCGCTTACGGGCGCTTTACCCGCGCCTATTTGCGCTATCTGTCCAACCCGGAGCTGACGGACACTCACGAAAGCCGCCAGTTGATGGTGCTGTCGCTGGCGATGCCGGACGAGCCGGTGCTGCGAAAATGCTGGCGCGACTGGATGCTGGATCACCTGGCGCAGGGCGATGCGCTGGATAACGGCCCGACCGGCACGCTGGTACGCTACGCGGCCGACGGCATCTGGTTATCGGAACTGACCGAAGGGCGCACCATGAGCAGTGAACACCGCCAGTCGCTGGTGAACGATCTGACCAAAATGACGCTTCCCGCGTGAAGCGAATAGAGTGAGGCCGCGATGCGCTACAACATCAATGCCCGTCTCATTTATGATGCAACGGACGGCACGCTTACCCTGCCCGGCAGCGATGAACCGGATAGCCAGTTATCCATCACCGCCAGCGCGCTGCTCTATTTTTTTCTCCGCCATACCGGCGTGGTCAGTCGCGATGAAGTATTGAAGAAAGTCTGGGACGATAACGGCTTAACTTCTTCCAACAGCAACCTCAACCAGTATCTGAGCATGCTGCGCAAAACCTTCCGCCACTACGATATCGATAACATTATCGTCACCGTGTCGCGCGGCATGCTGCAGCTGAATCAGGATCTGAGCATCGAACTGCTCGACGCCGGGCCGGCGCTTACCGAGGGTGCTAATCCACCCGAGAGGGCTGTTGAAACCGTCCCCCCGGCGGCGACAACGCCACCCACCGATTCGCCACATGCGCGCGGAATGTGCTGGTATCTGGCCGGCGGCTGTCTGCTGATCATCGCCCTGCTGCTGGTGGCATTCACTTTTGCCGGCACCCACGCCGCCCGGCCAATCAATCTGACGCTGATGAACCACAGCCAGTGCGAACTGCTCGCCAGCGATGAAATGCTGCGTTCGGTCTCGGCGACGGCCTACGGTAAGAATTTCGATGAGGTGCGTCAGCGGCTGAAGCTCAGTTGCAAGCCGGGGGAGCGTTTCGTTTTCTTCTACGGCGACCGACTGGAAACCAATGGACTGGGCCGGGTGTTCCTCGCCCACTGCGCGATGCACGAGGACAACCCATTTAGCTATTGCGATAACTACTTTTACTACTCCTGGAAGCCGCAATGAGACTCGCGCCCCGCACCTTTTTCGCCCTCTCCGCCCTCGCGTTTATCGCCGCCGCCGGGTTTAGCGCCTGGCGCCTGCTGCCGGATGCCAACGACGGCGTGATGAGCTGCTCCACCAAAGCGATCATGCGTTTTGAAAACATGGAAAAAGAGAATGTGAACGGCAATATCCATTTTAATTTTGCCGCCAACGGTAACGGTTCGATGGTGGTGGAAGGCTATACCGACTCCGCCGCCGGCTGGCTCTACCTGCAGCGCTACGTCAAATTCAGCTACACCAGCCAACGTATCTCGGCAACCGAACGCCACTACCGCATTAAAAAGTGGGAATCCAGCGCCTCATCCATCGACGAATCGCCGAATGTCATCTTTGACTACTTCATGCGCGAGATGTCCGACAGCCACGATGGCCTGTTCCTCAACGCGCAGAAGCTTAACGACAAAGCTATCCTGCTGAGCTCTATCAACTCGCCGCTCTACATCTGCACGCTGAAGTCCGGCAGCACGCTTAACTAACCCGTCCCCCCTGAACCGCCGCGAGGAAAATGCGCCCTCGCTCACGCTCCATTATTGTCCCCTCTTTCCACGATGCTAAAAGCGCACGTTTTGCATTTAGCTTCGCCGCCAAAACATGAGCATACCCACAATTATCACGTGCCTATATTACTAACCGCTGGCAAGTAATTAGCATCTTATTAACATTCATCTCCCGCCGATAAATAGCCTAAAAAAGCGCCATATCATCATAAAAATCAATACGCATAAAACAGAACGAACAGATAAAAAGAAGTTTAAATAAGGCTAAATCACAGAGTAAAAACCTAAAATATTCATCTTCACGGATTTAAATTTCACTTACCTCCCCATTCCCTATAGTGAACCCCGAACGCCGCTTCCGCGTGTTGATGCCGTTACGCGGACGGTTTTCCCGAATAACAAAACCTGTTCTGGAGGAGATCACGATGGGTGATGCATTGGGGCTTATCGAAACCAAAGGTCTGGTGGCCTGTATTGAAGCAGCGGACTCGATGTGTAAAGCCGCCAACGTCGAACTGATCGGCTATGAAAACGTCGGCTCCGGCCTGGTCACCGTGATGGTGAAAGGCGACGTCGGCGCGGTAAAAGCGGCGGTGGATTCCGGTGTGGAATCCGCGCAGCGCATCGGCGAAGTGGTGACCTCGCTGGTCATCGCGCGTCCACATAACGACATCAACAAAATCGTCATTAAACACAAGGCCTGAAGGCCAGGAGAACGCAAATGGGTGATGCATTAGGTCTGATTGAAACCAAAGGTCTGGTGGCCTGCATTGAAGCGGCGGATGCGATGTGTAAAGCCGCCAACGTCGAGCTTATCGGCTATGAAAACGTCGGCTCCGGCCTCGTCACCGCGATGGTGAAAGGCGACGTCGGCGCGGTAAAAGCGGCAGTCGATTCCGGCGTGGAATCCGCACAACGCATCGGCGAAGTGGTGACCTCGCTGGTTATCGCCCGTCCGCATAACGACATCAACAAAATCGTCTCGCATTACAAGATTGCGGACTAACGGAGAAACCTGATGAAAGAAGCGCTTGGTCTTATCGAAACCAAAGGTCTGGTGGCCTGTATTGAAGCCGCGGATGCGATGTGTAAAGCCGCCAACGTCGAATTGATTGGCTATGAAAACGTCGGCTCCGGCCTGGTCACCGCGATGGTGAAAGGCGACGTCGGCGCGGTCAACGCAGCGGTCGACTCCGGCGTGGAAGCGGCGAAACGCATCGGCGAAGTCGTCAGCTCTCGCGTCATTGCGCGTCCACATAACGACATCGAAAAAATCGCGGCGCAGCACAAAGCATGACCTGACAGGGCGCGCCCCGTCTCCACTCTTTTCGTCTGATGAAGGATAGACTCATGATTGAACTGGATAACGATTTGCAGTCCCGGCAGAACGCGCGGGAACTGGTGCGCAACGCCAAAAAGGCGCAGGCGATGCTGGCCACCTTTTCGCAGCAGCAAATCGACGCCATCGTGAAAAACGTGGCCCAGGAAGCAGCGCACCACGCCGAAGCGCTGGCGAAAATGGCCGCGGAAGAGACTGGTTTTGGCAACTGGCAGGACAAAGTGCTGAAAAACCGCTTCGCCTCGCTGCGCGTCTACGACGCCATCAAAGATATGAAGACCGTTGGCATCATTCATGACGACCCGGTAAAAAAAGTGATGGACGTGGGCGTGCCGCTGGGCGTGATTTGCGCGCTGGTCCCCTCAACGAACCCAACCTCCACGGTTATCTACAAAGCGCTGATCGCCCTCAAGGCCGGCAACGCCATTATCTTCTCCCCGCATCCGGGCGCGCGTCAGTGCAGCTGGAAGGCGATTGAAATCGTCAAACGCGCGGCGGAAGCGGCCGGTGCGCCGGAGGGCTGCGTCGACGGCATCACCCAGCTGACGCTCGAAGCCACCTCTGAGCTGATGCACAGCAAAGACGTGTCGCTGATCCTCGCCACCGGCGGCGAAGGCATGGTGCGTGCGGCCTATGCGTCCGGCACCCCAACCATCAGCGGCGGCCCGGGCAACGGCCCGGCGTTTATCGAACGCAGCGCCGATATCCACCACGCGGTGAAAGATATCATCACCAGCAAAACCTTCGATAATGGGGTGATCTGCGCCTCCGAGCAGTCGATCATCGTCGAAGGCTGCATTTACGACGAGGTTCACCGCGAGCTGGAAGCGCAGGGTGCCTACTTTATGAATGAAGATGAAGCGGCGAAAATGGCGGCGCTGCTGCTGCGCCCGAACGGCACCATCAACCCGAAAGTGGTCGGCAAAACCGCGCTGTACCTCAGCCAGATGGCGGGCTTCTGTGTCCCGGCCAGCACTAAAGTACTGATCGCCGAACAGACCACCGTATCGCCGAAAAACCCCTACTCGCGCGAAAAACTGTGCCCGGTGCTCGGCCTGTACGTGGCAGAAGACTGGAAAGCCGCCTGCCACCGCGTGGTGGAGCTGCTGACCAACGAAGGACTCGGCCATACGCTGGTGATCCACACCCGTAATCAGGACGTCATCCGCCAGTTCAGCCTCGAAAAACCGGTCAATCGCATTCTGATTAATACTCCGGCGGCGCTCGGCGGTATCGGCGCGACTACCAACATCTCCCCGGCGCTGACCCTCGGCTGCGGCGCGGTCGGCGGCGGTTCCAGCTCCGACAACGTCGGCCCGATGAACCTGCTCAATATCCGCAAAGTCGGCTACGGCGTGCGGTCGATCGACGAGCTTCGCGCCCCGGGCAGCCGCCCTGAACCACAGCCGACCATCGTCTCTCCGACGAGCGATCCGCAGCGCAGCATTCTTGATGACCTGCGTTTCAACGCCCCGGCCAACGCCGCGCCAGCGCGATCCGCAGGCAGCGATGACCGTTTCGCCAGCGCAGGCGCCGCCAGCATGGAAGGCGAAATCAACGAGCAAAACGTGGAACGCGTTATCCGCCAGGTGCTGGAGCGCCTTGCTAAGTAACGCACTGATATAAGGCGATAAACGATGATTCTCGCAAAGGTAACCGGCCATGTCGTCGCCACGCAGAAATGCGATGAGCTACGCGGCAGCAACCTGCTGTTGGTCACCCGACTGGATGACAATCAGCAGCCGATGAAGGACCAGACCTGGGTCGCCGTCGATAACGTCGGCGCCGGCATGCACGACATCGTGCTGGCGGAAGAGTACTTCGCGCTCAATAAAGAGCGCTACAAAGCGATGTCGGTGGTCGCCATTGTCGAGAACGTGTTTCGGGACGCCTAACAGGAGTGAATAGCCCAATGAGTGAATTTTTACTGAAACCGCGGATTTGCTTCGGTCAGGACGCCCTCTCGGTGCTGAACGAACTCTCCGCCCGCAGCGTGCTGCTGGTAACCGATCAAGCGATGGTGAAGTTTGGCCTCGCCGAGCGCGTCACCGCCCTGCTGCGCCAGCGCGGGATCGCCTGGCAGGTGTGGGACGACGTGGTGGCCGATCCGGATATCGCCACCGTGGTGCGCGGCATGAAGCTGATGGATAACCACTATCCGGATCTGGTTATCGCGCTCGGCGGCGGTTCGGTAATCGATGCCGCCAAAGCGGTTATTTTCTCCCTGGCGCAAACCCGTCCGCAGGCTAACCGGCCGCGTCCATGCTTTGTCGCCATCCCCACCACCAGCGGTACCGGTTCGGAAGTCACCGCCTTTTCGGTGGTGAAAGCCAACGCGGAGAAGCTGGTGCTGGTGGATGCGTCGCTGCTGCCGGATATCGCCATTCTTGACCCGGCGCTGGTGACTTCGGTACCGCCGGCAATTACCGCCGACACCGGCATGGACGTGCTGTGTCACGCCCTTGAGGCCTACGTCTCCCGCGCCGCCAGCGACTTTTCCGACGCGCTGGCGGAGAAAGTGGTGCAGCAGGTATTTCGCTATCTGCCGACCTGCTGGCGCAGCGGCGACAACCTGCTGGCGCGCGAAAAGATGCACAACGCCTCCTGCATGGCGGGCATGGCCTTCACCAACGCGTCGCTGGGGATAACCCACAGCCTGGCACACGCCCTCGGCGGCGTCTTCCGCGTGCCCCATGGCCGCGCCAACGCCCTGCTGATGGCGCACGTCGTCGCCTGGAACGCCGATGTCGACGGCCAGTGCGACACCCTCGCGGCGCATAAATATGCCCGTCTGGCGCATCTGCTGGATCTACCTGCCGCCTCGCCACGCCAGGGCGTCGCCAGCCTGCTGGTCGCCATTCAGGCTTTAAAAGAAGAGATGAACATGCCCTCCGGCATTAGCGACACCGGCATTGACGCGCCTGAATTCGACCGCCGCCTGCCGGAGATGGTCGGCCAGGCGCTGCGCGACAGCTGTACTCCGACCAACCCACGCGCGCCAGACGCTAACGCGTTAACCGAACTTTATCGCCAGGCGTGGCATGGACAACAGACATCGCCCGGCGGCGCTCCGCTTGCGCGGGCCTACGGGTAACAGATAACCGGGTGATCGCTGGGTTATTTGCAGGCCGGGTAAGGCGTCAGCCGCCACCCGGCAGAAACGGACACTGTATCCACAACCGGGTTGTCATCAGCCGCGGAAAAAGAACATCTGGAGAATACTTCATGGCACACTACAACTTAACGCCGCGCGTCAAAGTGCTGGCAGACCGTTTACTCGCCCAGAAAAGCACGCTGTGCACCGAACATGCCACCACGCTGAACGCTCTTGATGGCGACATCGCGGGCGTTCCCGCCGCCGTTAAACCGGCGCGCCGCTTCTATGAACTGATGCGCCAGCTGCCGCTGACCATCAGCGCCGACGAGCTGATCGTCGGTAACCAGACCCGTAAACCGCACGGGGCGATTTTCCATGATGAAAGCGCCGCGCATCGCCCATCCGCGTTCCAGTTCCTCAACCTCAACAGCGATCTGGATTCACCGGACTACAAACTGGTGGTCGAAAAAGGCGTGCTGGCGATTAAACACCAGTTAGAAGAGAAAACTCGCGCCCTCGGTAGCGCGGTCAGCCGCAGCGGTATGGATGAAGTCAATGGCTGCCGCGCCGCCATCTACGCCTGCGACGCCCTGCTGGCGCTGGCGCAAAATCTGGCCAACAGCGCCGAACAGCTGGCGGCCGCGGAAACCAATGCTTATCGCAAAGCCGAGCTGCTCGACAGCGCGGCCATTCTGCACCACGTTCCGGCCCATCCGGCGCGTAATTTCAAAGAAGCCTGCCAGGCATTCTATCTGTTCCAGCTGGCGCTACAGCTGGACAACGGCAGCTATGCGGTTAACCCGCAAGGGGCGGATATCGCGCTACTGCCTTACTTCCAACGCGATATCAACAGCGGCGCGCTGAATACCCAGCAGGCCTATGAAATCGTGGAGTGCCTGTGGTTCAAGCTGGCGGAACTAAGCGAAGTCCGCGCCGCCTGCGCCATTGACGGCTATCCGATGCTCGACGCCATGCTGCGCGGCGCCGCTTTTGACCATGCTGAAGTGAACGAACTCTCGGCGATGTTTATCAGCGCCCAGCGCAACCTCAGCGCGCTGAATCTGCCGGTACGTCTGTTTAGCGGCGTACAGCCGGTCAGCCACGCGCCGTTCGCCGCCTGCGCCGACACGCCGGCGATGGAAGGCTTAACCCCGCGTATGCAGCGCCTGCGTAACCACTACCTGACGGTACGTCCGAGCGTCTCTATCTATCGCGCGCTGGCCTTTACCGAAGTGGTCAAAGCCAACCCGGGCATGCCGACCATTCTGCTGCGGGCGAAAGCTTTCCGCCACGCCTGCGAAACCGCGCCGATTCTGATTCAGGATGATGAGCTGATCGTCGGCCATCCGTGCGGCAAGCCGCGCGCGGGCGCCTTCTCGCCGGATATCGCCTGGCGCTGGGTGCGCGACGAGCTCAACACCATGAGCACCCGCCCGCAGGATCCGTTTGAGATCAGCGAAGCAGATAAAAAAACCATTCGCGAAGAGATCGTCCCGTTCTGGGAAGGCCGTTCGCTGGATGAGATTTGCGAAGCGCAATACCGTGAAGCCGGCGTCTGGGCCTTCAGCGGCGAGACCTTCGTCAGCGACCTCTCCTATCACCAGATTAACGGCGGCGGCGATACCTGTCCGGGCTACGACGTGCTGCTGTTCACCAAAGGGATGAACGGCATTAAAGCCGATGCCGAAGCGCATCTGGCCAGCCTGAGCATGGAAAACCCGGAAGATATCGACCGTATCTACTACTACAAAGCGGCGATTGAAACCTGTGAAGGGGTGGTCAACTACGCCCGCCGCATCGCCGCCCACGCCCGCGAACTGGCGGCTAAAGAGCAAAACGCCCAGCGCCGCGCCGAGTTGCTGACCATCGCCGACGTCAACGAAAACGTGCCGGCCAATCCGCCGAAGACCCTGCAGGAAGCGCTGCAGAGTATCTGGACCGTCGAATCACTGTTTGAAATCGAAGAGAACCAGACCGGGCTGTCGCTAGGGCGCGTCGACCAGTACTGCTACCCGATGTTCGAAGCCGATATCCGCGAAGGCCGCCTGACCCACGACACCGCGCTGGAGCTGCTGCAGGCGTTCATCATCAAATGTGCCGAACTGATGTGGATGTCGAGCGAGCTGGGCGCGAAATATTTCGCGGGTTATCAGCCGTTTATCAACCTCACCGTTGGCGGCCAGAAACGTAGCGGCGGCGATGCCTGTAACGATCTGACCTATCTGATTATGGACGCCGTGCGCTTCGTGAAGGTTTACCAGCCGTCGCTGGCCTGCCGTATCCACAACCAGTCGCCGCAGAAATACATGGAAAAAATCGTCGACGTGGTGAAAGCGGGAATGGGCTTCCCGGCCTGCCACTTCGATGACTCCCACATCAAGATGATGCTGCGCAAAGGCTTCGATTTTGAAGACGCCCGCGATTACTGCCTGATGGGCTGCGTTGAGCCGCAGAAATCCGGGCGCATCTACCAGTGGACCTCCACCGGCTACACCCAGTGGCCTATCGCTATCGAATTCGTGCTCAACCGCGGGCGGATGGTGCTGTTCGATAGCTATCAGGGGCTGGATACCGGCGACCTGCGCGATCTGCGCACCTTCGAAGATTTCGACGCGGCGGTGAAACAGCAGATCGCCCACATCGTGCGCCTGTCGGCCATCGGCACCGTCATCAGCCAGCGTGTCCACCGCGATGTGGCGCCGAAGCCGCTGATGTCGCTGCTGGTGGAAGGCTGTATGGAGAGCGGCAAAGATGTCGCCGCCGGCGGCGCGATGGTCAACCACGGTCCGGGGCTGATTTTCTCCGGCCTGGCGACCTACGTCGACTCGATGGCGGCGATCCGCAAGCTGGTGTTCGAAGAGAAGAAATACACCCTTGAGCAGATCCGCGATGCGCTGCTGGCCAACTTTGAAGGTTACGAAGCGCTGCGCCGCGACTGCCTGAACGCGCCGAAATACGGTAACGACGATAACTACGTCGACCAGTACGCGCTGGATATTACCGAATGGACCGAGAAAGAGTGCCGTAAGTACAAAATGCTCTACTCGACCCTCAGCCACGGCACCCTGTCTATCTCCAACAACACGCCAATCGGCGAGCTGACCAACGCCACGCCGAACGGCCGCCTGGCGTGGATGCCGCTCTCCGACGGCATCAGCCCGACTCAGGGCGCGGATAAACAAGGCCCGACGGCGATTATCAAGTCGGTCAGCAAGATGAACGTGGAGACCATGAACATCGGTATGGTGCACAACTTCAAGTTCCTCAAAGGGCTGCTGGATACCCCGGAGGGGCGCCATGGACTGATTACCTTGCTGCGTACCGCCTCGATTCTCGGCAATGGCCAGATGCAGTTCAGCTATGTCGATAACGAAGTGCTGAAGAAGGCGCAGCAGGAGCCGGAGAAATACCGCGACCTGATCGTCCGCGTCGCCGGCTACAGCGCTTATTTCGTCGAGCTGTGCAAAGAGGTCCAGGACGAGATCATCAGCCGTACGGTGATTGAGAAGTTCTAGATCTCTTATTGGGAATTATTTGAGCCGTATTTGAGAAATAACCGGAAGTTCTCCGTCCCGTAACGGGACGGAGCGGGAGGCAAGCGTGATCGCAAAACAAGAATTAACGGGCCGAATTTTCAATATCCAGAAATATTCGATCTATGACGGCGATGGCATTCGCACGCTGGTGTTTTTTAAGGGCTGCAACATTCGCTGCCCGTGGTGCGCCAACCCGGAAGGGCTGAGCAGCCAGTTCCAGGTGATGTTCTCGCACGACAAATGCATTAACTGCGGCGACTGCGTCAGCGTCTGTCCGGCGGGTATTCATTATCGGGCGGAAGAAAACGGCGAAATGAAGCACTTCGTCGACCGCAATAAAGACTGTATCGGCTGCCGCAAATGCGAAGAGATTTGCACCCAGAACGCGCTGGACATTATGGGCAAGGACGTCACCGTCAGCGAGCTGATGGAGATCATCATGCAGGACTACGACTTCTACATCTCCTCCGGCGGCGGCGTCACCATCGGCGGCGGCGAGATGAGCCTGCAGACCGATTTTGCCGTCGCCTTATTCAGCGAATGCAAAAAGATGATGATTAACACCGCCGTCGAAACCCAGGGCACCACCCCGCTTGCCAACTACCAGAAGCTGGCGCCGGTCACCGACACCTTCTTATTCGACATAAAGCAGATTAACAGCGATCACCACAGGGCGATGCTCGGCATCGGCAACGAAGGGATCCGCCGCAATCTCGAATGGCTGGTGGATTCCGGCGCCAACGTCATTGTGCGTATGCCGCTCATACGCGGCTACAACGACTCATTCGACGCCATTACCGGCGCCATTGATTACGTACAGAAGCTGGCGAAGCGCGGGAATATCCGCCGCATCGACATGCTGCCGTACCACCAGTTGGGACGCAAAAAGTACGAACGCCTGGATATGCCCTACCCGATTACCCAGGACCCGTCTTATTCACCGGACGAACTGGACCGGCTGGAAACCTTCTTCCGGCAATTTGATTTTGATATTCGCTTAGTCCGCCATTAACAGGAGCCGACCATGAAAAGTTTAGGCGTAATTGAAACGCGAGGATGGGTCGCCGCCATTCAGGCCGTCGACGCCGCCTGTAAAGCTGCGGGAGTGACCTGCATTGGCTATCGCAAACCAGGCTCCGGGCTGGTGAGCGTCTGCTTTGAAGGGGAGATCAGCGCCATCCACACCGCCATTGAACGCGGCGTGGCGGTGGCCGGCGCCGAGCACACCGTGAAGTCGCTGGTGATTGCCCGCCCGGAGCGCTGTGTGGTTGAAGCGTTAAGCAACCTCAAAGGCAACCCGCCGCCTGCGAAAAAAGCGGCCGAACCGGTGGTTATCGCCGCCCCGGAACCCATCGTCCCCCCTGCCGCCCCGAACGAAACGGAAGATAAACATCCGGCGCTGAAGAAAGGGAAGAAGTCATGATCGACACCCTGGTTCGCGAAAAAATCGCCGCCCGCCTGAGCGCAACGGCGCCGGCGATCCCGGTGGGGATCTCCAACCGCCACGTCCATCTCGCGCAACAGGACGTCGAGGCGCTATTCGGCAAAGGCTACAGCCTGACGCCGTTCAAACCGCTGCGCCAGCCGGGGCAGTTCGCCGCCCAGGAGTGCGTGACCGTTGTCGGGCCGAAAGGCTCGCTGACCAACGTCCGCGTCCTCGGGCCGACCCGCCCGGTATCGCAGCTGGAAGTATCGCGCGCCGACTGTTTCACGCTCGGGATTAAGGCGCCGGTTCGTGAGTCCGGCCAGCTGGATAATGCCGGTAGCGCGCTGCTGATTGGGCCCGCAGGCCACGTTGAACTCCATTCGCAGGTGATCTGCGCCTGGCGGCATATTCATATGTCGCCGCAGGACGCGCGCCAGCTCAACGTTAGCAATGGCCAGAAGGTCAGCGTGCGCAGCAACGGCAAGCGTCAGCTGACTTTCGATGAAGTGGTGGTGCGGGTGCGCGATGACTTCGCGCTGGAGTTTCACATCGATACCGAAGAAGCCAATGCCGCCGGGTTGAAAAACGGCGCGCAGGTGACGCTCATCGGCTAACGGAGGCTCGCCATGACCGACGAACAGATTGAAGGTTTAGTCGCGCGAATTTTACAGCGCCTGCGCCCGCCGGTACTGGTGATGGTGACCGCCGCTGACGGCTACCGCACGGCAATCCGCCAGCGCCTGGCAAGCTGCGGCTACCCGCTGCGCCTCGCGCTGGAGGAGGGCCTCGCCGACGCCGCCGCGTGGCGGGAGGTGGGCGAGATTATCCCGTCATCGGCCTGGCAGGATGCCCTGCCGTCAGCGCCGTGGCGGGCGGTACTGCTACCGTTTCTCGATTACCCGCTGGCTTCAGACCTGCTGAACGGCACGCTGCGCAGCCCGCTCGCCCGCTGCGCGCACGAGGCGCTGCTGGCGGGTATTCCCGTGCTGGCGCTGCGCTACCACTGCGATCCGCTCAGCGAACTCAACCAGTTGCGCGGGGCGCAGGCCGACAGCGCCTATACCGGGCATCTGCAGGCCACGCTGACTCGCCTGGAAGCCTGCGGCGTCTTCCTCGGCACCATGAATGAGCTGCTGGCGACGCTGGACGCGCCCACCGCGCCTGCCGCCAGCAGCGAACCGCGCCGTTATCTCACCGTCACAGACATAGTGAATAATCCGGCGCTGGCGGCGGCCCCGCACGCGCAACTGACCGATGCAGCCATTGATTATTTAAAAAACAGAAAGATATGACCTTACCCAACTATGAACCTGGAGCTTAACGATGTCTTCGAAAACAAAATGCTGGTTATGGATGCTGCTGGTTATCCTCTCCGAAACCTCGGCAACCTCGACGTTAAAAATGTTCGGTAACAGCGAAGGCAGCACAAAAATGCTGCTGCTCGTATTGCTGATTGCGCTCTACTGCACCTGTTATTACTCGCTCTCAAGGGCGGTGAAAGATATCCCGGTCGGCCTGGCATACGCCACCTGGTCCGGCACCGGTATCCTGGTGGTCTCGACGCTGGGAATGGCATTCTACGGCCAGCATCCGGATACCGCCGCCATCATCGGCATGGCGGTGATCGCCAGCGGCATCGTTATCATGAACCTGTTCTCGAAAATGGGTTCCGAAGCGAGCGAAGAGGACGCGCCCGCCGCGCCAGTCGCCTCCATGGATAAGAACATCGCTAACTAACAGGAAAGGAATACCCTATGTTTAATCTCGGATTTTTATGGCTGGCGCTGTCTATCGGCTCCGAAATCACCGGCACCTCGATGATCAAAAAAACCAACGGCTTCAGCAAACTGGCGCCTTCGGTGCTGGTGGTCTGCGCCTACGGCCTGTGTTACTTCGCCCTCACCCGCGCGATGAGCACCATTCCGGTGGGCGTAGCCTACTCGCTGTGGTGCGGCTTCGGTATCGTCGGCGTGACGATTTGCTCCATGATCCTCTATAAGCAGAAACCGGACCTGGCGGCCATTATCGCCATGGCGCTGATTATCTCCGGCGGCGTGATCATGAACGTCTTCTCGACCATGTAATACGAGGCGGGTTTACCCCGCCGTGATTTCGTGGCAGGATAAAAAGATGAACAGAAACGTTATCGTTACCTATCCCCGTCGTTGGTGGCTGCCTGCATAACAGGCGGCACGATACACGTTTCCATTTTCAAAGCCGCCGGAAGGCGGCTTTGGTGTTTTCAGGACGTCTTTCGGCTGAACAGTCTGATAAGGAGTCCCTGATGAACCATCCACAAACCATCCTCACCGGCGACCGCCCGACCGGCCAACTGCACCTTGGCCACTACGTCGGCTCGCTGCGCCAGCGCGTCGCGCTGCAGCACGACCACCAGCAGTTTATCCTGATCGCCGACCTGCAAGGGCTCACCGATAACGGCAGCAACCCGCAAAAAATCAGCCACCATATCCTCGAAGTGATGGCCGATTATCTGGCCGTCGGCATCGACCCCAGGCTCACCACTATTTGCCTGCAGTCCGCTCTGCCCGCGCTGGCGGAGCTCAGCGCGCTGTATATGAATATCGTCACCGTCGCCCGCGTGGAACGTAATCCGACGGTCAAAAATGAGATTGCCCAAAAGGGATTCGCCCGTTCGCTGCCAGTGGGCTTTCTTGCCTATCCGATTAGCCAGGCGGCCGATATCACCGCCTTCAAGGCCGAGCTGGTGCCGGTGGGTGACGATCAGCTACCGATGATTGAGCAGACCAACGAGATCGTCCACAAGATGAATAGCCTCACCGGCGAGCCGGTGCTGCGCCACTGCAAGGCGCTACTCAGCGAAGTGAGCCGCCTGCCGGGCGTCGACGGTAATGCTAAAATGTCGAAATCGCTGGGCAATACGCTGACGTTATCGGCCAGTGAAGAGGAGATCCACCGCGCGGTCAGCGCGATGTATACCGACCCGACGCACCTGAGAGTCAGCGATCCGGGACATGTCGACGGCAACGTGGTGTTCACCTATCTCGACGCTTTCCATAGCGATAAGGCGCTGGTGGCAGAGATGAAAGCCCACTATCAGCGCGGCGGGCTGGGCGATCGCCAGTGTAAGAATGAACTGGAAACCTGCTTGCAGGAACTACTGGCGCCGATCCGCGAACGCCGGGCTACCTATATTCAGGATAAAGGGATGCTGCTTGAGCTGCTGCGCCAGGGCAGCGAACGTGCCCACCAGCTGACGCAGCAGACGCTGCATGAGGTGAAGCGCGGGCTGGGGCTGCCGGTGCTGTTCTGAGTTTCAGAGCCCTTCCCCGGTCGCGCTACGCTTACCGGGGCTACGGTTTTATCCCCCGCCTTTGTGCATCTTCACGCAGTTGCGCCCCTCGCGCTTGGCGGCATACAGCGCGTTATCGGCGTCGCGCAGCAGCAGGTTGTAATCGGGGTGACCGGTGTGGGCGGCAAAGCCAATGCTGGCGGTGATGGGGATCTGCGTGTCGCCGCCAACGTTAAACGCCAGCTGGCCAATCTTTTTGCGCAGACGTTCAAGGAGAGGGAAAGCCTCTGCCGCGCGGGTCTCCACCAGCACCAGCAGAAACTCCTCGCCGCCGTAGCGGAAGAGATAGTCGCTGGAGCGAATATTATCGCTGAGCAGATCGGCTACGTGCTTAATGGCGCGGTCGCCGACCATATGGCCCCATTTGTCATTGATCTCTTTAAAGAAATCAATATCGATAATCGCTACCGTCAGCGGCAGGTCATACTCAATCGCCAGGGTGACTTCATGCTTGAGCACCACCGGCAGATAGCGACGGTTAAGCAGGCTGGTTAGCGCGTCTTTGCCATTTTGCATCTGCGACAGACTACTGAATAACACTCCCAGCTGGCTGCTGATGTGCTGGCAATGGATATGGATCTTTTGCAGCAGGCTCTGAGTATTTTTATAACCAGCATCCTGTTCCGCGGTACGCCATTCGGTAATCAGCGCATCCACCTGACCGATCAACTCAGTAATCTCCCCCATCTGCGGATTGTGGTTAAAATAGCGAACGCATTTATGGCGAAACCACAAACCAAATTCGGATTCAGATAATAACGTTGCGTTAAGGTCCGTCCTGTTCTCGCTGACGATATTAAAAATCGCACTATTTTCCCAACCCGAAAGCGATGCCTGCTGCTTTCCATACTCCATCGGGACGTTATCCATCAGGCTGTACAGACGAAAAGCTTCTTCATTTTTGGTAGCCCGATAATGCGACAGCGTATAGGCGTGACACATCATCTCCACCGCCATATTCATCGCCATGATCGCGTAATGGATAGCCGCTATCCCTGTGTCCCGCGCGACCTGGCTGTCACGAATCGCCTCCACCAGCCCGGATTTTATCTGCCGCGCGCCGCGCAGCACCGCCTCTGCCGGGATGCCTATCCGCGAATGAATGCTGCCGATCTGATACTGGCGCTCCGCAAGAGTCTGAAGATCCTCTTTTTCACAGGTCAGGATCTGCTGTACCCATCCCGCCAGAGAGCGGCTCAGACGTTCCTCAACCAGCTCATAAGAGAGGTGCCTGGCGATATCCGGATCCTGAAAAATAAAATCGTAAAAGCGGGTCGCTAACATCGACGATCGCTCATCGGCCATTTTTTTAAGTAATGCACGGACGTCCGGCGTCAGGCTGTCATACAGCGGTAGCCATTCCTTAAAAATCAGGGCGATATATTTTTGGCTTTCTTCATTCATGAAATTAAAGCACTCGTCGGATGTTTCTCAATGCCAGGAGCGGAATCATATCGTAGTTACCGGGGGGCAACCAGATAACAAAACAGGCGCCCTGTTTTCGCGGTTTTATCCTGACGGTGGGTATTTCTGTTAACGCACCGACAAGACCATGCACTTCGTATGGACAACATCGCCACGAATGTTACTATCGCGATGACGGTAGCTCTCACTATGCGTGTTTCATTAAGGCCTGGATCGCTGATGATGACCACATAAGTAGCACAGCGATCGGCTGCGCATCGACGCGGCAGAGCGCGGCGTCAGCGGCCTTTACCCCCACCTTTTCGTCCCTCGCAAGGAGGACGCTCCGCTCGGCGGAGGAAACACGCGCACCACTCAGCAAAGGGAATCAAGCGAGTCGCGTATGGACAAAATAAAGAAACGTTGGGCAGGGTATCTTGTCGGCTTACTGGTGGTGCTCGCCGCCGCCGCATGGTGGCTGCTGCGCCCGCCAGGTCTCCCGGACGGTTTTGCCAGTAGCAACGGCCGAATCGAAGCCACCGAAGTCGATATTGCCAGTAAAATCGCCGGGCGTATCGACACGATTTTGGTCAAAGAGGGCCAGTTTGTGCGTCAGGGAGAAGTCCTCGCGAGGATGGATACTCGCGTACTGAACGAGCAGCGTCTTGAAGCCGCCGCACAAATCAAGGAGGCGGAAAGCGCGGTGCTCGCCGCCAGAGCCTTGCTCGATCAGCGGCAGAGTGAAATGCGCGCCAGCGAAGCAGTGGTGAAGCAGCGCCAGGCGGAGCTGGATTCCTCGGCGAAACGCCATGTCCGCTCGAATGCCCTGTCGCAGCGCGGCGCCGTCTCCGCCCAGCAGCTGGATGACGACCGCGCGGCAGCAGAGAGCGCCCGCGCGGCGCTGGAATCGGCAAAAGCCCAGGTCTCTGCCGCCCGCGCCGCCATCGAAGCTGCCCGCACCAGCATTATTCAGGCGCAAACCCGCGTCGAAGCCGCCCAGGCGACCGAACGGCGGATCCTTGCCGATATTGACGATAGCGAGCTGAAAGCACCCCGTGATGGCCGCATTCAGTATCGCGTCGCTGAGCCAGGCGAAGTCCTGGCCGCCGGTGGCCGGGTGCTGAATATGGTCGATCTCGCCGATGTCTATATGACCTTCTTTCTGCCAACCGAACAGGCTGGCCTGCTGGCGCTCGGCAGCGAAGCGCGCTTGATCCTTGATGCCGCGCCGGATCTGGTGATCCCGGCCAACATCAGCTTTGTCGCCAGCGTCGCCCAGTTCACGCCGAAAACGGTAGAAACCAGCGACGAGCGCCTTAAGCTGATGTTCCGCGTCAAAGCGCGCATCCCGCCGGAGCTGCTGGCGCAGCATCTGGAATATGTCAAAACCGGCCTGCCCGGCATGGCTTACGTGCGGGTGGATAAACAACAACCCTGGCCTGAGGCGCTAACGGTGAGGTTGCCGCAATGAAACTGACGCCGCAGGATACCTCGCCCCCCGTCGCCCTGCTGGAAAACGTTGGCCAGCAGTATGGCGCCACCATCGCGCTGCGGGATATCAGCCTGGCGATCCCGGCACGGCGTATGGTTGGTCTGATTGGCCCGGACGGCGTCGGCAAATCGAGTCTGCTCTCGCTGATCGCCGGGGCACGGGCCATTGAACAGGGTAACGTGATGGTGCTTGGCGGCGATATGCGTGATGTGCATCACCGCCGCGACGTGTGCCCGAAAATCGCGTGGATGCCACAGGGGCTGGGGAAAAACCTCTATCACACCCTCTCGGTGTATGAAAACGTCGACTTCTTCGCGCGCCTGTTCGGCCACGATAAAGCCGAGCGCGAACTGCGTATCAACGAGCTGCTGCAGAGCACCGGGCTGGCGCCGTTTCGCGATCGCCCCGCCGGAAAACTCTCCGGTGGGATGAAGCAAAAGCTCGGCCTGTGCTGCGCGCTGATCCATGACCCTCAATTACTGATCCTCGATGAACCGACCACCGGCGTCGACCCGCTTTCCCGGGCGCAGTTCTGGGAGCTTATCGACAGTATTCGCCAGCGCCAACCGGATATGAGCGTGCTGGTCGCTACCGCCTACATGGAAGAGGCCGAGCGCTTTGACTGGCTGGTGGCGATGAATGCCGGCGAGGTGCTGGCGACCGGCAGCGCCGCGGAGCTCAAAGCCCAGACCGGCAGCCAGACCCTGGAGCAGGCGTTTATCGCCCTGCTGCCGGAAGCGCAACGTCAGGCGCATAAGGCGGTAATTATCCCGCCGCGCGACGACCGTGAGGAAGAGATCGCTATCGAAGCGCGCGGCCTGACCATGCGCTTCGGCAACTTTGTTGCCGTCGACCACGTTAACTTTCGCATCGCCCGCGGCGAAATCTTTGGCTTCCTTGGATCTAACGGCTGCGGCAAATCCACCACCATGAAGATGCTCACCGGCCTGCTGCCCGCCAGCGAAGGTGAAGCCTGGCTGTTCGGCCAGCCGGTCGACCCGAAGGATATCGCCACCCGCCAGCGGGTGGGCTATATGTCACAGGCCTTTTCGCTCTATAGCGAACTGAGCGTACGGCAAAATCTCGAGCTGCACGCCCGCCTGTTTCATATCCCGGACGACGAAATAGCCAACCGGGTCGCTGAGATGAGCGAGCGCTTTATGCTGACCGAGGTTGAAGATGCGCTTCCCGCCGATCTGCCGCTGGGGATCCGTCAGCGCCTGTCGTTAGCGGTGGCGGTAATCCATCGCCCGGAGATGCTGATCCTCGATGAACCCACCTCTGGCGTTGACCCGGTGGCGCGCGATATGTTCTGGCAGCTGATGGTCGACCTGGCGCGGCAGGATCGCGTCACCATCTTCATCTCCACCCACTTTATGAATGAGGCGGAACGCTGCGATCGCATCTCCCTGATGCACGCCGGCAAGGTGCTGGCCAGCGATACGCCGCAGGCGCTGGTTGAGCAACGTGGCTCAGCCAGCCTCGAAGAGGCGTTTATCGCCTGGCTGCAGGAAGCGGCGGATGCCGCACAACCGACCGTTTCTGTCTCTACCACGCCCGCACCGCCTGCTGTCGTATCACACCAGCAGAACGCGTCCCCACGCCAGTCATTCAGCCTGCGCCGCCTGTTTAGCTACAGCCGCCGCGAGGCGCTGGAGCTGCGCCGCGATCCGGTGCGATCGACGCTGGCGCTGCTGGGGACGGTGATCCTGATGTTTATCATGGGTTATGGGATCAGCATGGACGTTGAGGATCTGCGCTTTGCCGTCCTCGACCGCGACCAAACCCTCAGCAGCCAGGGCTGGTCGCAGAACATAGCCGGTTCACGCTACTTTATCGAGCAGGCGCCACTGCACAGCTATGACGAACTGGACCGCCGGATGCGTGACGGCGAACTGGCGGTGGCAATAGAGATCCCGCCGAACTTTGGTCGCGATATCGCCCGCGGCACACCGGTGCAAATCGGCGTCTGGGTGGACGGCGCGATGCCCAACCGCGCGGAAACCGTGCGCGGTTACGTGCAGGCGATGCATCTCGCCTGGCTGCAGGAGATGGCCGGCCGCCAGAGCAGCCCACAGCGCGATACCTCGCTCATCTCCATCGAGACCCGCTATCGCTATAATCCGGACGTGAAGAGCCTGCCGGCCATCGTCCCGGCGGTGATCCCGCTGCTGCTGATGATGATCCCGGCGATGCTCAGCGCCCTGAGCGTAGTCCGTGAGAAAGAGCTCGGATCGATTATCAACTTGTACGTGACGCCAACCACCCGCAGTGAATTCCTGCTCGGCAAGCAGCTGCCTTACATCGTACTGGGGATGTTTAACTTCTTCCTGCTGTGCGCGCTGTCGGTCTTTGTCTTTGGCGTCGCGCATAAGGGCAGCTTCCTGACGCTGACCCTGGCGGCGCTGCTGTATGTCACCATCGCCACCGGTCTGGGGCTGCTGATCTCAACCTTTATGAAGAGCCAAATCGCCGCCATCTTCGGCACCGCGATCATTACGCTGATCCCGGCAACCCAGTTCTCCGGGATGATCGATCCGGTGGCGTCGCTGGAAGGGCCCGGGCGCTGGATCGGGCAAATTTATCCGACCAGCCACTTCCTGACTATCGCTCGCGGCACCTTCTCCAAAGCGCTGAATCTCAGCGATTTGTGGGGCTCGTTCATTCCGCTATTGATTGCGGTGCCGCTGGTGCTCGGGCTGAGCGTGCTGCTGCTGAAGAAACAGGAGGAATGATGCGCGGATTACGCAATATTTATAATCTTGGCGTCAAAGAGCTGCGCAGCCTGCTCGGCGATAAAGCGATGCTGGCGCTGATCGTGTTTGCTTTTACCGTGTCGGTGTACTCCTCGGCCACGGTGATGCCCGGTTCGCTGCACCTGGCGCCGATCGCGGTTGCTGATATGGATAAATCCCAGCTCTCTTCACGCATTATTAACGCTTTCTACCGTCCCTGGTTTCTCGAGCCGGAGCTGATCACCGCTGATGAGATGGACGCCGGGCTGGATGCCGGGCGCTACACTTTCGCCATCAACATCCCGCCTAACTTCCAGCGCGATGTGCTGGCCGGTCGGCAGCCGGAAATCCAGGTCAACGTCGACGCCACGCGCATGAGCCAGGCCTTTACCGGTAACGGCTATATCCAGAATATTATCAGTGGCGAAGTCAACAGCTTTGTCGCCCGTTATCGGGATAACAGCGTACTGCCGGTAGAGCTGGCGGTAAGGATGCGTTTTAACCCTAACCTTGAGCAGGAGCGCTTTGGCGCGGTGATGGCGATCATCAATAACATCACCATGCTGGCGATCGTCCTCACCGGTTCGGCGCTGATCCGCGAGCGGGAACATGGCACCATAGAGCACTTGTTGGTGATGCCAGTAACGCCGTTTGAAATCATGATGGCCAAGATCTGGTCGATGGGCCTGGTGGTGCTGGTGGTCTCCGGGTTGTCGCTGATACTGATGGTGCAGGGGATTTTGCAGGTGCCCATTGAGGGGTCGATTCCCCTGTTTATGCTCGGGGTGGCGCTCAGCCTGTTCGCCACGACCTCAATCGGCATTTTTATGGGCACCCTCGCCCGCTCGATGCCGCAGCTGGGGCTGCTGATGATTCTGGTGCTGCTGCCGCTACAGATGCTTTCCGGCGGATCCACGCCGCGGGAAAGTATGCCGCAGCTGGTACAGGATATTATGTTGACCATGCCGACCACCCACTTCGTCAGTCTGGCGCAGGCGATACTGTACCGTGGCGCCAGCTTTGCCATCGTCTGGCCGCAGTTCTTAACCTTGCTGGCTATCGGCGGGGTGTTCTTTACTATCGCGTTGCTGCGTTTTCGTAAGACTATTGGCGAGATGGCGTAAGGGCTTAAGAAGGGCCGTCGACTTACGGCGGCCCAGGGATTTATTTGTGGCGGTTCATAAAGCGACGTAAACCCCAGGTGAAGGCCATCGCCATACTAAACAGGATAAACAATAAGACAATCCAGCTGATGGAGATACGCAGCAGCGTGCCGGGGGTCATAAACGGCTGCAGATAAACGGTGAAGGACTGGGCGGGTGATTTCCCCAGCAGTTCATAAACGTTATCCATAAGCCATACGCCGACCCGGCAGAACAGCCAGATAATCGCTGGCCAGCAGAGCAGCACCAGAAAGGTAAAGCGCTCCTGAATGTAAGTGAAGAGCTGGCGCAGTGGCGACCAGTTAAGCAGGATTTTCATTTCTATTCTCATATTGCCAGCCGATAACCTGCATATGTCTCGCAAGGTATTTCGGGCAGCATCCATACAGGCAATCATCCCTCTTTGTATAACAAATTTTCCGCCATATAAACCAGATCAAGTTAACAAAGTGTTAATGATGTAGCTCATTAAGACAAAAACAGGGAAGAAGCATACCGTTTGCCACAATACATCCGGGAGCGAAGTATTCAGTCACGGAAATATTTTTTCTGAATCGTAAGTGCGTTATTTTGCGGGAGGAAGAGGCAGCGCCATTATTTTACCGAGGCACAATAAACTGGCGCTGAAATAGAGAGATAATATTAATCGTAACTACTAATAATTATTTTCCGACTTGCATCATCCGGTAAATTCACCGTCCGAGTGATCACGCCGCGAGCATTCGTCACGCTATTTTGCGAAGCAATAAGATAGGTATTCTTTCCGCAACGCTGCTGAGGTTGTTTATTGACGATATCGGTACTGCAGGTTTCTGAAACCACCCGCCCGGAGAGCGTTAATGTGGCGGTATCAGCAGCAAACAGAGGTAAGCTTAGTCCATAAGCGAAAGCCAGAATCCCAATTAGCGGTTTTTTCATTGACTTTATAACCAGTTAACAGGATGAGAAATAAGCGAGTTGCTTTCTATTTTTCTCCCTCGGGAGAGATGATGCGTTGATTCATCACGCAGGGAAGATAATCCATATAATTAATAAGGACAATTGCAGGATAACCTATTAATGTGATAGGTATTACTGATGTTAACGAACCCGGCGGTCGGGCCGGATGTTTCCCCGGAGGCGGTGCTGCGCACCTTGTCCGGGCTACAGGTCGTGCAGGGCGGGT
>OKKW01000082.1_pt1 | contig 24885 bp, 24 predicted proteins | sample 1611301 | NCBI WGS metagenome assembly OKKW01 (sample SAMN04436730, study PRJEB24849) | human gut metagenome | biome: human gut; feature: NICU; material: stool | host: Homo sapiens | place: USA: Saint Louis, MO | collected 2010-11-09
AACACAACCCGCTACGGGGGAGACTTACCCGAAATCTGATTTATTCAACAAAGCCCATCCGAAACCAAAGCGGTTCACCGTCGGTGAACCGCTTTGGTCAATATCAGGCTGCAAGATCTTTCATTACCTGAATAAATGCCTGAGAGACAGATTCTTCTTTATGGTGATGCCCATCCTCAATCACCCAGCGTCCGCCAGTCATCACCGCGGTAATGGGATTAGATGAGCAGGCGAAGATCCAGCGGTTGAGCAACATCTGGTCTTCTGCGCTGGCGATAAAGGGATTCTGGCTATCCAATACGACAAGATCGGCCCGATATCCTACACTTAGCTGGCCAATGTTTTGGCCCAGCGCTCTGGCGCCGCCTCGTAGTGCCCCTTGATACAGCACGTTGCCGACGTGAGGCTCGCCTGGGACGATGAGCCGGTTGCGTCGCTGGGCTACCAGGCGCTGCCCGTATTCGAACCAGCGTAAATCCTCGCTGACGCTGACGCTAATATGGCTGTCGGAACCTATTCCCCAGACGCCGTTATGCTCCAGATATTGTGGGCCAGGGAATATGCCATCGCCGAGATTGGCTTCGGTGGTCAGGCACAGGCCGGCCACCGCACCGGATGTGGCGATCTTCATCGTTTCCTGAGGCGTCAGATGAGTGGCGTGGATCAGGCACCAGCGCGAATCCACGGGAAGATGGTTGTACAGCCACTCCACCGGGCGCTCGCCGGACCAGGCCTGGCAGTCATCAACCTCTTTTTGCTGTTCAGCAATATGAATATGAATCGGCTGCTGGCCAGGATGGCAGGCCAGAATGGCGCCAATCTGCTCCGGCGTAACGGCCCGTAATGAGTGGAAGCACAGACCGGTACGCTGCATTGGCTCGCTGGCCAGCCGCGATGTGAGCGACTCGTACATATTCAGGTAGCTGTCGCTATCGTTGATAAAGCGGCGCTGTCCAACGGAGGGCGGCTGCGCGCCAAACCCGGCGTAACTGTAGAGGACGGGCAGCAGCGTCAGGCCGATGCCGGTATGTTTCGCCGCGCTGGCGATACGCAGCGCTAATTCCGTCCGCTCTTCATAAGGCGCGCCGCTGCTGCTGTGATGCAGATAGTGGAATTCGGCGACCGAGGTGTACCCGGCTTTGAGCATTTCGATGTACAGATAGCTGGCGATGGTTTCCAGCTGTTCTGGCGTAATTTTATCTACCAGCCTGTACATCAGATCCCGCCAGGTCCAGAAGCTATCCGACGGGTTTCCCGCCACCTCCGTTAACCCGGCCATCGCCCGCTGGAAGGCATGGGAGTGCAGGTTCGGCATACCCGGCACGACGACCCCTTTGATGCGCGTCGCCTGCGGATTCGGCGCTGAGTTCTTTTCCAGCGCGGTTATGATGCCTTCTTCGGACACGGTTATGCCGACATTATTTGCCCAGCCATCAGGCAACAGCGCTTTTTCTGCCAACCAGACTGCCATTTTACCACCTTATTATCAGTGTTAATGTATATACATGTACATATATATACATCTAACAGGTCATAGAGTAAACTGACAACGTCAGCATATGAGGAATGGTTAATGGCGCGTAACGACCTGTCAAATTCGGATTCCATGGATGAGTTACTTGAACATCCCGCCCCCTTTTATGAAAGGGTAAAGGCCATGATCAAAACCAAGATCCACAGCGGGGCATGGCCCGCGAATTACCGTGTTCCTTCTGAAAGCGAGCTGGTCACGCTGTTTGGCTATAGCAGAATGACGATTAACCGCGCGTTGCGAGAACTGACCGCGGAGGGCTTGCTGGTGCGGATGCAGGGGGTCGGTACTTTTGTCGCCGAAATCCGCGGCCAGTCGGCGCTGCTGGACATTAACAATATCGCTGACGAAATCGCCAGCCGTGGCCATCGCCACCACGCCAGAGTCTTCAGACTGACGGAAATCGAAGCCGATGCCCAGCAGGCGTTCAGCTTTGGCATGCAGCAGGGTTGCGGTCTGTACCATTCGCTGATTTGCCATTATGAAAATGGCGTACCGGTTATGCTGGAAGACCGACTGGTGAATATGCAGGTTGTGCCTGACTACCTGCAGCAGGATTTTACACGTATCACGCCGAACGCCTATCTCTCCTCAATTGCGCCGATTGTTGAAGGCGAACACGTTATTGAAGCGGTCAACGTCACGCGGGCCGAGTGTGTTTACCTGGAAATTGATGAACATACGCCTTGTCTGCAGGTCAATCGTCGGACGTGGACCGGCCGTCAGGAGAAGAAAATCGTCACCAGCGTGCGCCTGGTCTATCCCGGTCCGCGTTACCGCCTGGAAGGGAGCATGCGCAAATGATCCGTCTGCTCCCTGCCGGGTTGTATACGGAAATGCCCTGGAAAAACGGCCAGGGCGTGACGCGCGAAGTGGCCCGCTATCCGGAAGCGGGGGAATATGACTGGCGTATTTCCCTGGCGACCATTCGCCAGCCTGGTCCGTTCTCCGCATTTCCCGGCTACCTGCGCAATATCAGCGTGCTGGAAGGCGGCGGGATGTACCTGACAATCGATGGGCAGCGCAGCGCATTGATTACGCCTTTCCAGGCGCTGGGGTTTAACGGCGCGAGCGGCGTATCCTGTGAGATTGTCGGCGGCCCGCTGCTGGATTTTAATGTGATTTACCGGGAAGCCGCTATGCGGGCTACGGTGAGCTGGTGCGGGGCGGGGACGTGGTCGCATCAGGGCGGACTGCGGATATTGTTTAATGCCGGGCCCGCGTTGCGGGTGAGCGTCGGCGACCAACGCTATTTACTGGAACATTACGACAGCCTGCTGGTGGATGAAGCGGTGGCGCTGGTTATCCAGGACTCTCCGGGCGCGCGTCTGGCCCGCATCACGCTGATTCCCCTTTAATCACGCCGCAGGCTCCTTCTGCGGCGCCTGTTGTCACTCCTCTTCGCACAATGCCTGCAGCATCGCGCTGAGTTCGCCCTGATGAATCAGGGCGCGTAGCGCATGTATATCGGGGTAGAGCAGCGTATCTTTATCCCGGAACGGCACCGCCTGACGCACTCTCTCCAGCGTCGCCTCGCTGCCCACGGCGGCACGCAGCGGGCGATGGAACTCCAGCGCCTGACAGGCGCACAGCAGTTCGATGGCGACGATGTCTACGGCGTTTTCTACCGCCTTAAGCGCTTTGCGTGCGGAGGCAACCCCCATGCTGACATGATCTTCCTGACCGGCGCAGGTGGATACCGTGTGGATACTGGCCGGGCCGGCCAGACTGCGGTTATCGCCCGCCAGCGCAGCGGCGACGTAGGGTGGGATCATCATCCCGGAGTACCCCGAATCCGGCGAGATAAGAAAGGCCGGCAGCCCGCTGAGATGCGTATTGGTTATTCGGTCGCAACGGGCTTGGGAAGCGGTGCTCAACTGGGCAATGGCAACGGCCAGCGCATCCAGCGCCAGCGCCGTTGGCGCACCGTGACCGTTGCCCCCTGGCATCACGATAAGCCTGTCTTCTTCTACCAGAAACAGCGGGTTATCGGTCACCGAATTGAGTTCGATGGTCATAATCTGCCGACAGTGGGCCAGCTGGTCGCGCACCGCGCCGTGGATCTGGGGGATACAGCGTAAACTAAGCGCGTCCTGAACCCGGTGGTCGCGATAACGCGCCAGGATCTCGCTGCCTTTCAGCAGGCGGCGCAGGTTTTGCGCGGTTTCCTGCTGTCCGGGATGAGGGCGCAGGGCGTGCAGGCGGGCATCGTAGCCGCGCGTATTGCCCCGCATGGCCTCGAGGCACATCCCGCCCGCCATATCGGCGACGGGGAGCAGACGCTGGAAATCCGCCACGGCCAGGCAGCCCAGCGCGGTGATCTCATAGGTGCCGCCGACCAACGCGTGACCCTCTCTGGGGCCGGGAACATAGGGCGGGATACCCGCCCGCGTCAGCGCCTGTTGCGCCGGCAGCAGTTCTCCCTGATACCAGCATTTGCCTTCGCCGAAGACCGCAAGGCCGATATGGGCTGTGGCAATCAGGTAACCGACGGAGCCGCCGGCGGGTGACCACGGCGTGACCTGACGGTTCAACATATCGGCGATACGCTGCGCCAGCGCCGGGGTAACGCCGCTGTATCCCTGCAGCAGGGATTTTAACGTCACCGCCATCATGGCCCGCACTTCACGCACCGTCAGGTCCGGACCGACTCCGCAGGCGTGGCTGCGCAGCATATTCAGCTGAGTATCCGTCATCCTGTCCGGGGAAAGCCGGGTGGTGACCAGATCGCCGACGCCGGTCGTCAGCCCGTAGATTACCTGGCCTTGTTCAATAGCGCGCTGAATACGGCTGCTGACCCGCGCCATATTATCCAGCGCGGCCTTCTCCAGCGCGATCGGCGCGCCGTCGGCAATCCGCACTATCTCATCCACAGTACCCGGTGCCCGCCCGAGGGTAATGCTGCCGTTCAGAGGAGTTGTCATGTCTGCGACCTTATTGGCTAAATCCGTGTTTTACCAGCCACTGATGCGCGATATCGTCGATGCTGACAAATTCGGCAATTTTCTCGTTCATGTCGATCAGATCTTCAGTCGTTAGCTGAGCAGAAACTTTATTCAGCGTGGTGGTCACGGCGTCATTCAGCGCTTCACTGGCGACGATTGGCACAATATTTTGCGCCGCGAACAGATGTTTTGTGTCTTCCAGCACGACAAGGCGATCTTTTTTGATTGCTGGCGAGGTTGAAAGCAGATCGGCGACCTGGACTTGGTTATTTTTCATGGCGCTGAGCGTCAGCGGCCCGCCGACGTCCAGCACTTTAAAACTCTTAAAGTTCAGCCCGTACACGTCGCGCAGGCCGGAGAGCCCCTCATGGCGGGTTTTCCATTCCGCCGGGCCGCCCAGCACCAGCTGGCTGGCAACAGGCTGTAAATCGGCGATGGTTTTCAGTTTATATTTATCGGCGGTTTTCTGCGTCACGGCCAGAACGTCGATATCCTGAGCCTGGGAGATCTGCAGCATTTTAACTTTCTCCGGCAGCTTAGCGGCCAGCTCTCTGGCGACGTCCTCACTACCGTGTGCCGCATTTTTCGCATCCAGATAGCTCAACAGCGCGCCGCTGTATTCCGGGATCAGCGTGATGGAGCCGTCCAGCAGCGCCGGGATATACACTTCGCGGCTGCCGATGTTCAGCTTTTTCTCCACCGGGATGTTTTGCGCTTCTAACGCACCCGCATAAATGGTGCCCAGCAGTTGGCTTTCCGGGAAGTCTGCAGAACCGACAATGACTTTCGGCGCGGCCCAGGCCGATGAGGTCGCCGACAGCAGCAGCGCTGAACACAGCGTCAAAATACGTTTTTTCATATTCATTGAGGTATCCTTTTGAGCAGTGGAATGAGGTTATGGGTTTTTAATACGCCGGGTAATACCGGGTGAAACGACTATTTTTTGCGAGAAAGAGAACAAGCAGTCGATCAGTAAAGCCAGTAGCGCCACCAGCATGGCGCCGGCGATCATCTGGCTGAAATCGTTCGCCGCGCGTCCGTCAATAATCAGACGTCCGAATCCTCCCAGCGAGACATAGGCTGCGATAGTGGCGGTGGAAATAATCTGCAACGTGGCGCTGCGCACGCCGGAGAGGATCAGCGGAAGCGCGCAGGGCAACTCCACCTGTAGCAGGATCTGCAGCCGCGTCATCCCCATGCCGCGAGCGGCATCAAGGACATAGGGATCGAGCGCGCGAATACCCGCATGCACACCCAGCGCAATCGGCGGGAGCGCCAGCGCCACCAGCACCAGAATACAGGGCAGAATAAAGGCCATATCGGACTCAAACTCGCCGGAAAGTAAAATCACCAGCAGAATAATCAGCCCAAATGAGGGCAGGGAGCGCAGGGCGTTGGTGGTACCGATGAGCAGGCCTTCCCCTTTACCGGTATGGCCGGTGTAGCAGCCGACGGGAAACGCGATGATAAAGGCGATCGCCAGAGCGACAGCGCTATAGCTGATGTGCTGCGCCAGAAGGGGGAAAATGCCGCCCTCACCAAACCAGTGGATGGGATCCATAAACCAGGTAAGCATAATTATCCTCTCTGAGGTTGCCAGCGGCTGAGTTGACGAGTGGCGTAAACCACCAGCATATCCAGCAGCAGCGCCAGAATGATGCTGAGCGCGATCCCGGCGATGATGGGCGTCAGAAATTGCAGCTGGAAGCCCAGGGTAAACAGCGAGCCGAGCTGCGGTGCGCCGATTAATGCCGCGACGGAAACGATACTGACGTTAGACACCACGGCAACGCGCAGGCCGGAACCAATCACCGGCACGGCCAGCGGCAGGTCGATCTGGAAAAACTGCTGAGCGGGTTTATACCCGAGCGCTGCCGCGGACTGACGGGTATCGGCCGATACGGAGTCCAGCCCGTCGCAGACGGTGCGAACCAGTAGCGCAAAGCTGTAGATGGTCAGTGCGACCACAACATTAATGGGGTCCAGAATCTGCGTGTGGAGCAGCGGGGGCAGCAGCACAAACAGCGCCAGTGACGGAATGGTATAGAGTAAGCCAAACAGGTTAACGATCGCCGACTTGACCGATGGCAGGTGGTGAATACCCCAGCCGACAGGGATCGCCAGAATTAACCCTATCACTACCGGCACAATTGCGAGATAGCTGTGCCAGAGAAACAGGTTGAAGATTTTATCGCTCTGCGCCCATAGCCAATCGAATCTCATGCTCCCTCCTGGCGCGTGGATTTACACATGTCGAGTACTTGATCGAGGTGGATGGTCCCCTGCGGGATTTGCCGTTCATCGACGATCACGGCCCGGTGGTTGGGCGAGCTCAGCGCAGCGTCCAGCAAATGGCGCAACGGGCTCCCCTGCTGGTGGAACGTCGCCCCCAGATTGATGTTGTCGTGGGTAATTGCTGTTGCCGGCTGATGGGTGTCGAACCAGCCAAACGCTTTGCCGTTTTGGGTAACCAGCAGCCAGCGGTCGATGGCCATCTCTTTGGCCTGCTCGAAGGAACAGTCCAGCTCGGCATAGGGCTCGTTGCGTAACCCGGTTTCTGTGTCGGCGGCGTGGAAACTCAGTTTGCGATAGCCTCTGTCTTTGCCGATAAAGTCCGCCACAAAGGCGTTTTGCGGCGTATTGAGCAGTTCGCCTGGGGAGGCCATCTGCGCCAGCTTGCCGCCAGGTTTAAGTACCGCGACCAGGTCGCCGAGCTTCATGGCTTCATCAATATCGTGAGTGACCATAATGATGGTTTTGCTCACCTCTTTCTGAATACGCAAAAACTCTTCCTGCAGCTGTTCGCGGACCACCGGGTCGACCGCGCTGAACGGTTCGTCCATCAACATAAACTCCGGGTCTGCCGCCAGGGCGCGGGCAACGCCCACGCGCTGCTGCTGGCCTCCGGAAAGCTGCCAGGGGAAGCGTTTGGCGATTTGCGGATCCAGACCGACGACTTCCAGTAATTCCCCGGCTCTGGCTCTGGCTTTACTTTTGGCGGCGCCGTTGAGAATCGCGGTGGTGGCAATGTTGTCGATAATGTTTTTGTGAGGGAATAAACCTGCATTTTGAATGACATAGCCAATACGGCGGCGCAGTTGCACGATATCCATTTGCTCGGTGGCTTCGCCGTTAAGCAGGATTCGGCCCGATGACGGTTCCACTAACCGGTTAATCATCCGCAATGAGGTGGTTTTTCCACAGCCCGAAGGGCCGACAAATACCGTAATTTTGCCACCCGGCGCTACCAGGCTAAGGCCATCTACTACGACCGAACCGTTGTCGTAGTGCTTAGTCACATTCTGGAAGGTAATCATCTTCACGCCTCTGATTGTTGTGTGTGGTGTTCCCGAATGCAGGGGAGTCACGCGACAAAATGCTGCTATGTATAATCTTGTATGTACAACGAGCAAAACTTGTGCCACTGCCAGAGGGATACGCAATAATATGGTTATTTAGTTATTTTAAAACAATTGCTTATAGTGTGTTTGCGTTATCTGGTACTGCCGTCTATGGCGAGATAAGAAGTTATGACGAGATAGAAAATGCACTAGTGTTATCTTTTTGTGATGTTTTAGTGCACAAAAATAAGGCGTAGAGCTGTATTTTTGCACCAAAATGGCCCATCATCACGGTGTGTTCACGAGTGTATAGCGCAGCATGTCCTTCTGTTTTTATGTTAATTTGTTGAATTTAATTGGTTTTATAAATTAATTTCTAACCTGGCATCCAATATGCTTATCATGTATATACAATTAAAATGCAAATAACAAAACTAACAATTAATTAACATATGACAGGTAACGGATAAGAAGGTAAAGCGCATGAGTAAACAAGCAACCCGTTTTCGCGATGTTGAAATCAGAGCCCCGCGAGGCACTAAGCTGAACGCAAAAAGTTGGTTCACAGAGGCGCCGCTGCGCATGCTGATGAACAACCTGGATCCTGATGTCGCCGAAAATCCAAAAGAGCTGGTGGTGTACGGCGGTATTGGCCGGGCGGCCCGCAACTGGGAATGCTACGACAAGATCGTTGAGACCCTGAAGCAGCTCAATGATGATGAAACGCTGTTGATCCAGTCCGGTAAACCGGTGGGGGTTTTCAAAACCCACGACAATGCCCCGCGGGTGCTGATCGCCAACTCCAACCTCGTACCGCACTGGGCAAACTGGGAGCACTTCAACGAGCTTGATGCACAAGGTCTGGCGATGTACGGGCAAATGACGGCCGGCTCATGGATCTACATCGGCAGCCAGGGCATTGTTCAGGGCACTTACGAAACGTTTGTGGAAGCCGGGCGCCAGCACTATAACGGTAGCCTGCGCGGACGCTGGGTGCTGACTGCGGGTCTGGGGGGAATGGGCGGCGCCCAGCCGCTGGCCGCAACCCTGGCGGGAGCCTGTTCGCTGAATATTGAATGCCAGCAGTCGCGTATCGACTTTCGTCTGCGTACCCGCTATGTCGATGAGCAGGCCAGCGATCTGGATGACGCCCTGGCCCGCATCGCCCGCTATACCGCAAAAGGAGAAGCGGTATCCATCGCGCTGCATGGCAACGCGGCGGAAATTTTACCGGAGCTGGTAAGACGCGGCGTGCGCCCGGATATGGTGACCGACCAGACCAGCGCACACGATCCCCTCAACGGTTATCTGCCGCTGGGCATGAGCTGGGAAGACTACCGCGCTCGCGCGCAGTCCCACCCGGTGGAGACGATCCACGCGGCGAAAGCCTCAATGGCCGAACACGTTAAAGCCATGCTCGCCTTCAGGCAGCAGGGCATTCCCACCTTCGATTACGGCAACAACATCCGCCAGATGGCGAAAGAGATGGGGGTGGAAAACGCTTTTGACTTCCCAGGCTTTGTTCCCGCCTATATTCGTCCGCTGTTCTGCCGGGGGATTGGCCCATTCCGCTGGGCGGCGCTTTCCGGCGATCCGCAGGATATCTACCGCACCGACGCGAAAGTTAAAGCGCTAATACCCGATGATGAACACCTCCACCACTGGCTGGATATGGCCAGAGAGCGCATCAGCTTCCAGGGGCTGCCGGCCCGGATCTGCTGGGTCGGCCTGGGACAGCGCGCCCGGCTGGGCCTGGCGTTTAACGAAATGGTCCGCAGCGGCGAGCTGTCGGCACCGATCGTGATCGGCCGCGATCATCTTGACTCCGGCTCCGTTGCCAGCCCTAACCGCGAAACGGAAGCGATGCAGGACGGCTCCGATGCGGTCTCCGACTGGCCGTTGCTGAACGCGCTGCTGAATACCGCCAGTGGCGCGACCTGGGTTTCCCTGCACCATGGCGGCGGCGTAGGGATGGGTTTCTCCCAGCACTCCGGCGTCGTCATTGTATGCGACGGCAGCGATGAAGCGGCGGAGCGCATCGCCCGGGTGCTGAGCAACGACCCGGCCACCGGTGTGATGCGCCATGCGGATGCGGGTTATGACATCGCGATTGAATGCGCCAGAGAGCAAGGACTCAACTTGCCAATGATTGCGGACTAATTTCTCCGGCGAAGGGGGCAATGTATCCCCTTCGCCTCACCGGAGTGCTGCCATGAAAAATAACAACACAACATACATCGAAACACGTTCTATTGAACCCATCCCTGACGGTGAACGCCACGGTAGCATTTTTAGCCAGTTCACCCTGTGGCTGGGGGCTAACCTGCAAATCACCGCCATGGTCACTGGCGCATTAACTATTGTATTCGGCGGGAATGTTTTCTGGTCGCTGGCCGGTCTTATGCTGGGGCAGATTGCCGGTGGGATTGTGATGGCATTGCATGCCGCGCAAGGGCCGCAGCTGGGGATACCACAGATGATCAGCAGCCGGGTACAGTTCGGCGTCTACGGCGCCTGCCTGCCGATTCTGCTGGTCTGCCTGATGTACCTTGGCTTTATCGCCACCGGGGCGGTGCTGTCCGGCCAGGCGATCTCAGCGGTTTTCCATACTACGGAAACCAGCGGCATTCTGCTTTTTGCTGCCGCCACGCTGGTTATCGCCTATGTCGGCTATCGGTTGATCCACCTGTTGGGTAAGCTGGCGAGCCTGGTGGGGATTATCGCGTTTATCTACCTGCTGTGGAAAATCAGTTCCTTTCCGGCTATTGGCAACCTGCTGAGTATCCGACCCTTTAGCTGGAGTACGTTTTTAACCGCCACCGGCCTTGCGGCTTCCTGGCAGATCACCTTTGGCCCCTATGTTGCCGATTATTCCCGCTATCTGCCGCGCAGCACCTCTCCCGGGAAGGTCTTTTTCGCCGTCGGGAGCGGTTCGGTGATTGGCGCGCAAATCGCCATGACCGTCGGGGTGCTGGCTGCCGCTCTCTCGCAGGGAAAACTGGTCGGTCATGAGGTGGACTATATCGTCGGCCTGGGCGGCACCGGCGCGATTGCCACGCTGTTATATCTGAGCATCGCGTTTGGTAAACTGACGATCAATACCCTGAATGCCTACGGCAGCCTGATGTGCCTGGCGACGGTGTACAGCTGCGGGAAGCAGCGAGTGCGCGTAAGCCAGTCGGTACGTCTGCTGGTGCTGGCGATGATTATTACCCTGGCGACCGCTATCGCGATTATCGGGCAACACTCTTTCCTGTCGGCTTTTAAATCCTTCCTGTTGTTCCTGTTGACTTTCTTTACACCGTGGAGCGCGATTAACCTGGTGGATTACTATTTCTTCAACCATCAGGCGATAGACATTGAGGCGATGAACGATCCGAACGGGAAATATCGGGCGTGGAATGTGACGGGGCTCGGGGTTTATCTCGTTGGAGTGGCGGTACAGACGCCGTTTATTGATAGTGGATTCTATTCCGGCCCATTCGTGAAGATGCTGGGCGGTATCGACATCTCCTGGCTCATTGGGCTGGCGCTACCGGCGGGGCTCTACTATGTCCTGCGCAAAGCGCAGTCCGCAGCGGCGGCTGGCGCCGCCATCAGTCGTTAAAGGAGAGCGTCATGTATACCCTTTGGCACCACTGCCGGATCGCCACCATGGCCGCAGGGCATTATCAGTTGCTTGACGATGGCGCGATGCTGACCGACGGCGCAGTGCTGTTATGGGTCGGGAACCGGGCAGAATTGCCGGACTTACCCGTTGCGCAGCGGATGGATTTGCAGGGCAGGGTGGTCACGCCGGGACTGGTGGATTGTCATAGCCACGCGGTGTTTGGCGGCGACCGGGCCCGGGAATTTGAAATACGTCTCAACGGGGCGAGCTATGCGGAGATCGCGGCTGGCGGCGGCGGGATCGCCAGTACAGTCAACGCCACGCGACAGGCCAGCGAAAGCCAGTTGCTGGAGAGCGCGCGGCAGCGTATCCGGGAGCTGTGCCGGGACGGCGTAACGGCGCTGGAGATCAAATCCGGCTACGGCCTGGATCTGGCTAACGAACGTAAAATGCTGCGGGTGATCCGCCGTTTAGGCGACATATTGCCGCTGACCGTGCGCAGTACCTGCCTGGCGGCCCATGCGGTGCCCGTCGAGTATCAGGAGCGGGCAGATGCCTGGATTGACTATATTTGCGAACGACTACTGCCGGAACTGCATCAGGAAGGGCTGGTGGATGCGGTGGATGCGTTCTGCGAACACCTGGCATTTTCGCCCTCGCAGGTGGAGCGGGTCTTTCAGAAGGCCCGGGAACTAGGGCTGCCAGTGAAGCTCCATGCTGAACAGCTAACGCTACAGCATGGGGCGGCGTTGGCCGCTCGCTACCATGCGCTGTCGGCGGATCATCTGGAATATTTGTGCGAAGAAGATATCGCCGCAATGGCACGCCATGGGACGGCAGCGGTGCTGCTGCCGGGCGCCTATTACTTCCTGCGTGAGAAACAGCTACCGCCGCTGGATCTGCTGCGTCAGTACCGGGTGCCGATTGCCCTCGCCAGCGATTTAAATCCCGGCACCTCGCCGGTGTTGTCCCTGCGTCTGATGATGAATATGGCCTGTACGCTATTCCGCATGACGCCGGAAGAGGCGTTGGCTGGCGTGACGCTTAACGGCGCGAAGGCGCTGGGGCTGGATACAGTTTGCGGTTCTCTGGAAGCCGGAAAAGAGGCCAGCTTCGTGGCGTGGGATATCGCTCATCCGGCGGAGCTAAGCTACTGGCTGGGAGGCTCCCTTTCGAAACAGGTGATTTATCAAGGTAAGGAGGTTTATTGTGATTAAGGCGTTTGATTTGCAGCAGGGGAACCTGCCGCTTCTGGTCAGTATGCCCCACCCGGGAACGTTATTAACACCCGAAGTCGCCCAGGGGCTCACGCCGAGGGCGAAGCGTCTGGAAGATACCGACTGGCATATTCCCTTGCTCTATCAGACCATCGCGGACATGGGGGCCAGCACGTTATGCGCCCGCTATTCCCGCTATGTGGTGGATATCAATCGCCCGGCGGATGATAAACCGCTTTACAGCACGGCGACAACCGGGCTGTTTACCGATATCTTTTTTGACGGCGAAGCCCTGTTCGTGTCGGGCGGTGCGCCTGACGCGGCGGCGAAGGACGCGATACTAAAACAGGTCTGGCTGCCTTATCACCAGGCGCTTGCCGCTGAACTGGCACGCCTGCGTGAGAAATTTGGCTATGCGCTGTTGTGGGATGCGCACTCGATCAAATCCGTGGTGCCGCGCTTGTTTGAAGGGCGCCTGCCGGATCTGAACTTTGGTACGGCGGACGGCGCCAGTTGTTCGACGCAGCTCAGCCAGGCGCTGCTGGCAAGCTGCAATGCGTTCCCGCAGTATAGCCGGATACTCAATGGCCGCTTTAAAGGCGGATATATCACCCGTCACTATGGCGATCCCGTCAACCATATTCATGCTGTTCAGCTAGAAATGGCCCAGTGCTGCTATATGGATGAGAAGAGCTTTGCTTATCTTCCGGAGAAAGGGCAGCAGGCGCAACAACTGCTGGAGAGGTTGATTAATACTGCGTTGCAGTGGGGACGAGATCAGTACGGCGAGCCCGGAATGTGAACTCGTATATTGAAAAGCCGAAGACACAGGTACCCGAAAAGCCTGTAAAACAGCCGAAGGCGATAAGAAAGGGAAAGTGCTGACACAACGATCGCATAGCGTTATCCCCGCCCTTGATCTTGACCCGCCATTTCCGGACAGCTTTTGTATCTTAAGTTAACGATGCCCGCTGCCGCCGGTATTCTCTCGGAGAGTGATATCCCAGCGCACTATGCGGGTGATTTTCATTGTAATGCGTGAACGCCGCTGCAAGGTGAGGCTGCCTTCCTGATATTGCTTCTTCCACTTAAACAGCAGGCTGGGCTGGATACCATGCAGGCGGGCGACATGGGAGACATTCATACCCGGCTCCATCGTCTGCTGGATAATGGCGATCTTCTCCTGAGGAGTTTTACGTTTACGGACTTCTTGCCCTAACAGGATCCCGGTCATCTCAAAATTGGCGTTAGTGTTAGACATATATATTCAAGCCTATCTCTTATCTGGAGATACAGCTACTGTCCGGTGTTTCAGGGGGCTACATCAGTGAGGCAAAGCAAGTTAGCATTGAAAACGCTTTAGGTTATGTCGCTGGCTATTCCATTGTTAATGATGTCTCAGACCGGGGTTTTCAGTTTCAGTCATCTCAATGGGATAAAGCGAAAAGCTGCGATACATTTGGCCCTGTTGGTCCCTATATCGTCACGCCCGATGAAGTTGGAAATCCACATGAATTAGATATCTGGCTGGAAGTTAATGGTGAAAAACGTCAGCAGAGCAACACCCGTCAGATGATTTTCTCCGTAGCAGAAATCGTCTCTTATGTTAGCCATTATATGACGTTAAAGCCCGGCGATCTCATTGCTACGGGTACCCCTGCCGGAGTGGGTTTAGGCATGAAGCCGGTGCCTGTCTGGCTAAAGGCGGGTGACCGAATCCGTATCCATATTGAGAAACTGGGATATCAAAACCCACTGGTAACAGAACAGACTCCCATTCGCTAATATGGGAGGTGCCCCAGGCCGATATATTCGTTTACATTGACGTCTTCTACAACCGGGCCCGGCGCCACACTCATCCCGGCGGCGTCAGTCCGGAGGACTTTAAACTGACCTCGTCGTGAGGACAGGGAATACCTGCTGAGGTGGGGTCAGTCCAGTTATAGATGGTATCCATTTTAGCAGCAATAATTATAGCCAGACTCCAAATGGGTGTTAAATATCTTATTGGTGCAATTTATTAACCCTTTGTTCTTAATCTCTCAAATCTTCGCACGATAATATAGCTGTTTCCCTATGATATATGCACAGTTAGCACGTGTGTTCTCATGGGCTATTGTTGTGCAACTGCCTGCCCCGAGTTGGTGCAATACTTTCCAGGCGCCACTTTTATTTTTATTAGAAATTAATAGTTGACAATGCTCAGAAATAATTACTATAGTGATGCTGACTTCTCCGCAAGAACGCCAACGTTGTCGGCTTGTGGTTATGGCAATAGAGCCCTCGCAATGTCATTTGACTTTGCTGGGCTTTTTTTTTGGCTTTTTTTCAGGTCTATCTATTAACTGAACCAGGGGTACTTATGTCCAGAATAAAATGTCATTACAGCATGCTATCAATCGCAATTGCTACTGTATTTACCGTAACCACTTCAGGAATGGCAACCGCGGCAGAACAACCAATAAAAATTGGTTTACTGGAAGATGCTTCAGGTAATTTTGCTTTACCGGTTATTCCTAAAATTCATGCGACTGAGCTTGCAATAGACGAGATTAATGCCAAAGGCGGAATACTCGGGAGAAAAATTGATTTAATACAATACGATACGCAATCCGACAACACACGTTTTCAACAAATGGCCCGTCGTCTGATTAAAAACGATAAAGTGGATGTGATTTTTGGGGCATTTTCCAGCGCCTCGCGTGAGGCTATCCGGCCGATTATGGATCGTGAAAAACAGCTTTACTGGTATAACAATCAGTATGAAGGTGGCGTGTGTGACTCTAATGTTTTCGTCACTGGTGCGGTTCCTGAACAACAATTTTCTACATTAATTCCATGGATGATGGCGAAGTATGGTAAAAAAGTTTATACCATTGCTGCCGATTATAATTTCGGGCAAATATCGGCTGAATGGGTCCGCAAAATTGTGAAAGAAAATGGTGGTACCATGGTGGGTGAAGAGTTTATCCCACTGAGCGTCTCGCAATTTGGTCAAACGATTCAAAATATCCAGAAAGTCAAGCCCGATTTTGTGATGACATTATTGGTTGGGGCGAACCAATCTTCCTATTATGAGCAACAAGCGGCGGCAAAACTAAATTTACCAATGGCGAGCTCCGTCAACGTTGGCCAGGCTTATGAGCATAAACGCTTTAAAGCCCCGGCGCTGAAAGACATGTATGTCACGACTAATTACATAGAAGAAGTAGACAGCCCGGCCAGTAATGACTTCAAACAACGCTTCCATGCCAAATTCCCGAATGAACCCTACATCAATCAGGAAGCGGCTAATGCTTATGATGCGGTTTATCTTTACAAAGCGGCAGTAGAGAAAGCCGGCACGACTAATATGGATGCTGTTCGTAAATCGCTGGAAAGTGGTGATATCTGTACTGATGGACCGTCCGGAAAAGTATGTATTGATCCCAAAAGTCACCATTTGAGCCATACCATCTATCTGGCCCATGTAAAAGATGATCATTCTATCGAGATACCTAAGGTATGGGAAAATATCAAACCTTACTGGCTAGGAGACGCTGGCTGTAATTTGCCGGTAAAACCGGACCACAGCCAGTACACCCCATCATCACCACCTAAAAAATCGTAAATCAAACCACGTGCCAGGGAAGTGCTCGAGTAACGGGAACTTCCCTGTTATATCCATTTTAAATCGTGTCAATCAGGACACCGGGGATTGCCAACGATGTTAGCGCTTTCTTTTATTTACTCAGTGATTTATCAGTTTGGCGATAACTTCGCTTATCTGGTGCTGGCAGCATTGGGGCTGGCGGTTATCTTCGGCATGATGGGGGTGATAAATCTGGCACACGGTGAATTCATTATGTGCGGTGCCTATGTCACCATACTGATGAACAAATCGGGTTTGCCGCTTCCGTTCGCCATGCTGTGCGGTACATTAGCCGCGGCATTCTTCGGCGGAGTCATCGAGCGTCTCATCGTGCGCCATCTTTATGGGCGTCTGTATGACTCGGTAGTCGCAACCTGGGCTATTAGCCTGATTGTGCAACAAAGCATGTTACTCATCGCCGGTCCATCACTGGAAGGGCTCTCAACACCTTTCGGCTCTTTCACTCTCGGCGAATATTCTTTTGCGACTTACCGTGCACTGCTGCCTTTCTTCGCCATCGCTATATTAATGATGCTCTATTGGCTGTTTTTCCACACCAACTACGGAGTCTGTGCCAGAGCGACTATTCAAAATGCCCGTATGGCCTCCTGCCTGGGGTTAGAAACTGACCGTATTTATACCTTAACTTTCGCGCTGGGTGCTGGATTGGCCGGGCTGGCCGGGGCTATTTATGCCCCGACGTTGACTGCCGTCCCTACCATGGGGAGCAGCTTTATTATCCAGGCCTTTGTTTCGGTCGTCGTGGGCGGCGCAAATGTCTTGGTTGGCACTATTCCTGCCGCAATTGCCCTGGGCGCAATACAGACCGGGTTAAATTCCTGGTATGGGCAACTTGCTGGCCAAATTGGCTTACTGGTCACCGCCGTACTGGTTATTCGCGTACTACCGAATGGTGTTGGCAGCCTGTTTACCCGTAACCGCTAGGAGCTGAATGTGACAACAACCTCTCTTAATTTATCGGCGAATGGTATGAAGAAACACAGACAATCCTCGAGCTGGCTGGCGACATTGTTAATTTTAGCTGGTGCTCTCATGCTACCGTTAGTGGTCGATAGCACCACGATCGGTGACTTTTCCTACTTTCTTCTCTGGACCTTCGGCGCCATCGGATTAGCTGCGATGTGGGGACATGGCGGTATTTTATCTTTCGGCCAAACGGCGTTCTTTGGTCTGGCGGGTTACGCCTATGGTGTGATGACATTAAACTTCGGCGCTGGCGTGCTCTCTACCTGGTCCGGTTTAATTGTCGCATTGCTGCTTGCCGCTGCAGCGGCTGCGGCACTGGGTTACCTGATGTTTTACGGCGGGGTAACCGGTATTTTTGTTGGTATCGTAACCCTGTCCTGCACTCTGGTCCTGGAAACCTTTATGTCACAAACTGCAGGTCCACAATGGGCTATCGGCAGTGCGCGTTTGAATGGTTTCAACGGTATGTCAGGGATGCCCCCCTTGTCCATACCATGGGTTAACGGTGACTTGCCACTGGAAGACAACGGCTTTTATTACCTGATTATCTTGCTGCTCGCGGGTGTTTATTGGGGGGTGAGGACGTTGTTACGCTCCAATTTTGGCCTGACGTTGGCCTCAATTCGTGAAAATCCTCATCGGGCAGAGATGCTCGGCATTGATATCCGCCGTTATCAATTACTGGTGTTTGTGCTGGGAGGTGTACTTTCTGGCCTGTCCGGAGCACTTTATACCCTGTGGGGATCATATATTACCCCGTCATCAATGGGTTTATCCGCCGCTGCAATGCCGGTCATCTGGGTTGCCACCGCTGGGCGGAAAAACATTTTTGGCACGGTGATCATTACGGCCATCCTGGTGTGGCTATCCCAATGGTTAGCTGTTTATGGCAGCGAATATGCCTTGATTCTACTGGGCGCCATCTTGCTGTTAGTGGTATTAGCGGCGCCCAACGGACTTTTATCCTGGCTGGCTGAGAGCATCACCCGCTTGCTCTCCTCACGCCGGAAAAAGGAGGACTCGCTATGAATCAGGTCTCGCAGGAACCGATCCTCAAAACACGGGGATTAAGCAAACACTTCGGTGGTGCTCAAGTTATCAATCAAGTTGATTTACAAATACGTCGTGGCGAAGTGCGATGTGTTATTGGCCCAAATGGTGCCGGTAAAAGTACCTTTTTCAAATTACTCACTGGCGAGCATGTACCCAGTAATGGAGATATCCACTTTTTCAATCAGCGGATAAATACCTTAGCGCCTTTTCAGCGTATTCAAATGGGAATGAGCATTAAGTTTCAAATTCCCGGGATCTTTCCTGAACTGACAGTTGCGCAACATTTGCAATTATCTCTCAGCCATTTACGCCCGGAAGTTCGCTCACAGGCAGTCAGTGTGGATGAGTTATTAGAGCGTTTTAAGCTTACCGCTGAATGTCGTCAACTCGCGGCTAATCTATCCCACGGCAAAAAACAGTGGCTAGAAATTGCTATGGCGGTGTCGCTGCAACCCACGTTACTCATGCTCGATGAGCCAGTCGCAGGCTTGTCAATTGATGAAACCTACCTGACTGGCGAGTTAATTAAGCAAATGCAAAATGACGGTCTGACATTACTGGTGGTGGAGCATGATATGACATTTGTCCGGCAAATTGCTTCACAGGTCACGGTCCTTCATGGAGGGAAAGTTTTTGCAGACGGCAATGCCGGCGAAGTGCTGGCTCGCGAGGATGTAGCAGACATCTATTTGGGGAAAACCGTATGACTAACGTTGTTTTACAAATGCAGGAGCTGGCCGGTGGCTATGGCGGTGGGCAAGTTCTCAATGGCGTAACACTGCAGCTACATGCAGCCGAGGTATTGGGTTTGATTGGCCGCAATGGCGTAGGCAAAACCACATTGATGCGCACATTAATTGGCGTTGTTCCGGCAAAGCAAGGCCAAATTTTATTGGGCGAAATTGATATTACTCAGGCCTCACCGCAGCGCCGCGCTCGTTTAGGCATTGGCTACGTCCCGCAAGGGCGTGAAGTTTTTACCGGGCTGACCGTGTCGGAGAATCTGCAAGTCGGAATGCAATTTGTCCGTGAACATCGCGAATTTGCAAAAGAGATGCTGGATCGGGTACTGGATTACTTCCCCATATTGCGGCAAAGGCTCAAGCAAAAAGCCGGAACTATGAGTGGCGGTGAGCAACAGCAATTGGCGATTGCCAGAGCCCTGGTGGGCTCACCAAAGGTCCTGCTGCTGGATGAACCGTCCGAAGGTGTCCAACCTTCTATCGTCAATATCATTGCCGATACCCTGGTACGCATCGCCCGGGAACTCCATGTGGCCGTGATCCTGGTCGAGCAGGATATTGCGATGATCCAGCGGGCCGCACAGCGCTGTGCGGTAATGGATAAAGGCCTGGTTGTAGAAACGCTGACCCAACAACAGCTCTCTGATGATCTTTTAATGCGTCGTCATCTGGCTCTGTAACTAAACGCTATAAATTACGTGGAGAATAACATATGAAATGGTTGGAAGAATCCATTATGGCCAAACGCGGTGTTGGTGCCGGGCGTAAACCGGTAACGCATCACCTGACGGAAGAAATGCAAAAAGAGTTTCATTACACCATTGGCCCTTATTCCACACCCGTCCTGACCATCGAACCCGGTGACCGGATTATTGTCGACACTCGAGATGCTTTTGAAGGTGCTATCAATTCGGAACAGGATATTCCGAGCCAGTTGCTAAAAATGCCCTTTCTCAACCCACAAAACGGACCGATCATGGTCAATGGCGCGGAGAAAGGTGATGTGCTCGCTGTCTATATCGAATCCATGTTGCCCCGCGGCGTTGATCCCTACGGCATCTGCGCCATGATTCCGCATTTTGGCGGACTGACCGGGACCGACCTGACGGCCATGCTCAATGATCCGCTGCCAGAAAAGGTGCGCATGATTAAACTCGACAGTGAAAAGGTCTACTGGAGCAAACGCCATACGCTTCCCTATAAACCCCATATTGGCACCTTGAGCGTATCGCCAGAAATTGACTCAATCAATTCACTGACGCCAGACAATCACGGCGGGAATATGGATGTGCCGGATATAGGACCAGGGAGTATTACCTATCTGCCGGTACGTGCGCCTGGAGGCCGCCTGTTTATTGGTGATGCCCATGCTTGTCAGGGTGATGGTGAGATTTGCGGGACCGCAGTAGAGTTTGCCTCAATCACCACCATCAAAGTCGATTTGATCAAGAACTGGCAGCTTTCCTGGCCACGAATGGAGAATGCCGAAAATATTATGAGTATTGGCAGTGCACGTCCGCTGGAGGATGCGACGCGAATTGCATATCGCGACTTAATTTACTGGCTGGTAGAAGACTTTGGCTTCGAACAATGGGATGCCTACATGCTTCTGAGTCAATGCGGCAAAGTGCGGCTGGGCAACATGGTCGACCCCAAATACACCGTTGGCGCGATGCTGAACAAAAACCTGTTAGTTTAGTAGGAATAACTAACCGGTGAACATTACCCGGATGTAGATCGGGGTAATGTGTAAGTTCAAACAATCGCTATTTTTAACAGCTAAAGCAGGTGCATATGGGGCCAGATACACCCATCAATATTGGTTTACTTTACTCCTTCAGCGGAGTGACGGCGGCACAAGAGTTGTCACAATGGCGCGGAGCAACCCAGGCTATTGCCGAAATTAATCAAAATGGCGGCATCAACGGCAGACCACTCAATGCAATTCATTTGGATCCGCAATCTGACGATGTACTGTTTCGTGCCATGGCCGAGGAATTAATTACCGAACATGAAGTAAATGTGATTTTTGGCGGCTATACCTCCAGCAGCCGAAAAGCGATGTCACCGATTGTTGAAAAGTATCGTCGGTTGCTGTTTTATTCGCAACTGTATGAGGGCTTTGAGTTTTCAGAAAATATTTTCTATGGCGGTGCCGCGCCTAATCAGAATTGTGTACAGCTGGCTGACTACCTCGCGGCTCAGTTTGGGACACGGGTTTATTTGATTGGTTCCCGTTATATTTATCCCTACGAATGTAACCGCAACATGCAGGAATTAATTCTGCAACGGCATGACGGAGCAGTGATTGGTGAGCGTTATCTTGATTTGAATGCGCCCTATGAAGCTTTTCTACCTATTATTGATGAGGTCATGAAAAAGCAGCCAGATTTTATTTTCAGCACTGTTGTCGGGCAGACCGTTCCTTTCCTGTATCAGGCTTATAAGGCTGCAGGTTTAGATCCTGCGCGTATGCCTATTGGTAGCTTAAATACCTCAGAAACTGAGATTGCCATTATGGGCGCGGAGGCCGCAAAGGGGCATTTTACTTCCGCCCCCTATTTTCAAAGTATTAACACCAAGGCAAATCAATCCGCACTCAAACAATTCCGTAAGCAATTCGGACCGGAAATGAGTACGGACATGAATTGGGAGGCCACGTACAGCCAGGTACACCTTTTTGCAAAAGCCATGGCCGAGTGTGGCAGTGATCATATCTACCCGTTATCAACCGCGCTGAGGGGTAGCCAGTTTGATGCTCCCCAGGGGCGTATTCGTATTGATCAGCTTAATCAGCATACCGGGCTATATCCGCGCATTGGTATGGCAAATGAAAATGGGCAATTTACAATTGTCCAGGAGTCTCGCCGTATTGTCGATCCCGATCCCTATATGACCAATCAGATTCAGGGCGATTGGGTAACGAAGCTAACAACTGTGGGGTATCCATATGCGCCCTCACGATAGCAGACTTAGCACAACAGCCATATTACTGAGTCGGGGGATTCGTTGCGTAGTGTTACACCCCGATGATGATGACGGTGCAACACTCACTAATCATTTACGCCGCATGGGATTTAAGGTTCAGGCCTTCTGGCCTATTCCTGAACGACTTCCCGCTGATACGGACCTGATTTTTTATGCATTACAGTCAGATAACCCAGAACCAGACGTGTCGTGGCTTAATCTGAGTAAACATGTCCTTATCGCGGTTATCGCCTATGAAAATCCAACGTTTATCGATCAAACCATCAGCATGGGTGCGGGAGCCACGATAACAACTCCAATTCGCTCTTCAGGCTTACTCTCTGCGATGGTGTTTGCTTTGCACCATGCTCAACAACAACGGCAGATGAGCGATCGAATAGAACGACTGGAGAAAAAAATGCTCGGTATCCGTCAGGTTAGTGAAGCTAAAGCCATCCTGATGAGAATGCACAGCATTGGCGAAGAACAGGCTTATGAGATTCTGCGCCATCAGGCTATGGACAAACGTATTACTGTCGAAGAGATCTCATGTTCGTTAATACAGGCCAATGACATTTTCTCCTGGACTACGCCCGGGGCGCCAGCATCCGGAAAAATGAAGTAAGCCTTACCTGGGCTCCCTGAACATCGCATTTATTAATCGTGAGGATCATCATGCCGATAGCCCCTTATCTTGCAGCCGCAATTCAATTCGAACCCTTAATGTTTGCCAAAGAAGCCAATTTACGTCAATTACTTATATTGGTTGAACAGGCGGCACAGAAAGGTGCACGCTTGATTACAACCCCGGAAATGGCAACAACGGGATACTGTTGGTTTGACCGGCAGGAGATTGCGCCGATGGTAGAAACCGTCCCTGGCGAGAGTACAGCACTTTTTGCTGAGTTAGCGCAACATTATCAATGCTATATCGTTTTGGGAATGCCTGAAATCGACCCCAATACATCGCTGTATTACAACAGCGCCGTATTAATTGGGCCTGAGGGTGTTATCGGTTGCCATCGTAAAACCCACCCCTATATTTCAGAACCCAAATGGGCTGCGGCGGGCGATTCTGGACATCAAGTCTTCGATACTCCGCTAGGACGCATTGGTATGCTGGTTTGCATGGATATTCACTTCCCGGAAACAGCCCGCTTGCTGGCCCTGGACGGCGTTGACGTCATTTGTCACATCAGCAACTGGTTGGCAGAACGCACCCCCGCGCCCTACTGGATTAGCCGGGCAATGGAAAACGGTTGTTATCTGCTGGAGAGTAACCGCTGGGGACTAGAACGCGGAGTTCAGTTTAGCGGCGGTAGTTGTATTATTGAGCCTGATGGCAACATTGCCGCAGTGGTCGATAACGGTAATGGGATAGCGTATGCCGAAATAGATATCAACCGTAGCCGCCAGCGCCAGGTATTAGGGGAGCCGGTTTTTTATCAACGCCGTCCTGATTATTATCACTTACTATTAAGCGACAGTTTTTTATGGAACCCGCAGGATTTCTTTGGGCTGTATGGACATCAGCCACTCCCCCCAGGCAAGCAGAGCCGTATCACCGTGGCGCAGTTATCTCCCGGTGAGCAAGTTGAAGATAATCTGGCGGCGATAATCGCCATGACAAAAGAAGCTGTTTTGGAGCAAGGTAGCGAGCTGATCGTCTTCCCTGAATTAGCCTTGACAGGTCATTACGATAATGCGGCTCATGCTCAAACGTTAGAAAGCCCGGCAGTGCAGACGCTGGCTCGCCTGGCTATACAGCTAAGAGTCTACCTTGTGGTCGGAATGGCAGAAAAGCAACATGATAAAAACTACATTGCACAGATGCTGTTTGGGCCAGAAGGGATAATCGGCAGTTACAGGCAAATCCATCTTTCGCAGGAAAGCCAAAAATGGGCCAGCGCGGGAGAACACTGGCGAGTGTTTGATACCGCGCTTGGCAGAATTGGATTGTTGTCAGGTCACGATGCCCTGTTTCCCGAATCAGCACGAATTCTCGCTTTAATGGGATGCGATATTATTGCGTGTTCTGCTGCGCTTTCGGCAGGATTTACCGCCGCCCACGCGGGCAGCTCTGTGACACAGAATTTCCCTATCCCAACAGGGGCCGATCCGCTGCATTGGCACTTATTCAGAACCCGTGCGGGAGAAAACAATCTTTATCTGGTTTTTGCTAATGCACTTGATGGTATAGATGGGGCAGGAGGATTTAGCGGAATTTTCGGGCCAGAAACCTTCACTTTTCCACGGCAAGAACGGCTGCTTTGGCAGGAAACGCTGGTCACAACACAAATCGTCGACACACGCTCTCTTGCTGACAGCCCTTATCCAACCAATGTGGTACGGCGTAAAGATCTGGTTGCCATGCGCCAACCCCATCACTATAAACCGCTGCTGTATTAAGCCTTTTCGTTACAACCCGGGTTAATAATTGCGCCCTTCATCACTGATGAGAAGCAATGAAAAAAACCCAGACTATTAACTAAAGTAAGCGTGCAGCGAGAACCGTATTGACGGGGATGTGTTATTCAGTTGGCAGTGCTACGCGCCAGGGGAGTAGTTCGCTGACCCGGTTTATCGGCCAGTCAGCAATGACGTCAAGGACATAACGGAGGTAGCTTTCTGGCTCCACTCCGTTCAGTTTGCATGTCCCGATCAGGCTGTACAGCAGCGCTCCCCGCTCTCCTCCATGATCCGAACCGAAGAACAGGTAGTTTTTGCGGCCCAGGCTGACCATCCGTAGCGCATTCTCAGCTATGTTGTTATCTGCCTCGGCCCAGCCGTCGTCAGTATAGTAAGGGCTTTGTTGAATAAATCGAACTTTTGCTGAGTTGAAGGATCAGATCACGCATCC
>OKKW01000087.1_pt1 | contig 24256 bp, 32 predicted proteins | sample 1611301 | NCBI WGS metagenome assembly OKKW01 (sample SAMN04436730, study PRJEB24849) | human gut metagenome | biome: human gut; feature: NICU; material: stool | host: Homo sapiens | place: USA: Saint Louis, MO | collected 2010-11-09
GATTCGCATTTTCACTTCAGTGAGCACTTAGTTACAGAAGACTAGAAGCGAATTTACCCTATGCAGGAACGCGCACAAAAATTTTTAATATTGCGTGCCTGAATGATGCCACAGGAGTATGGTTAGTGATACCTTATAAACACTAAGTCTTTATCAATACAGGGCAGCATACTTATGGTACCTCGCTAGATCTGTATTGAACATTTACAGTGGATGCTCTGAATACGTAGATAGAAATTCATCTGGAACGAGGTAAGGTATGCCGAGAAAAACTTTTTTTTCTTTTCACTATCAAGAAGATGTATGGCGTGCGTGGAATGTCAGAAACAGCTGGGTTGTTCCTAAAGAGAAAGAATCTGAGGGATTCTATGATGCTAGCGTTTTCGAAGCATCACAGAAGGAAGGTGACAACGTTCTGAAAGATTTTCTACGCGACGGGCTAAAAAACACATCGGTTACTTGCGTTTTGGCTGGTCAGTACACTGCTAGCAGACGTTGGGTTCGATATGAGATTGTACGCAGCGTTTTGAAGAAAAATGGCCTACTGACAGTTGATATTCACGGCGTAAAAAACAGTATGCAGGTTTTGGGGGTAAAAGGAACTGATCCACTTTCCCAAGTTGGGGTTTACTGTTCGAATGGACTGATTTACTTTGCTGAAATTAAAAATAATAAGTGGGTAAAGTACGAGGACTATACCTTGGCTATTCCTGCATCCGACCTGTGGTTTAAAGCCCCTACTACCTTAGCCGTAACGAGAATCTCAGACCATTGTCTGAGATATGATTACGCAGCTCAGAACGGCAGAGAAAACATATCCGCGTGGATTGAAGCAGCTGCCGTAGTTGCTGGCCGCTAGTCTATGCGCTCCTCCTCTTTGCTGGAGGAACTCTCGATGAACGGTCGGATATGCGCGACGCCTTATTCTGAATAAGATGTTTGGCTTAGAGCAATCAATGATGCCTTTAGATAAATATGGGTGCTTAGAGTGATAATTAAACAACGTCTGGCGGGCGTGCGAATCCACCTATCCGGCTCGAATAAGGAGCATAACGAAGATATTGCCAATTTTGTTAGCAAGCTGGCGGCAAAAATCTTCAGCGAAGGGGGATCAATAGTGCATGGCAGTCACCCTTCATTTATCGCTCCACTAAAAAAAGCAGCAGAAAATTTTATTGATGCAGGTGGAGACAAAGGTGCACTCACACTAGTTCGAGCAAAAAGCTTTGCTACAGCTCAGTATGCCGCTGAAATCGAGGAGCAACAAATGTATGCGGCTGTCGAGATAGTACCGGCAGAGTTCGAAGAGGGAAATCCGAAAAGTGGTTTGACTCCCATGCGCGATTGGATGGCCGATCGTTCAGATGCGATTGTCTGCGTCGGTGGCGCCTGGTGGGATGTCAATAAAACGAATGCTGGTGTGCCCAATGAACTAGATACCATGCTGGAGCTTGGAAAGCCTGGATTTGTGGCCGCAGGTTTTGGCGGCGCGATTGCTGGCTATCTCAATGAAGATCCGTCGCTATTAAGACGTCTGAAAAACGGACTAAGTCAGGAAGATAACGAAGTCATTGCGCGTTGCACTAATGTTGATTCGGTTGTCGATCTGATTGTCGAGCAGCTCAAAAATTTGCCCCTCTCACGAAGGAATGTAACTCAAGGCCGAAATTTCCGAATTTTGGCTTTAGACGGTGGCGGACTGAGAGGCACATTTACTGCAGCTGTGCTGGCCAAGTGGGACGATATGCTCAAAGCTGGTGGCGGAAATGGCATCATCTCTCATTTCGATTTAGTTGCAGGTACATCGACTGGCGCTATCCTTGCCATCGGTCTAGCCCTTGGTCTGAAACCAAGTGAAATTCTGGCTTTTTACGAAGAAAAGGGCCCTAAAATTTTTCCTAAGGATCGAAAGCTGAGACATTGGCTCAAATCCAAGCATGATTCAACCACATTGCGACAGCTACTTACAGAGGTGTACGGTGAAAAGACACTGGCTGAAGATTCATGCTGTCGTTTGGTCATACCTACGGTAAGAGCGAAGCAGGGACAAGCAGAAGCGATAGTAACGCCTCACAGTCCAGATCGTACCGCGTATCGCGATATCTCTGCCGTCGATGCGGCCTTGGCTTCGTCAGCAGCACCAACATTCTTCGACGAGTCGACATGGGAGGGGCCAATCGCCCTCGAAACGTTCCTTGACGGGGGAGTTTGGGCAAACAATCCTATTTTGCCTGCACTTGCGGAAGCTGTCAGATACCTAAAAATTCCACTGGATCGTATCGATGTGCTGAGCATTGGAACACTCAGCAGTGAAAGCGATTTTACTGACCAGTTGGGGAAGGGCAAAGCCGGATGGGCACCTCATAGCGCTGACCTGTTTTTTGCTGCACAGGAGCACGGTGCACTCGCACTTGCTGAAAGTTTCCTAGGACCCACTCGTCATTTGCGTATCAACCAACAAACCCCTGCCGAAATCAAGCTTGATGACAGAGAGGCAATTCAGGAAATGGCTGCACGTGGGAATGAAGCAGGAAAAGAACACTTTGCAGAAGTGCGCTCAAGGTTTTTTGATGGTCGGCATGCAGATGAATGGGAGCGTTTTTAACCGGCACTTTGCGAGAAATCAGTACACATAATCCTAAGCTCCTTTGCATAAATGGGGGTTGTATGTTCCTAGACTTGAAAATTGAAAATGTCGTTGCGCTCGATTCAGAATGGAGTGATTCTGACGTCGCATCCTACAAAGCGAAAAATGACCACATTGCCATCAGGCTTGAAGAGTACCTGATGAATGGTAACAACCTGCTGGATGCAGAGAAAATCCAGCAAAGCGTATTCCCAGAGACGGAGATTGACGTATTCATTTCCCACTCACATAACGATGAAGATCAGGCTATTCGTATTGCTTTAAGCCTAGAAAGAATTGGCCTGAAGCCTTTCGTCGATTCATGCGTTTGGGGCTTCGCTGATGAGTTGCTTCAGGAGATTGATAACAAATTCTGTATCCCTACAGGTTGGGAAAATTATAGCTACGCACTGAGGAACAGAACGACAACTAATGTTCACTTAATCTTAAACGCAGCGCTCCAGCAGATGATCCATCGCTCTGAGCTTTTCGTTTTCTTAGGCACGGAAAGTTCGATCAAAATTGATGAATACATGTCGGATAGGGAGCGACTTTCCTCTCCCTGGATTTTCTCCGAACTTATGTTTGCACGAAATGTGAAACGAACAGTGCGCAAGCGACTCGAATACGGGATGGGTATGGAGGGTTATCGGAAAATAGAAGAAGCCGCGTTTGATAGTAAACACGCTGAGTTTAGATACTTACTCCCTGAATCCACTTACTCAATGGATTATGAACAGTTTATGAAGTGGCTAAGCTCCTACACCCTGCCGGATGACTCCGATTTCATTAGGAGGCTCAGCGGGCTCCATCATGTTGATAAGCTTTATATGGAACTGGGGGTCGATGAGAAGCTACTAGAGGTACCCCGGATGTAGCTTAGAAACTACACCGTTTGACGATAACTGTAATTGCATAAAAGGGCAACCATGCTTCCTATCTATCAGCTTGCTGTTATAGGCTCCCCTTCAGACGAGCAACTGCGCGATTTGGAGGATGCGGTTAAAACTGCAGTGGAGATGTACGGGCTACGACTCGGTCAGGAGATAAGTTGGGAAATAGCTCCTGATATGTTTACACCAAATCAGTTGCGAGCGAGCGCGGTTGTCTTTTTTGGAGGAGAGGGCATAGAACACCCAAGTTTACCGAGCTTGCTTCGCAGCGGTACTCCTGTAATTCCAATTGTATCCGATCTACGACATGTAGCTGCGGAGATTCCTGAGCTGCTGCGACCGCTGAACTGTCTGGCCTACGCAAATGGTGGTGCTAAGCGTGTCTCGATAGCTCTTCTTGAATGCGCTGGATTGCTTCCGAAACAACGAAGGGTCTTCGTAAGCTACCGCCGGGATGAAGCCAGAGTTGCCGCCCTCCAGATGTTCGATGCTCTGTCAGAGCGCCATTTCGACGTATTCCTTGACACTCATAGTATTGCGCCAGCAGAAGATTTTCAGACCATGTTGTGGCATAGACTCTGCGATTCTGACGTGCTGTTGATGCTAGATACTCCTGACTATTTTAATAGTCGTTGGACATCAGCTGAGTTTGGGAGGGCTCTCGCGAAAGGTATAAGTGTTCTTCGAGTCGCTTGGCCTGAAACGAAGCAGTCTCGTGGATTGGGTACTGCAAGCCTTGCTGAGTTAGCTGAAGGCGAGTTGGACGGCGGAACAGGACATATCGAGAATTCCGCTATCGACCGCATTTGTCTACAACTTGAGGCGGTGCGCAGCAAAAGTCATGCTGTGAGGACTATCAACCTAGTCAGCAATTTGCGCATTGGAATTGAGGCAATAGGTGGTGAAGTCATTGGTATGGGAGTGGGGCGGGAAATCAAAGTTCGTCTGCCCACAGGACGAATTATAGTGGTTTACCCGACGGTCGGGGTCCCGACGTCATCAACCATGCACCAAGCCTCAATGAACTATCCAGATGAATCAGTTGCTATACTGTATGACCATGTGGGGCTACATCCTCAGTGGCTGAATCATATGGATTGGCTCGGCTCGCACATCCAGGCAACGAAGTGGGTGAAAGCATGCGAGGCCGGCTGGCAGTTTGCAGATTGGGAGGTTTAAAAAGTGGATTCTATTTTTCTTTCAGCAAGCGTCCCGGTCAATGGGCGAGGTGATTATTACGAAACTGCTGATCCGTTCCTGATTCAGTGTGCTGTACGTGAGTTTGCCATCGCGGTCGTAAGAAAAATGAAAATCGTATGGGGGGGGCACCCTGCCATAACACCCATGATCTGGAGCATTTGCGAAGATCTGGGCGTCGATTACACTCGCTCCGTAGTATTGTACCAGAGCCGATTTTTCGAAGGCCAGTATCCTGAAGAAAATGAGCGATTCGACAATGTCGTTTACACCGATGCAGTGCCTGATGATCTAGCCGGCAGCCTACATCTTATGCGGCAGGAAATGTTGTCTCGATGTGACTTAGTTGGCGCAGTCTTTGTAGGGGGGATGGAGGGAGTTCAGGTTGAGTATGAGCTATTTAAGCAATTTCATCCTGACGCAATAATTCTACCGGTCGCCGCCCCTGGAGGCGCAGCACTGAGACTAGCAAGGGATCATAGCTACTTAGATGGAGGCCGTCTGGGAGACGTGGATTTCGCATCTTTATTTGATCGTTATCTTACTAAGATACTGGGCTCTCAATCCGATTGACAAGCCATATGGTGGCTTAGGGTTGATCGGCTACGCGTCGGTGGATAGAGGGAGATAAAGGAAGAGGTTGCTAGGGAAATGCAGTAAAAGTTGTTGTCACTATTCGGTTCAAACGTCTTCAGGATAGCTCCCAGAATAACTCTGGCGCTGATTGAATCTTACCCTGCGATGCAGTCATACTGAAAAATGACACACTGTACGCCTTTAGCTGATCTTTCATACAGGAAAATCTAATATTCTAGCTCCTCATAGGGCGCTCATCTTAGTTAGTGTTATCTTTTGAGGAAAAAAGATGTATGGCTCGTAACGTCACAACCGCAGAGCTAAGAAACATTTCAGCTAGCAGCTCTCAAGCTACTCGCGATAACGTATTCAAATCTTTGGCTGCTACGGCTTCGATGAGTACGTTTCTATCTCACTCAAGCAAAGACAAGGAAATTCTACCTGGGGCGATTCAGGTACTTCAGAATCATGGAGCATCTGTGTACATTGATGAAATTGATCCCGAAATGCCGCCATATACGTCCGAAGAAACAGCAGCTTTACTTAAACAACGTATTGCGCAGACGAAAAGATTCGTGCTCCTTACTACCAAAAATAGCAAGGAAAGTCGTTGGGTACCTTGGGAGTTAGGCATCGCTGACGGTGCTAAAGGGCTCTCAAAAATTGCAATATTTCCTGCGTCGGATACTGCACACGACGATAGCTGGGTTAGTTGGGAGTACCTAGGGCTTTACCAAAGAGTAGTCTGGGGTTTATTGAAAGGATATCCTCTGGAACTTTGGATGGTGCTTGATACAAAAGCCAATACAGCTGTTCCATTAAGAGCTTGGTTATCGGGGTACTGACTGCAATTCGATGACATGATATGCATATTGGCTTGACTTACCCCACCTTGATAACCATCCTGCAATTTGATTAATACCATCAATCGTAATAGTTTTCTGCACCGCAGTGAGGAACAATTGTCGCAGGAAGAACACCTGACAGGTTGCTGTCAGGCGTGTCCTTAACCAGCTTAATGAATTGGAGTGCGTGCCCGAGATGGAAACTTACCTATCAACTGCGTTTTAAACCGCGAAAATGACAAAATTCCTCTAATTTAAACCTCGATCCGCCACGGCGAATTTTGCCATTCATGGAGAAAAAATCAATCTAAACATGGAGATGGATTAGCGAAAAGTAGCATTAAGGGCTTGAACATTTTATCTAAGAGGTATACTGTGTATTTGTACAGTGTTTTCGTAAGGAGCTAGTTATGAAAGTGGAAATCACAATTGATCGCCAAAAAAAATTGCCGGATGGCGCTGTGCCTGCTCTGGAGAAGGAGCTACTGCGGCGATTGGATCAAAACTTTAATAACTGCAGTCTTATGATTCGTCGGGCCAGCTCTGATGGATTGACCGTGCTTGGTGGAATGGACGGAGATAAAAAACGTGTAGAGGAAATCCTGCAGGACACCTGGGAAAGCGCTGATGACTGGTTCTGTTAAGTTGAGGTCCAGTAGCTTGCCTAGTTTATTTTGAGGATTTTGTTGTGAGTAAAAAACAAGAAATGCCGAACACCGGCTATGCAATTATCAGATGCGATGATGGGGTGATCGTTGCTCGTCTGACATCCTTTCCTGTGTGTGAGCGCGCTCTGATGTACCGGCGCGGCGACACTGTTTCGTTTATGCCTTTGCAGCCAGATGAGATCGTTGGGACTCTCTCTCTTTTTTCGCAGATGATTGAAAAGGCTAAGTCTGGCGTTGGTTACCAGGTTCCCCCTAGTTCTGTTACAATCCCGTCATAGGCCTGAACAACCTATACCTGCTGCGTCACGGAGAGAAGCCATGACGCAAACAACCGAAGTATCAAAATCCCATCTGACTGGTGCTCCTTCAACGAGCGCCTGTTTACTCTCGTCTTCGAAACTCACTTTTCGACAGCAGGAAGTTTTCGATCTGCTGGTCGCCTACATCAATCAGCATGGCTACCCACCTACGCTATCTGAGCTGGCCGATATGCTCGGCGTTAGCTCGTCTAACGCTGTCCTGTTGCATCTGCGTGCGTTAGAGAGAAAAAATTTTATAAAACTCTCTCGCCGCGTCTCCAGAGGAATTTCCATCGTCGGGCGAAAGGAGCCTATGCTCGCCGTGCAGCTGCTGCAGGAAATGATCGCTGAAGAACCCGGTGCGCGTGAAAGAGCGATTGAGTTTTTGCGACTGTTCGGTGATCAGCCATGAAGAAAAGTTGGTTTTTACACGAGCAACTTTCAGAGGCTGAGGCTACAGAGCTGGTGGAGCGATACCGTAAAAATAACTGTGTGGTTGAGAAGAGCTTATCCAGAGACTTTGCATCGTGGGAGATCCGCGTGCTGTTGCCGGAATCGAAGAAGCCGCCACGGATTGACAGGACCTACATACAGAAGATGTGGAGGGACTGATGCGAGCTTTGCTTAACGTGGATATTGCACGTCATCTTGGAATTGTGCTGCTTAAGCCGGGTAGTGAATTAATGCCGTTATTCGGTGCCGGCCGAGTTCTTGTTGAAATACCGCCGGCAAGCATGAAAAAGATACCCAGTGGACGTCTTCCTGATGCCCGGCAGCCATTGCGGGATGATATAGGGATCAGACCTTTTTTCATGAAGAAGGCGGTTATCACTGCAGCTGGTGGGGTTAGTGCCCTCGAGTCATGGTTGCGTAGGCAGGTTAAAAACTGTCAGTGGACACATTCCGATTACCATCACCATGAGCTCGTCCCGTTTCGTCATTCGACGGGTGTAATAATCGCATGCTGGCACTGTGATAATGAGCTGAAAAACCAAACGGAACAAACCCTCGATCAACTGGTAGGTGTTAATAACGCTGACTGGGTAATCGACACTGCCCGCATCGCGCTTGGTCTGGACGCTCAGCGCTCATTGTCACTGGCAGAGTTATGCTGGTGGGCGGTAGGCGCCGGGATTGGCGATGAAATTACAGAAGAAATGGCGCGCCGATCCCTGCGTATTAAAGACGATGGGATTCAATCGGTTTACAGGGAGAGTGAGATTGTTCCGTCGGTACCGGCCACCAGCATTCTTTCTCCCCGTCTCGAAAAAGCAATCAGGCCAACGGCAAAAACAACGCCGGGCAAACCTCTGGTTCCAGTGAACGTCGATCCTGTTGCACCGGCGACACTATTCGCGAGACCTAAGCGGAGCCGATGGTTATCAGCTGACTTTATCTCATGGGTTAAAAAACAGCCGTGTATGTGCTGTGGGCAGCCTGCAGATGATGCACATCATCTTATAGGCTGGGGGCAGGGCGGCGTAGGCACCAAGGCCCACGATATTTTTACGATCCCATTATGCCGCAAGCACCACCGCACTTTGCACCATGATCCTGCCGCTTTTGAGCGTGAATACGGCACCCAGCCGGTATTAATTATTAAATTGCTGGACCGGGCATACGCGCTCGGCGTTCTGGCGTAGTAAGGAGAAGAACAGAATGACACCACGTCAACGCCGTCTACACCGTGCAGGATTAGAAAAAGTGGCCGCCGCCCCGCGCAAAAGCTGGCTGGGCCGATTCACTCCCCTTAATGGCATTCAGTCCGCCTGGATAAAATCTCTGCTTACTGTATGGGGAGAAGGTATGAGAGGAGGTGCGGCCCCGCGCAAACCATCAGGACATTCATGCTGGCGAGGTATGAAGGGTGATCACTGGTCAGATAGAGCACTAGAGCGCTTTACGGCAGCAATCGAGCAGGCAAGGAGTGAAGGCTATCGCGGGCGGCAGGCACTAAGCAGGGCGCATGCCATTTTGTGGCCGAAGCCTGCAACGGTCGCGATTGACGCTGCGATCACTGAGGATGATGTTGAATTTGTTGAACGATGTGTACTGGCGATATTTGAAACGGGTGATCCGGTTTATCTCGTTGGCGTTAACTATTACACCACCCGTAAAAAAATCTCAGACATAACACGGGAATTACAGCTGGTGGCTCCATGGTTAACAGACAGTGAGGCCCGGAAAAGAGTGCGCTGGTGCCTTGAAATATTCAGAGCAAAAGCTTTCCTTTCTGTTCATAAGGCGATTCATGCGGATTAGCAAAAAGTGCTATGTTGCCTTTTTGGTATTGAAAATGGGCCAGAAAGTTAGATAATTCCTTCATGCTTGGCAGAGCTGCGCCACTCGGCAGCGACAAAAAGCGACAATCTGAATATAACGAAAACCCCGCCCGTGCGGGGTTTTTGCTTTCCGGCGATACGACAGGGGTATTCGCGAGATGCGCTGCATCAATACCCCTGTCATATCGTCGTATTGCATACGCAATCTCACATGCTTCAGCATTCACTGAGGATTTTTAGTGATTTTTTTGAAGATCTCTAGGGCTTCGGTTGTTAACTGATCATGTTCGCTAAAGTAACTGTCACATGCTGCCTGCTTTTGAGCAGGGGATAGATTAGGGTTGCTTGTTAATTCAGCAGTTTTAGCTGCTATTTCTGCCAAACGTTCAAAAATCTCTGAAATTCTTTGGTTATCAGTAGATAGCATTTTACTTACCTCGTATTTACCTGATATCAGTGAGTGCTACATTGAGTCAGGGCTTCGCAATAGCTTTAAGTATTAGAATGCATACAATTTAAGTGGGCGTTGTTGGCTTATATTATGGCAGAGGCGCTGGCGGTATGGTCAGATATTGACACTTTGAATGTTTGCATCATAAATTATCGAGGTGGTGAATCCCCCTATGCGGAGGGGCGACCAGTCAGTTACAGAAACCTGTAAATGCAGCGCGGGCCATGCCGACTGGGGCATGCTCACCGGGAGGCACCCGGCACCACACTAATGCCTTAACATAGTGACTGTAATGACAAAAGCCTTGCTCTTTTTGTCTGTCAGGCTATGGTTAACGAACGTAACGGTAAAAAAAGAAGGCTTTCCTGGTAAATCGGTAGCTCGGACTATTAGGTGCACCTTCCTTTCGTTACAGCCTTGGTTGCCAACTTTCTTCCCGCTTCTCTAAGCGGGTTTTTTTTGTTCATAATCTAGCCTAAGCACTACTTGGGCTTTTCACATCAGTAATCAGGTCATGGTAATTGGATTACAGCGTGCTGTACTTCACGTTTAATCTCATACGCGCAAGATTCGCACCAGACTGCGGTTTTAGCTCAACAGCTTGAGCGCTTTAACGGTAAATTGAACATCACAAGCGAGAGCACTTATAGATTAAGGCAGTTCTTTGTTCCCAAAGGTGGTAGCAAAAAAACAGGGGGAATGTTTACGTATCACTACCCCTGCTTCTTGAAAAGTGGATAACCGTTAATATCTTTTTTTGAAAGTTTTTTTATACCCGCGTCTTTCTTTGATGTAAGACATCAGTGAACCCACTGCAACTAAAAGAAGAACAACAGCTAACGCTAGCATCATTATGGTTGTCATGTGAGCTTATCCTCTGAAAGACTATGGATATTGTGGTTCGCGTGAGGCGTAGTGTGCGAGTTAAGTGAGAAAATTCCTAACAGTATTTTTTTCTTAATTTGATAACAGATATGAAAATTTATTGTTGTTTTTGTAATGATTAAATATGCAGTGATTAATTATTGCCCGCTAGGTTATACCGTTTCCGAAAGATGTATTTTACTGGTTACATTGAATTGACCAGGCGCATATCGTGTAGCTAATGTGGGTGTGTGGTGAATCCCCCTGTGCGGTGGGGCGACCAGTCAATTTTTTCTTTGAGCACACACGCGGGTCTGTTGACTGGGGCAGACTTACCGGGAGGCACCCGGCACCACACATACTGCATAACCCCCTAAAGGCCTTCCATTGCGGCAGGCCTTTTATCTTGCCGATGCCAGAACGTTAATTTTCTGCCAGTAAGCCGAGACCCGTCTAACAGGTATTCATCGGCCGCATTGCCTAATGGGCTTACTTCTCTAATCTATACGAGCGCAGCAGTGGATGCATTACCAGAGATTATGATGATGTAAAGCCTAAGCGGTGGGAAGTTTGTCTTGAGTGAAAATCTTACTACAGTGAGGGCACATCAGCGCAGAGCCTTTCTGGACTCGGGTGTAACTATGTTCTGATTGGTTGGTGCAGCTAGGGCAGGTACATTTGATGAGGTAGTTGCGATTGTTTTTTGAGTTTTTGCGTTGTTGCATATGATATTTCCTAATGAATGGTCCGCAACAATACACTATCCCCGGGCACATAGCTCGCGTTGAATTATCTAGCCACCTATTCAGGGTGGTTTTTTCATTTTCAGGTACCTGGAATCATCATTGATAAGATTTCCTCCTGCCGGTCCTGAACCTTATCAAACACAAAGCACCCCGTTAACCCGGAGGTGGAGTATGTATCGAATGGACAAGCTAACAACAGGTATTGCCTACGGAACGTCCGCAGGTAACGCGGGGTTCTGGATGTTGCAATTGCTCGACAAAGTATCCCCATCCCAGTGGGCCGCTATTGGTGTTCTGGGAAGTCTGGTATTTGGCTTGCTGACATACCTGACGAATCTGTACTTCAAAATTAAAGAAGACCGGCGAAAAGCTGCTCGAGGTGAATAATGTCTCCGACACTACGTAAAACTGTTCTTGCGGCGGTGGGCGGCGGGGCCCTGGCGATTGCCTCTGCACTCATCACTGGCCCGATGGGTAATGATGGGCTTGAGGGAGTGCGATACTCCCCTTATCAGGATGTGGTAGGTGTCTGGACGGTTTGCTACGGCCACGCAGGTAAAGACATCATGCTCGGCAAAACCTATACCGAGGCAGAGTGTCGGGCGCTACTAAATAAAGACCTGAATACCGTCGCCTGGCAGATCAACCCTTACATCAAAAAACCGATCCCAGAAACAATGCGTGGGGCTCTGTACTCATTCGCCTATAACGTCGGAGCCGGGAACTTCCAGACCTCTACTCTGCTTCGCAAAATCAACCAGGGTGACCAGAAAGGTGCGTGTGATCAGCTGCGCCGCTGGACCTATGCCAAAGGTAAGCAGTGGAAAGGACTTATTACCCGGAGGGAAATTGAGCGTGAAGTGTGTTTATGGGAGCAAAGATGAGTCGCTTAACCGCCGTTATCATCGCAATAGCAATCCTGCTAATGTCCTGTGCCATTTCATGGCGTATGGGATGGAGTTCCCACGCTGATCACATCAATGCTCAGGCTGCGAAGAAGAGAGAGAAGGCCGAGAATGCCATTAAGCCTGTAGAGGAAAAGGCCGCGACTGCTAACGAAGCGGGTAAGGTCATCTACAAAACAATAACCCGCGACGTGGTGAAATATGTTCAGTCTCCGAATCGTACTGTGTGTAGGTTTGATGATGCTGCTGTGCAGTTGCGTCAGCGCGCCATCGATGCTGCCAACTCCATCCCCGGATTTGATGAGTCCGCCGTGCAAAGCAAGTGACGCAGGGAATGACAGCGATGAAGATTTACAGTCTGATGTAGAAACCGCTCAATGCCTGCGCCAGCTCCGTTTGGATAAGTATCGCTGGCAGGCGTACTATCGGGCGATGAGTAAGTAACAAGCATAGCACATGAAATAAGTGGCCTTAAGTGAACAAAAAAACTGAAAACAAGACATTCAAGCTTTCAGCATCGAAATGTTTGTATCTAATTCAGGGGATGTCATGCACTATAGGATCTCAAACCACTCTAAACTAAGTAGCCACTCATGACAGTAAACTTACTACCACAACTACCATGCGGTTATCGTTACGGCATTGAGCGCTCGATCCGGCCCCAGACTGGTGCGGAATTTTTTCCGCCACAAGGGTGTGTTATCAAATCTGTTAACTTTGGGGATGGTGTGGTTATTTGTGTGCCCATCCAATGGTACATTAAACAATTAGATTTATGGGTCACTGTCTAAGGAACCATCGAATAATATGTTAGTTACCAGCCTCGTTAGGGCGAACTGATAATTGCTCTCAAAAGACCAGCATAGAAGCCTGTTGCTCTGGTTGAATGTTCCGGCAAGTTGAAAATGATTGGTTCAATGAGCTCTTTCGATATTTAAATGCTATCGATAACTTAAATGAAGCTATCATCACGTTATCACTGCCAGCCAACACCGAAACGGCAGTGGTCAGTTAAAAAGCAGAAAAGCCTCTCTTGGGTGGCTCCTGAGAGATTTTAGTTTTCTAACTGGTACTAACCAAAGGTCGCATATCTATGCGGCCTTTTTTTTAGCCGGTTTCATGGCTTGAGGACATCCTGGACGAGAATATGTGACAAAACCAATCAGGGGAAACAGGAATGCCCTGTGAGCGGATTTACGAATCGGTGCGAACGTCTATCCCCTCTAAGGGATAAAAAAACGATATCCCTTTTAAGAGATAATGAGGAGAAGCAACTTGAAAACGTTGAAAGTCACTATTACAAACCTTCAACAGATTAATGATGGCATTGTCTGTGGGGTCAAAGTCAGATTTAAAGTCATTCAGTCTGGTTGCGTGCTGGTCGAGAAGGTTATATCAGGCAAGGCTACCGCTCCGTTTACCTTATCTTATGATGTCAATGCGAATGATGAATCTCTGGTGGTGGAACATGATCGCCCAGACCTGCAGGAGCTTGTAGTCTCAGCGGCAATTTCCTCTGCAGAGTGTTATAAACCGGATAATACCCTGACCTCTGTCAGTGCTTGGAGCATTCAAACGCAGGGTAAGATATACGCTTCAGGTATGCAGCCAAACATTGATGAGGTATTCAAACGGTTAGATGCTGCTGAGGCACTACTACACTTTATGGGCTGTAAGATTGCGGAACTACAATTAAGATATCGAAATAAATAATAGATCGGCAGACAGCCTGTAACCGTCTGCCATAGCTATTAAGGTCGGTTATGGATATGTTGGATTTGCTTTAGCATCTCCAAGTTTTTCTGGTTGTATTCATCATCAATCTGCGAAAGTTGATGTATTACGACACTCTTCATATCCTGATCAAGGCAAACAAACATAGTTGCCAGAAGACCTTTGAGAGCTCTTATTTCTTTTGCTGCAGACTCCAGAGTTGAGCAATCCACCTCGATGTTATATTTAATTTCTTCTTCCATTTTAAAGTTCCTTAAGCAGAGCTAATCAGCCATTCCTCTGCAAGTACAATATTTAACTGTGTCCCACCACAGATAGGCTGAGCCGCAACCTTACACTCTGAGCTTTCACAGTAACACCCTGATATTTAACCAGTAGCCTCGCATCTGCGGGGCTTTTTTATTCGCAAAAGGTAACGCGATGAAGAACTTAAAAATTGCATACGTAGACGAGAAGCTGGTGGCGATTGAGTGTGACGGATTGTCATGCTCATCGCTGCCCGTTTCAGAGTTTCTCATCGACAGTGCCGCTTTAACTCTTCTCCCTCAACTCATGCTCGAGGATGTTTATGCCGCCACGAGCTAAACGACCTTGCCGGCACAGAGGATGCACGGCTGTGACCAATGATGTCGGAGGATACTGTGAGATGCATAGGCAGCAACACGCTGGTGATGGCTGGCGTAACTATCAGCCCGGAAAAACTCGGCAGGAACGTGGTTATGGTCGACCGTGGGAAATTAAACGGGCCCGTATCATGAAGAGGGATAAATACCTTTGTCAGAACTGCAGGCGAGACGGTATTGCCACGAAAGCCTCAAGTGTCGACCACATCATTCCTAAAGCTCATGGCGGTACCGATGATGACTTTAATCTGGAGTCATTGTGCTGGACCTGCCACAGCAAGAAAACAGCAACAGAGAGAACCCGATGAAGAGTTTCAAAATTGAATACGTTGATGGTGTTTTGACCGTTCTGGAGACGGATGGTCAGTCACGAATGAATGAAGCCGTACATGGCATCCATTTTGAGCATGTCCAGGGCGGCCGCCCACTGCTGAAACTGACGATTGCACATGATATTGCTCCGGCCCCTGTTTCATCACCTGTACTGGATCAGGAGCCTTTAGAGGGGGAGTTGGTGCAGGAACAACAGACAATGGTTCCCGGTGGTCGCCGTTCACGTCATCGTCGTGGAGGTAAGCAATGATGTATCAACGCACGGATCTGACGCTTTCCATGTTCTATGCATCCAGCGCTGATGCAGACGGGAACAAAGTGGCTACGTTGACGATGCAGGTCATCGCTGCAGAGGCTGGGGCCGTCCAGACCAGCCAGCTGCGATGTATCACCGATAGCGCGAAGAAAAAAACGTATAGCGTAGGTGAACAATCTGTCAGTAATGGTTCCGATCCGTTGCTGGTCGCGATTGAGAATTACTGGCGTCAGAGTACGGATGTCGTCGTTAAAGGATTGATCGCCGAGGTGACCGACTTCATCGCAGGGAACATCAACTCAGTCAGCACCTGGATCGGTCAGTTTGGCATGAAGGTGTTCGAGAACCAGCCATTAGATGAACGGCTACCAGAAAGCGTACTGCAGGCCGATGGAGGATCTGCTACAGCGACAGGATCCTGATCGCCGGTATAACAACTGGTGTTCTTTGAACGTCTGAGATACGCCGGCCCACCAATGCGAACCGTATTCGCCGCCGGCGCAGCCGGAATGACGACCTCCACCTCGACAGAGGCAGCTGCAGCCAGGGGTAGGGGGGAGCAAATCCCTGACCCCTTTCGCGCTTCGGGACTGCCCGTTGAAGTCTATTTTTACACGCCAGAAATAAGAAACTTTTTTTCGGAAGGTTTCATCTATCAAAGGAACGTTTATGGCCGGAGGAATTCGATCGTCCGGTGGTGGCCGAAAACCCACTTTACCCACCGGGCAAAAAAGCAAATTAACACGTATTGCGCCTCCTGCTGAGTTAATGGGGGAGGCGGCAATAAGAATGTGGAAGACGCAAAGCAAAATACTCATCGACCGAGGGGTGTTTGAGCTGGAGGACGCACCTTTGTTGCTGGCTTACTGCAATGCTTTTCATCTGATGCTCGAAGCCGAAAAAATGCTGGCCAGCGGACTGACCTCAGAAAGTGAAATGGGGGGGCTGAAAAAACACCCTGCAGTTAATGTCCGGAATGACTCGGTTTCCCAGCTTGCCCGCCTGGGCTCTCTGTTGGGGTTAGATCCGCTCAGTCGTCTTCGCATGACCAGCGGACAAAAGGATCCGGACGATGACGGGAATGAATTCGATGAGTTTGACTGATGGCAACCTATCCGAACGTCAATGCAGCGAACCAGTATGCGCGGGATATCGTTGGCGGGAAGATTCTGGCGTGTCAGTTAACGATACTTGCCTGTCAGCGACATCTGGACGACCTCGAACGAGCAAAGGATCCCCACTGGCCCTACCGCTTCGATAAAAACAAAGCAGAACGATTTCTTCGTTTTGCCCAGAAAATGCCTCATACCTCAGGGGAATGGGCCCGGCGTAAACTCCGGATTGAATTTGAAGCCTGGCAGAAGTTCGCTCTTGGCGTACCGTTTGGATGGGTACACAAGAAGACAGGCCTGCGTCGTTTCTCTGAAATCTATATCGAGGTGCCCAGAAAGAACGGGAAATCCGCTATTGCCGCTGCTGTAGGAAATTATATGTTTTGTGCAGATGGCGAGCATGGTGCAGAAGTCTATTGCGGCGCCACGACTGAAAAACAGGCATGGAAGGTATTTTCTCCGGCGCTGCAAATGGTGAAAAAGCTGCCGGCATTGCGGCAAAAATTCTCGATAAAACCCTGGGCAAAAAAAATGACGCGCCCTGACGGTTCGGTTTTTGCGCCTGTGATCGGTGACCCGGGGGATGGTGATTCGCCATCATGCGCCATCATTGATGAATATCACGAACATACTACTGATGCGCTTTACACCACCATGACCACCGGTATGGGGGCTCGTGAACAACCGATGACACTGATCATCACCACTGCCGGCTATGACATTACATCCCCTTGCTATGAAAAGCGTACTCAGGTTGTCGAGATCCTGCGGAGAACCCGTAATGGCGAGGAAAATGAAACCATATTTGGGCTGATTTATGGCCTTGATGACGATGATGACTGGACGACTCCTGAGGCATTAATCAAGGCAAACCCCAACTATGGCATTTCGGTAAAAGCAGATTTTCTCCGGGCGAAACAATTATTGGGTATGTCGACGCCCGGGCAGACAAACAAGATTCTGACCAAACATTTCAATCGCTGGGTAAGTGCAAAATCAGCTTATTACGACCTGAGAAAATGGATGGATGCGGCCGATAAAACCCTTAAGTTGTCAGATTTTGAAGGGGAGGAATGCTGGCTGGGTATCGATCTGGCCTCGAAAGTTGACCTCAATGCCGTGGTTCCGGTTTTTCGTCGTGAAATAGACGGAATAACACATTTTTACTGTGTTTCTCCTCTGTTCTGGGCACCGGAAGAAACCATTTACTCGCAGGAGACCGCGCTGAAGAGTACCGCAGAACGTTATCAGTCCTTTGTCCGGCAGGGGAAGTTGATCCCGACCGATGGCGGTGAAGTTGATTACAGACTGATATTTGAAACGATCCTGAAATTGCGGAATACCGTAAAAATTGCCCAATGCCCCATTGACCCTTATGGCGCGACTTCATTACGTCACATGCTCGAGGAAGAGGGGCTTGAGCCTGTCGAGATAAGACAAAATTTTACCCATATGAGTGATCCTATGAGAGAGATTGAGGCTGCGCTCATCTCGGGGAGATTCCATCATGACGGACACCCTGTCATGAACTGGTGTATTTCCAATATTGTCGGCCAGTATCTTCCCGGAAGTGACGATATTGTGCGTCCCGGGAAGGAAGGGCGGCAGAACAAGATAGATGGTGCGGTTGGTTTAATGATGGGGCTGGGGCGCGCCATGCTTAACAGTTCAGTGATGACATCCGTATATGATGAGGAAGATATAGCATGCTAATTTCAGTTCTGAGTTTTATTGTCGGCCTCACTGGTGCTGGATTGTTATCAGCAGGCGCCTGGCTTATTTCTCCATCAGTGGGATTGATAACAGGAGGGATTATTTGTCTGGGCTGGTCATATATGACAACCCGGGCCTTTTCCTCCGGCGTCAGCAATGGCGGAGGTAAATAATGTTCCTACCCCAGATGTTCAGGGGCCGACAATACTCGGGTAATAGCTTCTGGGAAGCCATGCTGGGCGGGGTTCGTTCAAGCCAGAGCAAAACTGGCATCATAATCACGCCGGAAACCGCTCTTGGACTTTCAGCGGTCCGGGCCTGTGTCACCCTCCTGGCGGAGTCCGTCGCGCAGCTGCCGTGCGAACTCTACCGGCGGGATAAAAATGGCGGGCGCCAGCGTCCGACGGACCACCCGGTTTATGACCTGATTCACTCCCAGCCCAACAGGAAAGACACCTCATTCGAGTATTTCGAGCAGCAGCAGGGGTTGCTGGGGCTTGAGGGAAATTGCTACTCGATCATCGAACGGGACGGAAAAGGCTACCCGAAAGAGCTGATCCCCATTAACCCGAAAAAGGTCATTGTGCTGAAAGGGCCGGACGGTATGCCGTATTACGAACTCCCGGAAGTCGGTGAAATTCTGCCGATGCGCATGATGCACCATGTGAAGGTCTTTTCTCTGGATGGCTATATCGGCAGTTCCCCCATTCAGACGAACGCCGATGTTCTGGGGCTAAATCTGGCGGTTGAGGAGCATGCGGCCGCGACATTCCGGCGCGGGACAACGATGAGCGGGGTGATAGAGCGTCCGAAAGAGGCCGCGACCATTAAAAGCCAGGATGCTATTGATCGCCTGCTGGCGAAATGGACCGAGCGCCATTCCGGTATTCACAATATGTTCTCTGTGGCATTGCTGCAGGAGGGCATGAGCTACAAACAACTGTCGCAGGATAACGAAAAGGCGCAGCTGCTACAGTCGCGGCAGTGGGGCGTGGAAGAGGTCTGCCGGCTCTATAAAATCCCGCCACATATGGTGCAGATGTTGGCGAAAGCGACCAACAACAACATTGAGCACCAGGGCCTGCAGTTCGTGATGTACACGCTGCTGGCATGGCTGAAACGCCATGAGGGTGCGCTGCAGCGCGATCTGCTTCTGCCCAGCGAACGCCGCGATTTGTACATCGAGTTCAACGTTTCCGGGCTGCTGCGAGGCGACCAGAAGTCACGCTATGAATCGTATGCGCTGGGCCGCCAGTGGGGATGGCTATCCACTAACGATATCCGGCGTATGGAGAATCTGCCGCCAATTGCCGGCGGGGACAAATACCTGACGCCGCTCAATATGGTCGACAGCGCGAAGATCCTTCCTGGCGATAAGTCGCCGACAGCAAAACAGCTGGCCGAAATCGAAACCCTTCTGGCCAGAGCCTGATTATTTCCCGCCGCGCGGGATGACCTGGAAGACAACATGACAACGAAATTAATTAACCTGCCGCACCTGGCAGATATGGTCTTTGGCGTGCCGCATTACGTGACGCGGCAAACAATGGACTCCGTGAAAGCGGTGCTCATCCCCCGTATTCAGGGGATCACCGAAGATGCCGCCATTCAGATGGCATTGAATCCGGGTAAATCACCTGCTGCTGAGCAGGTCCAGCCCACCGGCGGGGTGGCGGTGATCCCCGTTCACGGCATTCTCGTTCCACGCCGGGGGCAGATTACGGCGATGTGCTCCGAGCTGACCAGCTACGAGCGGATCCGCGGGCAGTTGCAGGCTGCGTTAAACGACCCCTCAATCAGCGAAATCGTTCTGGATATTAACTCCGGCGGCGGCGCAGCGGTGGGGTGCAAGGAGCTGGCCGATTACATTTATCAGTCTCGCGACACGAAACCCATCACGGCGATTGTGAACTACAGCGCGTATTCCGCCGCGTATTTCATCGCATCGGCCTGCAGCAAAATCATCGTCAGCCAGACCAGTGGCGTGGGGTCGATTGGTGTGATCATGGAGCACCTCGATACGTCGAAGATGGAAGAAAAAATGGGGCTGACGTTCACCACCATTTACCGGGGAGATAACAAAAATAACGGCACCCAACATGAACCACTGAGTGAAGAGTCGCTGGGTATGTTCCAGGGCATGATCGACGAAATGTACGAGACGTTTACGGGGTCGGTGGCCGAATATCGCGGCCTGAAGCAGCAGGCCGTCATTGATACGCAGGCGGGGCTGTATTTTGGCCCTGGCGCTGTGTCTGCCGGCCTGGCGGATGAAGTCTCTGACCCCCAGGCGGCGATCAATGCTATCGCGGCAAAGTATCAGCAACCCCGTCAAAAAACCTCCATTCAGATGCAGGCAGCCGCGATGGACCTGCAAACCAAAATGTAACCCGGCGCAAACACAAACCGCGTCACCTTAAGCAGCCAGCAGGCTGCTTTTTTTATGTCTAAAAAGAGAGAAATAAAATGCCACATATTGAAGAATTGCGTCGTCAGCGTGCGGGTATCAACGAACAGGTTCAGGCCCTGGCAACCATTGACGCCAGCGGCGGCACGCTGACTGCGGAGCAGATGACGGAGTTTGCGAACCTGCAGCAGCAGTTCACTGATATCAGCGCCAAAATTGAACGACTGGAAGCCGCCGAACGTGCTGCGGCGCTGGTCGCAAAACCCGTGAAAGCGACTCAGCAGGCCCCCGGCATTATTGTTAAGCAGGAGCCTAAACAGTACACCGGTGCTGGCATGACCCGACTGGTTATGTCTGTCGCCGCAGGCGCAGGGAATCTGCAGGACGCGGCAAAATTCGCTTCAGAAGAGCTGAATGACCAGTCCGTATCGATGGCCATTTCCACCGCAGCGGCGTCCGGTGGTGTGCTTATTCCGCAGAACCTCCACAGTGAGGTGATCGAGCTACTGAGCGACCGAACCATCGTCCGCAAGCTGGGTGCCCGTCCCGTTCCGCTGCCTAACGGTAATATGACGCTACCACGCGTGGCCGGTGGAGCAACGGCAAGCTACACAGGAGAAAACAAAGACGCCAAGACATCAGAAACACGCTTTGATGATGTAAAACTTACGGCGAAAACTCTGATTGCGATGGTGCCTATTTCCAATGCACTGATTGGCCGCGCCGGATTCAACGTCGAGCAGCTGGTCCTGCAGGATATTCTGACCGCCATCTCAGTGCGTGAGGATAAAGCCTTTATGCGCGATGACGGTACCGGCGATACACCGATTGGTATGAAGGCGCGCGCGACGCAGTGGAACCGCCTGCTGCCGTGGGAAGCTGATGCAGCGATCAACCTGAACACAGTTGACGAGTACCTGGACAAGATCATTTTGATGGCGATGGACGGCAACAGCAATATGATCAGCAGCGGCTGGGGCATGTCGAACCGTACCTATATGAAGTTGTTTGGGCTGCGTGACGGCAACGGCAACAAAGTCTATCCGGAAATGGCTCAGGGATTACTTAAAGGATATCCGGTTCAGCGTACCAGCGCGATCCCTGCGAATCTGGGGACCGGGGGTAAGGAGACTGAGATTTACTTTGCTGACTTCAATGATGTGGTTATCGCTGAAGACGGCAATATGAAAGTCGACTTCTCGAAGGAAGCCTCTTACATCGATGCCGATGGCACCCTGGTATCTGCGTTTTCCCGTAACCAGTCGCTAATCCGCGTTGTTACTGAGCATGATATTGGCTTCCGTCATCCGGAAGGCCTGGTGCTGGGTACCGGCGTCCTGTTCTAACCCATCCCTCAGTAAATACGGCCCGCATATGCGGGCTTTTCCCTTTCAGGAGAATGTTATGGCTGCGAAAAATAAAGCAGTGGAGCCGGAAGAAACAGGCACACAGGACAACCATGAGACCGTGGTCGCACAGGCAGAGCGTAAATCCGTTGTGTTCCTTGGGCCGCACCACCGTTATTCCCGTGGAGATATCGCGTGCTTTGAAGGATCGCGCGCCGAAGAACTGGTTAAGCGGCGTATCGCGGTATGGCCGGAGGATGCCGAACGTGCGCTGAAACCGAAGCCGGGAGACAGCGATTTTGATACTGACATTGGATGATGTGAAAACCCAGCTACGCCTGGAACTGGACTTCACGGAGCATGATGCCATGCTCACGCAAATGGTGAACGCCGCGCAGCGGAGCATCGAGCGTGATTACTACTGCAAGCTGGTAACCAGTGATGAAGAGCTGCAGGCGCTCCCGGAGACCGTCCGCGGATTTATCGCGGATGAAGATATCCGGCTGGCTATTCAGTTTCTGGTCAGCGATGCGTATCTGAATGGCCATACCGGACAGTGGCTGGAAACCGCTGCGGTGAGGCATCTTCTTTTCCCCCTGCAGGAGCATACGCTATGAGCCTGAAACCGGGTGATATGAACTGTCGCATTGCAATTAGCTACGTTCAGTCCGGTCGTGGGCCGCTGGGCGAACCGCTACCGGAAAAGCAGGTTGAATCGGGAAAAGCGTGGGCAAAACGGGAGCTGGTATCGGGGCGAAAAGTCCGCACGCTGGATCAGCAGCAGGTGGTGGAAACCTGCCTGTTCACGGTCTATCCGGGCGTGCTGGTTGATATTGACTGGAAAATCACGACGAAAAATCTGGTTTATACCGTCCGGAATATCGACCGCAAAACAGACCGGATCATTATCACGGGGGAGGCTGACGGGCGGCATGATAGAGCTGGCGATTAAGGGTGCGCTGGAGCGCATCACCGGCATGAATGCGTATCCGCTTTTACTGCCGGACACGGTCCAGGAAGGTGCGACCTTTCAGCGTATCTCTGACCCGGAAATGGTCTCGGGAATGTTGCGAACGGGGATCGTATCTGCCCGTATCCAGGTGAATCTGTACCGTCTCGATGATTACACCTCACTGCTGCAGCTGGATAAAAAAATCTGGACGGAACTGAAGTCCGTCGTTCATGGCCAGCTGGAGGGTATCCCGGTTCAGTATGTGGAGCGAGGCGGTATCCATCAGGATAAAAACCAGCTGACGAATCGTCGCATTCAGTATCGCCTGACCCGCGATTTCATCATTCACTACGTGGAGGACTCCTCGTGATCCGAATGGAAGTTAAAGGGCTGGATGAGCTGGAGCGGCAGTTAATGGCCCTGGGCGAAAAAGTGGCGACGAAGGTATTGCGGGATGCCGGGCGCGAAGCGCTAAAGGTCGTCGAGGAAGATATGAAGCAGCATGCCGGCTTTGACGAAACGTCTGCCGGGCCGCACATGCGGGACTCAATCAAAATCCGCTCTTCCACCCGCAAGGGTAAAGGGAACGCGGTTGTAACGCTCCGTGTTGGCCCCAGCAAGCAGCACCATATGAAGGCGCTGGCGCAGGAGTTTGGCACGGTTAAACAGGTTGCAGACCCCTTTATCCGACCCGCCCTGGATTACAACCTCCAGACCGTTTTGCGCGTGTTAACCGTGGAAATCCGAAACGGCATTGAAAACAGGTAGCATCCGCTGCCGTATAAAAAGAGAGAGAAACATGGCTGATAAAACTTCGCCTGAATATGCGATGTTGCCGGCGGGCACCATTGTGAAATACGGGGAGCCTGGCGCTGCCACGTCAGCGCTGAAACCGCTGATTAACTGTAAAGCGCTGGGTGCAATGGGGCAGACGGGGGGCTTTGTCGACTGCACCACGTTACTGGATAAGCAGAAACAGTCCATCAGCGATCTGCCTGACGGGCCTGAAAAGTCGCTGGGCTTCATTGATGATCCGGGCAATACCGATTTTGCCGCGCTGCTGAACGCAGCAGAGGCCCGCAAGACCATCCAGTTATACGTCGAATTACCCAACAAGCGAACAGCGACGATGCTCCTGGCGCTGTCCGGGTGGCAGATGAATGAAATCGCCGCTCCGGCGAATGAGGTCATCCAGATCACTGTTCAGGGTAAACAGAACAAGATCACTTGGGGAACCGTCGCTGTCTCCGGCGGCGCCTGATTAACTTAACCTGTAAACAGCCACCTTCGGGTGGCTTTTTATTTTTAAGGACTACCTGTGAAAGATAAAGATTACCTGTCCACGCTGAAATCCGCGTTGCTTAAATCGGAGCCAACCGTCATTAAAACCGAGTTATTTGGCGCCACCGTATTCATCCGCCGCCTGAC
>OKKW01000105.1_pt1 | contig 21757 bp, 21 predicted proteins | sample 1611301 | NCBI WGS metagenome assembly OKKW01 (sample SAMN04436730, study PRJEB24849) | human gut metagenome | biome: human gut; feature: NICU; material: stool | host: Homo sapiens | place: USA: Saint Louis, MO | collected 2010-11-09
CGAGTCAGAATCAGCATTCTTTGCTCCTTGAAAGATTAAAAGAGTCGGGTCTCTCGTATCCCGGCATTATCCATCATATAACGCCAAAAAGTAAGCGATGACAAATACCTTGCGGTATAAGGCAGTCATGGCATCACATTCTGTTAAACCTAAGTTTAGCCGATATACACAATTTCAACCCGACTTTATCGTTATCAGTACTTATGACGCAAGGTGCCGTTTCCCCGAGGTTACGGCACCTATACCCGCCATACTTCAAGTTGCCTGTGTGTTGGCTTTCCTCACTCACCCCAGTCACTTACTTGAGTAAGTTCCTGGGGATTCGCTGCGTCGCCGCCTTCCTGCCACTCGAATTATTTAGGGTATAGGCGTTTATAGTTATTACAGTTTTGCGCTGACCCAGCCTTTCACACTGGCTAACGCTGCAGGGAGAGCAGACGCATCGGTACCACCGGCCTGCGCCATATCCGGACGACCGCCCCCTTTACCGCCCACCTGCTGAGCGACCATACCAACCAGCTCCCCTGCCTTCACGCGATCTGTCACATCCTTAGACACACCGGCAATCAGGGAAACTTTACCGTCTGCGACCGTAGCCAACACCACAACCGTCGAACCCAGTTGGTTCTTCAGATCGTCAACCATGGTACGCAGCATCTTCGGCTCCACGCCGGCCAGCTCGCTGACCAGCAGCTTAACGCCGTTAATCTCTTCCGCTTTGCTGGAGAGGTTTGCGCTCTCCTGCGCCGCAGCCTGCTCTTTCAGCTGCTGCAGCTCTTTTTCCAGCTGACGGGTACGCTCCAGCGCGGCGCGAACTTTCTCGCCGAGATTGTGGCTGTCGCCCTTCAGCAGCTGTGCGATATCGCTGAGCTGATCGCTCTGCGCGTGCAGCATGGCTATCGCGCCTTCGCCGGTTACCGCTTCGATACGGCGCACGCCAGCGGCGGTACCGGACTCAGAGGTGATGCGGAACAGGCCGATATCACCGGTACGCGCCGCGTGAGTCCCGCCGCACAGTTCGGTGGAGAAGTCGCCCATCTGCAGCACGCGGACGCGGTCATCGTATTTCTCGCCGAACAGCGCCATGGCGCCGGATGCGCGCGCGGCATCGATATCCATAATGTTGGTTTCGATAGCCAGGTTACGACGGATCTGCGCATTGACCAGATCTTCGACTGCACGGATCTCTTCCGGCTTCATCGCTTCGAAATGCGAGAAGTCAAAGCGCAGCGCTTTATCGTTAACCAGCGAGCCTTTCTGCGCTACATGGGTGCCGAGCACCTGGCGCAGCGCCGCATGCATCAGATGCGTCGCGGAGTGGTTCAGACGGATACGCTGACGGCGAGCCTCGTCCACATCGGCCTGCACCGCGTCGCCCACTTTCAGGGAACCGCTGGCGACTTTACCGATATGACCAATGGCCTGACCGTACTTCTGCGTGTCGCTGACGGCGAAGGAGAAGCCTGCGCCTTTCAGTTCGCCTTTATCGCCCACCTGGCCGCCGGACTCCGCATAGAACGGGGTCTGGTCGAGGATCACCACCGCTTCCTGGCCCGCGCTGACACTATCCACCGCTTTACCGTCGATAAACAGCGCAGTCACTTTGCCGTTCAGCTCCAGATGATCGTAGCCTTTAAATTCAGAGGCGCCGTCAACGCGGATCATCGCGTTATAGTCAGCGCCGAAACCGCTGGACTCGCGCGCACGGCGGCGCTGCTCTTCCATGGCGGCCTCAAAGCCAGCTTCGTCAACTTTAATGTTGCGTTCGCGGCACACGTCCGCCGTCAGGTCGACCGGGAAGCCGTAGGTGTCGTACAGACGGAAGGCCGTTTCGCCATCCAGCGTGTCGCCTTTCAGCTTCGACAGCTCTTCATCCAGCAGCGCCAGTCCGCGCTCCAGAGTACGGGCGAACTGCTCTTCTTCAGTTTTCAGTACCTGCTCAACCTGAGCCTGCTGCTGTTTCAGTTCTTCACCGGCGGAACCCATCACGGCGATCAGCGGGGCAACTAGTTTCCAGAAGAAGGTGTCCTTCGCGCCCAGCATGTTGCCGTGACGGATCGCACGGCGAATGATGCGACGCAGCACGTAGCCGCGGTTTTCATTCGACGGGATCACGCCGTCAGCAATCAGGAATGCACAGGAGCGAATGTGGTCGGCAATCACACGCAGCGACTTGTTCGTCAGGTCGGTCGCGCCGGTGACTTTCGCCACGCTGGCGATCAGATCGCGGAACAGGTCGATATCATAGTTGGAGTTAACGTGCTGCAGCACGGCGGCAATACGCTCCAGCCCCATACCGGTATCAACGGACGGCTTCGGCAGCGGCTCCATGGTACCGTCAGCCTGACGGTTGAACTGCATGAAGACGATGTTCCAGATCTCGATGTAGCGGTCGCCGTCTTCTTCCGGGCTTCCCGGAGGGCCGCCCCAGATGTGATCGCCATGGTCGAAGAAAATCTCGGTGCACGGGCCGCACGGACCCGTGTCGCCCATCTGCCAGAAGTTATCAGAAGCAAACGGCGCGCCTTTGTTGTCGCCGATGCGGATGATACGCTCGCGCGGAACGCCTACTTCGTTAGCCCAGATGTCGAACGCTTCGTCATCGGTCTCGTAGACGGTAACCCACAGCTTCTCTTTCGGCAGGGCGAACCAGTTTTCACCGGTCAGCAGTTCCCATGCGTATTTGATGGCATCCTGTTTAAAGTAATCGCCAAAGCTGAAGTTGCCCAGCATTTCAAAGAAGGTGTGGTGACGCGCGGTGTAACCGACGTTTTCCAGATCGTTGTGTTTACCACCCGCACGCACGCAACGCTGCGCGGTGGTCGCGCGCGAGTAATTACGTTTGTCGAGGCCAAGGAAGACATCCTTGAACTGGTTCATCCCGGCGTTGGTAAACAGCAGGGTTGGATCGTTGTGCGGTACCAGGGAGCTGCTGGCAACTACCTGATGTCCCTTACTATGGAAAAAGTCGAGAAACGCCTGACGGATCTCAGCGGTGCTCTTGCTCATAATTATCCTGAAATCAAGCTACACGTCATCCTTCAAGTCGCCTCTGTCCTGGCTGCGCTTGCTCTCCCGGCACCGAACTGACGTGCGTTCCAGAAGATGTTCTCTCTTGCCGCCCTGATGCAGCTTGAATGATTTTGTGTATAAGGAATAATCGCCCTGGACGCTGTCTGTACTGTCACAACCAGCGGCCCGACGGAATAAAGTGGGAATAAGATAAGTTTTCTTTACGGCGAAGTAAAATCCCCGATGGGTCAATCTGCAAAATTTCGCCAGATTTCCTGGATATCTTCCATCAGGTAGCCGCGGTAAAGCAGGAATCGCTGAACTTTCACTTTTTCAGTAAAGGCGGAAGGTAACGGTTCGCCGTATTTACGCTGCGCCTGCTCCCTGGCAAGGCTCACCCAGTCGATATCACATTCGCGCATCGCCTGTTCAACGTCCTGGCGGGCAATCCCTTTCTGGCTGAGCTCCTGACGAATGCGCGCCGGGCCATAGCCTTTGCGGCTCCGGCTGGCGATGAACTGGCCGACAAAACGGTGATCGTCGAGATAGCGGTTTTCGATACACCAGGCAACCACCTGCTCCAGCTCTTCGGGGGTGACGTCCAGCGCCTCGGGGCCATTTTTGCTCATTACTGGTGCAGCCAGTTTGCGCCGCAGCTCCTGTTCGCTGTGGTCGCGCATGGCCAGAATGCGGATAGCGCGGTCCAGCAGGCGAGCGTAGCCGGAGCGGCGTGATGAAGGTTCAGTCACAGGCACCTCAATAATCTAAGAAATGCAAAAGGGCCGCATAAGCAGCCCTTTATCACTCTGTTAGACGATATTAGAAATCTTGTTCCGTTTCTTCTGCGTCGTTGCCGTCAACGGCGAAGTCCGGCGTAGAGTCCTGGTTGTTGAGCAGCAGTTCGCGAACTTTCTTCTCAATTTCTTTCGCCGCCGCCGGGTTCTCTTTCAGCCAGGTGATCGCGTTCGCTTTACCCTGACCAATTTTGTCGCCGTTGTAGCTGTACCAGGCGCCCGCTTTCTCAATCAGCTTCTCTTTCACGCCCAGGTCAACCAGCTCGCCGAAGAAGTTGATGCCTTCGCCGTAGAGGATCTGGAATTCAGCCTGTTTGAACGGCGCGGCGATCTTGTTCTTCACCACTTTGACGCGGGTTTCGCTGCCGACGACATTGTCGCCCTCTTTCACCGCGCCGATGCGGCGGATGTCCAGACGCACGGAGGCGTAGAACTTCAGCGCGTTGCCGCCGGTGGTGGTTTCCGGGTTACCGAACATTACGCCGATTTTCATACGGATCTGGTTGATGAAGATCAGCAGCGTGTTGGACTGCTTCAGGTTACCCGCCAGCTTACGCATCGCCTGGCTCATCATACGCGCCGCGAGACCCATGTGAGAATCGCCGATTTCGCCTTCGATTTCCGCTTTCGGCGTCAGCGCCGCGACGGAGTCGACGACGATAACGTCAACCGCGCCAGAGCGCGCCAGCGCGTCACAGATTTCCAGCGCCTGTTCACCGGTATCCGGCTGAGAACACAGCAGGTTGTCGATATCCACGCCCAGTTTGCGCGCATAGACCGGGTCCAGCGCGTGTTCGGCATCGATGAACGCACAGGTTTTACCTTCACGCTGCGCTGCGGCGATAACCTGCAGCGTCAGGGTGGTTTTACCGGAAGATTCCGGCCCGTAGATCTCGACGATACGGCCCATTGGCAGACCGCCGGCGCCGAGCGCAATATCCAGAGAAAGCGAGCCGGTGGAGATGGTTTCTACGTCCATAGAACGGTCTTCACCCAGGCGCATGATGGAGCCTTTACCGAATTGCTTTTCGATCTGGCCCAGTGCAGCCGCCAACGCTTTCTGTTTGTTTTCGTCGATCGCCATTGTTACTCCTAATCATGCAGGGTGAAGCGTGTTCGCTTCGCCGTTAATATTTGTTCAGTTGAGGCAATTATACTGTATGGTCATACAGTATCAAGTGTTTTGTAGAAATTGTTGCCAGAGCAGATTGAGCGCATAGGCCGTCGCCTGACGACGCACCGCTTCGCGGTCTCCGGCAAAGCATTCGCGCCGCGTCACGCCTTGCCCGCTCACGCTGGCGACACCAAACCACACCGTGCCGACCGGCTTTTCGTCGCTGCCGCCATCCGGCCCGGCGACGCCGCTAACGGAGATGGCATAGTCCGCGCGCGCCGCGCGCAGTGCGCCGATCGCCATCTCGACCACCACCGGTTCGCTCACTGCGCCGTTGTCCCGCAGCGTCGCTTCGCTGACGCCGATCATTTGCGATTTGGCTTCGTTGCTGTAGGTCACAAAGCCGCGTTCAAACCACGCTGAGCTGCCGGCAATATCGGTGATCGCTTTCGCTATCCAGCCGCCGGTGCAGGATTCCGCCGTGGTCACCGTCGCACCGCGCGCCTTCAGCGCCCGGCCCACCTTCTCGCTTAGCTGCATTAATTCTGAATCGGTCATTATCGCCCCGCTTTGGTCTGGATAAAGAGGCCATCAAAGATAGCACTTTCCACAGAGATATGGGGACGAGGTGTGGAATTTACGAGGGGACATCCAAAATGAATCATCCCGGCGACGCCGGGATGATAAATCGCACGATTACTTCATGCTGGCGGCGATCAGCGCCACGTTATGACGCATCATTTTCACATAGCTATCCGCGACGCCACCCGGTGCGGAGAGCGCCTCCGGATAGAGTTCGCCCCCCGGCTGGGCGCCTGTCGCGCTGGCGATTTGCTTCACCAGCCGCGGGTCAAGCTGGTTCTCCATAAACCAGGTATGGACGCCATCGGCTTTGATTTGCTTAATCAGCGCCGCCACCTGCGCCGCGCTGGCCTCGCTCTCTGAAGAGAGCCCCTGTGGCGCGAGGAATGTCACATTGTAAGCGCGGCCAAAATAGCCGAAGGCGTCATGGCTGGTCAGGACCTTGCGCTTTGCCAGCGGAATGGCGCTGAACTGCGCTTTCGCCCAGCCGTCGATATTCGTCAACTGCTCGATATAGCGCTTGCCGCTGCTGGTCAACGCCGCTTTATCTTCCGGGTCGGCTTTCACCAGACCATCGAGGATATTCTGCGCATACAACGCACCGTTCGCCGCGCTGTTCCAGGCGTGGGGATCGGTCACCGTTTTGCCATCCTCATCAAGGGTATGGGTCTTGACGCCTTTCGAGGCCACCACCAGCTCGCCCTTAAAACCAGAGGCCTTAATCAGACGATCCAGCCACCCTTCCAGCCCCAGGCCGTTGACCACCACCACGTCGGCCTTGCTGAGCAGCGCACTATCTTTCGGCGAGGGCTCGAAGGTGTGTGGATCGCCGTCCGGGCCGACCAGCGTATCGACATGGACATGCTCGCCGCCGACCTGCTGCACCATATCACCCAGCACCGAAAAACTGCTTACCACGTTCAGAGTTTTTGCCATCGCCCCCTGCGCCATCAGCCCCAAAGCCAGCGCCACAACCATTGCACTACGTTTCATCATTTCCTTACCCCATCAATTTGCGCCAGCCGATCAGCAGCCGGCTATGCGTGCCAAAAAACAGCGAAATAAAAAACAGCGCGCTGGCGGTCAGCACGATGGCGGGCCCGGCGGGAAGACTGGCCGCCCAGGAGAGACTTAATCCCAGCCAGGCGCAGAGTGCGCCGGAGAGCGCCGCCAGCAGCAGAATGCCCGGCAGCGTTCGCGCCCAGCAGCGCGCGGCAACCGCCGGAAGCATCATCACCCCTACCGCCATCAGCGTGCCGAGCACCTGAAACCCCGCCACCAGATTAAGCACCAGCAGCGCCAGAAACAGTCCATGCAGCAGCGCGGGAAGGCGGGGGTGGTTCACCTGCAGCCAGGCGCTGTCGAACGCCTCGCTGACCAGACCGCGATAGCACAGCGCAATGCACAGCAGCGTCAGGCTGGCGACGCCGCTGACAAACAGCGCCGCGTCACGATCGACCGCCAGAATAGAGCCAAATAACAGATGCAGGAGGTCGACGCTGGAGCCGCGCAGCGACACCAGGGTGACGCCCAGGGCCAGCGATCCCAGATAAAATCCGGCAAAGCTGGCGTCCTCTTTTAACGGTGTCCGCCGGCTCACCCACCCGGCCACCAGCGCCACCACGATGCCGGCGATGAAGCCGCCCAGGGTCATGGCCAGCAGCGACATGCCGCTCAGCAGATACCCCACCGCCACCCCGGGGAGAATGGCGTGCGACAGCGCATCGCCCATCAGGCTCATACGCCGCAGCAGCAGGAAGACGCCCAGCATGGTGGTGCTCAGCGACAGCGCCAGACACACCACCAGCGCCCGGCGCATAAAACCAAATTCAATAAAAGGCTGAAAGAAGGTGTGCCAGATCATGCCGACCTCGCATGACTGAAAGCCGGAAGTACCGCCCGGGTGACGCCCCAGCAGGCGCGTTGGGAAGTCAGCAGCAGCGTCTCGGGGAAAAAGTCGGCCACCCGCTGGTTATCATGCAGCACCGCCAGGATGGTCTGCCCCTGCTGATGCATCTCGAGGATCAATTCCATCAGTTCCCGGCAGGTCGCTTCGTCGATGCCGGTGAAGGGCTCGTCGAGCATCACCAGCGGCGCCTGCTGCACCATCACCCGGGCAAACAACATGCGCTGAAACTGGCCGCCGGAGAGCGCCTCAATCGGCGATTTCGCCAGACCCGCCAGCCCGACCCGCTCCAGCACCGCGCTGATACGTCGCCGGGTATCGCCGCCCAGACCGCGTAGCAGCGACACGCCGGGCCATGCGCCCTGACTCACCACATCCTGCACGTTGAGAGGAAACTGCGACTCGAGGGCATGGCGCTGCGCCAGCCAGCCAATCACCGGCCGTTTCCCCTGCCAGCGCAGGCGGCCACTGACCGGTGGTAGAAACCCGGCGAGCGTTTTCAGCAGCGTTGATTTTCCGCAGCCATTGAGGCCAACGATTGCTGTCAGGCTGCCGGGGCATATCATCCCGCTCAACGGTGGGGTGATCGCCACCCCGTCATAGCCAGCGACCAGTTGCTCCAGCTCAATCATGGCAGCGCCACCGCCCACCAGGTCGCTAACCATAGCGCCACCAGCAGCACGCCTGCGATGGTCGCGCGCGTCGCGCCGGAGGCCATAAAAACTGATGTGAACATATTTCACCTCTTTTAATGTTATAACATAACAATACAGAAGCGAAAAAAGAATGTAAATCAGTGTCAGTGGGCAGAAATGTAACAAAGGTCAACAAGAGGCATGCGGGCGGGAAAAAACGAGAGGTTAAGCGCGGCCTCCCCGGCGTCATCCCCCGGTCGCGCTGCGCTTACCGGGGCTAGCAACCGGATACCGCATCGTAGCCCGGATAAGGCGCTGGCGAACTCCGCCGCCAACGTGCGGATGACGGCGTGTAACGTAGCCGCTGTGTTGCCGATGGGTGACAAGCTGTCATTGAACTCTCCCCCGGTCGCGCTGCGCCTACCGGTGCTACCAACCGGATACCAGACCGTAGCCCGGATAAGGCGCTACGCGCCGCTATCCGGGGAGGCGCGGAATCTGTCAGCCGGATGAAAATCAGTACCCGCCGCGGGCCTGCGAAACCGCCAGGCCCAGTTGCCAGACGGCCATCGCGTAGTGGGTGCTGTGGTTATAGCGGGTGATGGTGTAGAAGTTCGGCAGCCCGTACCAGTACTCATAGCCGGTGCCGACATCCAGCCGTAGCAGACTGGCCTGCTGATGGTTACCCAGCGGCTGGGTTGGGGTTAGCCCCGCCGCCGCCAGCTGCGACACGCTGTATTTGGTTTTGAAACCATTCTCCAGCCCCGGCGCCTGGCCCAGCGCCTGCACCGCCACCAGATCGCCGCTCACCCAGCCATGCTGTTTGAAGTAGTTGGCCACGCTGCCGATGGCATCCACCGGGTCCCACAGGTTGATATGGCCGTCACCGTTAAAATCGACCGCATACTGCTTATAGGAGGACGGCATAAACTGGCCGTAACCCATCGCCCCAGCGAAAGAGCCTTTCAGATCCAGCGGGTCGTCGCTTTCGCTGCGCGCCATTAACAGGAAGGTTTCCAGCTCCGAAGAGAAGTATTCGGCGCGGCGCGGGTAGCTAAATGACAAGGTCGCCAGCGCATCAAGGATGCGGGTTTTGCCCATCACCCGACCCCAGCGAGTCTCCACGCCGATAATGCCGACGATGATTTCCGGCGGCACGCCATAAACCTGATAAGCGCGGTTCAGCGCATCCTGATACTGGTTCCAGAACACCACGCCGTTCTGCACATTATCCGGGGTAATAAACTGTTTCTTGTAGCGCAGCCAGGCGCCGGTCGGCCCGGTCGGCGGCAGGCCGGTCGGCGCCTGACGATCCATCAGCCGCAGGACGTAATCCAGGCGCTTAGCCTGCGACAGGATCTCCTGCAGCTGCTGTCTGTCGAAGCCGTGCTTCGCCACCATCTTATCGATGAACTGCGCCGCCGCCGGATTGTTGGCGAAGTCGCCGCCCATCTGCATCACGTTATGCTGCGGTTCCAGCAAAAAGCCGCCGGTTCCACTCGCCATCTCCGTTTCCGCGGGGGTCTTGGGTTTGCTGCTGCAGGCAGCGAGGAGCACACAAAGGGGAAGTAAAGCCAGATAGCGACGCTTCAACATGGGAATTCCGTTTAACAAATTCAGCAAGGGATAATTATGGTAAAGCATGCGACGACCAACAAGAAAGCGACAATCCGTTTGTAGACAAAATAGTCCTTCACCGACCCCTTCCCGGCATGCTGTCATGCGCCTCATCATTTCATCCTTTCGCCCTTAAACTTTCAAAATAAAATATTTATCTTTCATTTTGCGATCTATTTAACACTTTAAAACCTTTCAAAATGATTAAAATCAGCCTGCAGTTAGCAAGAAAAATAACACGCTGAAGGAGAGAACAATGATTGACGTCGTTACCCACGGCGCGGAGTGGTTTATCGGCCTGTTTCAGAAAGGCGGCGAGGTATTTACCGGCATGGTGACCGGGATCCTCCCCTTACTGATCAGCCTGCTGGTGATCATGAACGCGCTGATCAACTTTATCGGCCAGCAGCGGATCGAAAAACTGGCGCAGCGCTGCGCCGGAAATCCGATCTCCCGCTATCTGCTGTTGCCCTGCATCGGCACCTTCGTTTTTTGTAACCCAATGACCTTAAGTCTCGGCCGCTTTATGCCAGAGAAGTACAAGCCCAGCTATTACGCGGCGGCGTCCTATAGCTGCCACTCGATGAACGGTCTCTTTCCACATATCAACCCCGGCGAGCTGTTTGTTTATCTCGGCATCGCCAACGGCCTCACCACGCTTGGCCTGCCGCTTGGTCCCCTGGCGGTGAGCTATCTGCTGGTTGGGCTGGTGACCAACTTCTTCCGCGGCTGGGTCACCGACCTGACCACCTCTATTTTCGAGAAAAAAATGGCGATTCAGCTTGCCCGGAAAGTGCATCTGTCAGGAGCGACATCATGACCCGCATTCGTATTGAGAAAGGCACCGGCGGCTGGGGCGGCCCGCTTGAGCTCGACGTCGTCGAGGGCAAAAAGATCGTCTATATCACCGCCGGCACCCGACCGGCGATCGTTGACCGCATCGCCAGCCTGACCGGCTGGCAGGCGGTTGATGGATTTAAAGAGGGTGAACCGGCGGAAAGCGAAATTGGCATCGCCATTATTGACTGCGGCGGCACCCTGCGCTGCGGCCTCTACCCGAAGCGCCGTATTCCGACCATCAACATCCACGCCACCGGTAAATCCGGGCCGCTGGCGCAGTATATCGTCGAAGATATTTACGTCTCCGGAGTAAAAGAAGAGAACATCAAACTGCTGGAAGATAGCGGCGAGACGGCAGCGCAACCACTCCCTGCCGCGGGCCGCGATTATGACGCCAGCAAAAAGATCACCGAACAGAGCGACGGCCTGCTGGCTAAGGTCGGGATGGGGATGGGATCGGTGGTGGCGGTGCTGTTCCAGGCCGGACGCGACACCATCGACACGGTGCTGAAAACCATTCTGCCGTTTATGGCCTTCGTCTCGGCGCTGATCGGCATCATCATGGCCTCCGGCATCGGCGACTGGATTGCCCATGGCCTGGCGCCGCTTGCCAGCCATCCGCTGGGGCTGGTGACCCTGGCGCTGATCTGCTCCTTCCCGCTGCTGTCGCCGTTTCTCGGCCCCGGCGCCGTTATCGCCCAGGTCATCGGCGTGCTGATCGGCGTCCAGATCGGCCTTGGCAACATTCCACCGCACCTCGCCCTGCCCGCGCTGTTTGCCATTAACGCCCAGGCCGCCTGCGATTTTATCCCGGTAGGCCTGTCGCTGGCCGAGGCCCGTCAGGATACCGTGCGCGTCGGCGTGCCGTCGGTGCTGGTCAGCCGCTTCCTCACCGGCGCGCCAACCGTGCTGATCGCGTGGTTCGTTTCCGGATTTATTTACCAGTAAGAGGTTCCTGAAGATGACCGTCATTTACCACACCACCATTACCCGCATCGGCGCCTGCGCGACGATGGCGCTGGAAGAGCAGATGCTGATCACCTTCCGCGAGGGCGCCCCGGCGGATATCGAAGAGTATTGCTTTATTCACAACCACGGCGAGCTTGCCGGCCCCCTGACGCCGGGCGCAGAGCTGCAGCTCGGCGACAGGCGTTATCCGGTGACCGCCGTCGGCGAGGTCGCCGAACAAAACCTGCGCGAGCTGGGCCACATCACCCTGCGCTTCGACGGCCATCGTGAAGCGGAGTTTCCCGGAACCGTTCACGTCGCCGGCCCGGTGCCGGATGCTATCGCGACCGGCTGCGTACTGAAATTTGTTGCTTAGAAGGAGAGAAAGATGAATCAGGTTGCTGTTGTCATTGGTGGCGGACAAACCTTAGGAGAGTTTCTGTGCCGCGGTCTGGCCGCCGAGGGGTACCGCGTGGCGGTGGTCGATATTCAAAGTGAAAAAGCCAGCCGCGTCGCCCAGGAGATCAACGCTGAATATGGCGAAGGCACGGCATACGGCTTCGGCGCCGACGCCACCAGCGAAGCCAGCGTCACTGCCCTGGCTCACGGGGTGGATGAGATTTTCACGCGCGTCGATCTGCTAGTGTACAGCGCCGGGATTGCCAAAGCGGCGTTTATTAGCGACTTCGCGCTGGGGGATTTCGACCGCTCGCTGCAGGTGAACCTGGTGGGCTATTTCCTCTGCGCCCGCGAGTTCTCGCGGCTGATGATCCGCGATGGCATTAAAGGTCGCATCATTCAGATCAACTCGAAGTCCGGCAAAGTGGGCAGTAAGCACAACTCCGGCTACAGCGCGGCGAAGTTCGGCGGCGTCGGGCTGACCCAGTCGCTGGCGCTGGATCTGGCGGAGTACGGTATTACCGTCCATTCGCTGATGCTCGGCAATCTGTTGAAATCGCCGATGTTCCAGTCGCTGCTGCCGCAGTATGCCACCAAGCTCGGCATTGATGAGAGCGAAGTCGAGCAGTACTACATCGATAAGGTGCCGTTGAAACGCGGCTGCGATTACCAGGATGTGCTGAACGTGTTGATGTTTTACGCCAGCCCGCAGGCGTCGTACTGCACCGGGCAGTCAATTAACGTTACCGGCGGCCAGGTGATGTTTTAAAAGGTTCCCGGATGGCGCTGCGCTTATCCGGGCTACAAAAATGTCGGTCGGGTCAGGCGCTAGCCGCCACCCGACAAAAAACGGTACCCGGGTTTTACCCGGTACCCCACCTTCAGGAGACATTATGGTTACCACATTAATCACCGTCGCCGCTATCGCCTGGCTGACTCAGCTGGCTTTCGGCGGCTGGCAAATTCGCCGCTTCAATCGCGCTTTTGATAGCCTTTGCCAGCAGGGCCGCGTTGGCGTCGGCCGTTCCTCCGGGCGCTTTAAACCACGCGCGATTGTCGCTATCGCCGTCGATGAAAACGATCGTATTTGCGATACGCTGTTGATGAAGGGTCTCACCGTCTTCGCCAGCCCGCAAAAAATCCCCACGCTTAGCGGTAAACATCTCAAGGAATTGCAGCCTGATGTGATCTTTCCCAATGATCCGCTCTGTCAGAATGCACTATCATTAGCGCTTAATCCGAAACATGCATAATTTCGTTGTGAAAGTTAATATCTTGCGAAATTATCACTTCGAAACTTAAACGCAGGATACAACGCCTATGAAACCACGTCAGCGCCAGGCAGCCATTCTCGAGCACCTGCAATCGCAGGGCAAATGCTCGGTCGAAGAGCTGGCGCAACACTTCGACACCACCGGCACCACTATCCGCAAGGATCTGGTGATTCTGGAGAATGCCGGGACCGTCATCCGCACCTACGGCGGCGTAGTGTTGAATAAAGACGAGGCCGACCCGCCTATCGACCACAAGACGCTGATCAACACCCACAAGAAAGCGCAGATTGCCGAGGCCGCCGTGCGCTACATCCACGATGGCGATTCAATCATCCTCGACGCCGGCAGCACCGTGCTGCAGATGGTGCCGCTGCTGAGCCGCTTCAATAACATCACGGTGATGACCAACAGCCTGCATATCGTCAACGCCCTTTCCGAGTTCGATAACGAGCAGACCATCCTGATGCCGGGTGGCACCTTCCGTAAAAAATCGGCTTCATTCCACGGCCAGCTGGCGGAAAACGCATTCGAACAATTCAGCTTCGACAAGCTGTTTATGGGCACCGACGGCATTGATCTGGTGGCGGGCGTCACCACCTTTAACGAGGTCTATACCGTCAGTAAGGCGATGTGTAACGCCGCCCGCGAAGTGATCCTGATGGCCGACTCATCCAAGTTTGGCCGTAAAAGTCCCAACATTGTCTGCGGCCTTGAACGCGTGGATAAATTGATTACCGATGCCGATATTGACCCTGAATTCCAGCGGGCGCTGGAAGCCAAAGGTATTGAAGTCATTATTACTGGAGAACATCATGAGTAACTTTTTGTTAGAGGCCGGACGCCAGACCCTGATGCTTGAGCTGCAGGAGGCGAGCCGCCTGCCGGAACGCCTGGGCGACGACTTCATCCGCGCGGCGGAAACCATCATCCACTGCGAGGGCAAACTGATTGTCTCCGGTATCGGTAAATCCGGCCACATCGGTAAAAAGCTGGCGGCAACCTTCGCCAGCACCGGCACCCCGGCCTTTTTCGTCCATCCGGCGGAAGCCCTGCACGGCGATCTCGGTATGCTCGATAGCCGCGACGTGATGCTGTTTATCTCCTACTCCGGTAGCGCAAAAGAGCTGGATCTCATCGTGCCGCGGCTGGAAGAGAAATCCATTCCTCTGCTGGCGATGACCGGCAAATCCACCTCGCCGCTGGCGCTGGCGGCGAAAGCGGTGCTGGATATCGCCGTGGAGCGCGAAGCCTGTCCGATGCATCTGGCGCCGACCTCCAGCACCGTTAACACCCTGATGCTGGGCGACGCGCTGGCGATGGCGGTGATGCAGGCGCGCGGTTTCAATGAAGAAGATTTCGCCCGTTCCCATCCGGCGGGCGCCCTCGGCGCGCGTCTGCTGAATAAGGTGCATCACCTGATGCGCCGCGACGAAGAAGTGCCGCGGGTCGATGCCGGGGCCAACGTCATGGACGCCATGCTTGAACTCAGCCGAACCGGGCTCGGCCTGGTGGCGGTATGCGATGAAACCAACCGCGTGCAGGGCGTTTTCACCGACGGCGACCTGCGCCGCTGGCTGGTTGCTGGCGGTACGCTCAACGATGGCGTGACTCAGGCGATGACCCGCAACGGCGTGACGCTGCAGGCGGAAAGCCGCGCGGTGGAAGCCAAAGAGCGGCTGATGAAACACAAAATCAGCGCCGCGCCGGTGGTGGATGAAAACGGCCAACTGGTCGGCGCCATCAACCTGCAGAATTTTTACCAGGCAGGGATCCTTTAAGCCCCAGACGTTTCGCCAGCCGATGCAGGTTGGCGACGTCCAGCTCCAGCGCACGGGCGGTCGCCGCCCAGTTGCGCTGGTTCGCCTCCAGCGCGCGGCTAATCGCTTCCCGCTGAAAAGAGTCGGTCGCCTCGCGCAGATTGACCTTCTCCATCGCAGGTACTGCTGCCGCCGTCTCAGTCGGTAACATCGGCGCCGTCACCGCAAACTGGAAATGCTGCGGCTCCAGCACCACTTCATCACCGGCCTGGGTGGCCCGCGCCAGCACCACCGCCCGGTGAATAGCATGCTCCAGTTCGCGCACGTTGCCCGGCCAGGACCACTGCTGCAGCCTGTTTCGCGCCGCTTCGCTGAGTATCACCCGCGCCAGCCCCATCCGCAGGCGGCACTGCTCACAGAAATAGCCCGCCAGCAGCACCACATCGCTGTCCCGCTCGCGTAGCGCCGGAACCGACAGCGGGAAGATGCTCAGCCGATGGTACAGGTCGGCGCGAAAGCGCCCTTCCACCACCTCCTGGCGTAGATCGCGGTTCGTCGCCGCCAGCACCCGCACATCGACCCGCAGACTGCGGTCATCGCCGACGCGCTGAATATCGCCATACTGCAGCACGCGCAGCAGCTTCGCCTGCAACGCCAGCGACAGTTCGCCAATTTCATCAAGGAACAGGGTGCCGTTATCAGCCATCTCAAATTTACCGCTGCGGTTGCTGATAGCCCCGGTAAACGCCCCTTTCACATGGCCAAACAGCTCGCTCTCCGCCACGCTTTCCGGCAGCGCCGCGCAGTTGAGATAGACCAGCGGATTGGCGGCTCGCGGAGAGCCCTGATGCACCGCCTTCGCCACCAGCTCTTTCCCGGTGCCGGTTTCGCCGCTGATCAGTACGTTTAGGTCCGAGGCGGCGACGATATCGATCTCTTTTTTCAGCTGCAGCATGGGCGCTGACAGGCCGATAATTTCCTGGCGCTCAGGTTGCGCATAATTGACCGGCTGCGCCGGCAACACGTTTTGCGCCTCAAGGCGGGCGATGAGCAGCGCGTTGTTCAGCGCGCCGGCCACCAGCGCGGCAATCAGCCGCAGCTCTTCATCGCTGAAGCTATCGAAACGGTCGGCATCCATACCATCAAGGGTCAGCGCGCCAATCAGCGTCTGCCCGGCAAACAGCGGCAGGCCAACGCAGGCGTGAACCTTCAGGCTCTCATGACCGGGGATCAGCCCGTCATAGGGGTCGGGCAAGTCGCTATCCGCCGGGAAGCGCACCACATCCCCGGCACGCGCAATCGCCTCAAGCCGCGGGTGTCCTTCCAGGGCAAAGCGCCGACCAAGCACATCCTGCGCCAGGCCATCGATCGCCAGCGGCACAAACTGATGCGCCTCATAGCGCAGCAGCGCCGAGGCATCGCAGCCGAGGATCTGCCGCAGGGTAGTAATCAGGCGCGAAAAGCGGTCGGTGTGACCAATATCGCTTTGTAAATCAATGGCGATTCTCGCCAGCTCGTCGACGGAAAAACTCATTGCCGCTCCATTGTCATTTTGACAACACGCATTGTCATATCGACTATTTTAGCTATTGTCATTTTGACAGCAACCAAAATCAGAAAAAATTAAAAATAGCTAATTATCAATGAATTAAAAAGTTGGCATGCAACTTGATATAAGCCAGTCAACTGAGTTTAAACACACTGTATTGATTGAGGTTGCTATGTCTATTGCGGTTAAAAATAACATTCTTTGGGTTGGCCAACGTGACTGGGAAGTGCGTGATTTCCACGGCACCGAATATAAAACGCTGCGCGGCAGCAGCTACAACAGCTATCTCATCCGCGAAGAGAAAAACGTGCTGATTGATACCGTCGATCATAAATTCAGCCGCGAGTTCGTGCAGAACCTGCGCAGCGAAATCGATCTGGCCGACCTCGACTATATCGTCATTAACCACGCCGAAGAGGACCATGCCGGCGCGCTGACTGAGCTGATGATGCAGATCCCGGATACGCCGATTTACTGCACCGCCAACGCCATCGACTCGATCAACGGCCACCATCATCATCCGGAGTGGAACTTCCACGTGGTGAAAACCGGCGATACTCTCGATATCGGTAATGGTAAACAGCTGATCTTCGTGGAAACGCCGATGCTGCACTGGCCTGACAGCATGATGACCTACCTGACCGGCGACGCGGTGCTGTTCAGCAACGACGCCTTCGGCCAGCACTACTGCGACGAACACCTGTTCAACGATGAAGTGGACCAGATTGAACTGTACGAACAGTGCCAACGCTACTACGCCAACATCCTGACGCCCTTCAGCCGCCTGGTGACGCCGAAAATTACTGAAATCCTCGGCTTCAACCTGCCGGTGGAGATGATTGCCACCTCCCACGGCGTGGTCTGGCGCGATAACCCGACGCAAATCGTCGAGAAATACCTCGAGTGGGCGGCGGATTATCAGGAAGATCGCATCACGATTTTCTACGACACCATGTCCAACAACACCCGTATGATGGCGGATGCTATCGCTCAGGGGATCACTGAAGTCGACCCGCGGGTAGCGGTAAAAATCTTCAACGTCGCCCGCAGCGACAAAAACGACATTCTCACCAATGTTTTCCGCTCGAAAGGCGTACTGGTGGGCACCTCCACCATGAACAACGTGATGATGCCGAAAATCGCCGGGTTGGTGGAAGAGATGACCGGGCTGCGTTTTCGCAATAAACGCGCCAGCGCCTTTGGCTCGCACGGCTGGAGCGGCGGCGCGGTAGACCGCCTCTCCACCCGCCTGCAGGATGCCGGCTTTGAGATGTCGCTGAGCCTGAAAGCCAAATGGCGCCCGGATATCGACGCGCTGGAATTGTGCCGCCAACACGGACGCGACATCGCCCGCCAGTGGGCCCTCTCTCCGCTGCCGGTTGCTGAAGCAGCGACAACGCCGGAACAACAGGACTGTGCCTGTGCCGCCGCCGCGGCCGCTGACCTCGGTCCCATGATGCAGTGCAGCGTGTGCCAGTGGGTCTATGACCCGGCGAAAGGCGAACCTAACCAGGATGTCCAGCCGGGTACGCCGTGGAGTGAAGTGCCGGACAATTTCCTCTGCCCTGAGTGTTCTCTTGGCAAAGATGTCTTTGACGTACTGGCGACGGAGGCAAAATGAGTGATGGCATCGTCATCATCGGCTCGGGCTTCGCGGCCCGACAGCTGGTGAAAAATATTCGTAAGCAGGATGCGCAAATCCCGCTGACCTTAATCGCCGCCGATAGCATGGATGAATACAACAAACCCGACCTCAGCCATGTCATCAGCCGCGGGCAGAAGGCCGACGATCTGACCCTGCAAAGCGCCGGCGAGTTCGCCGAGCAGTATAATCTGCGTCTGTTTCCCCATACCTGGGTGAGCGATATCGACGCCGAAAAACGGTTAGTGAAGAGCCAGGATAACCAGTGGCGCTATGACAAACTGGTGCTGGCCACCGGGGCGACGCCGTTTATCCCCCCGGTACCGGGACGCGAGCTGATGCTGACGCTGAACAGCCAGCGCGAATACGGCGCGGCGCAGAGCCAGCTGCACGACGCGAAGCGCGTGCTGATCGTCGGCGGCGGCCTGATTGGCTGCGAACTGGCGATGGATTTCTGCCGCGCCGGTAAAGCGGTAACGGTAGTCGATAACTCAGCCAGCGTGCTGGCGGCGCTGATGCCGCCGGAGGCCAGTAGCCGCCTGCAGCATCGGCTTACCGAGATGGGCGTACATCTGATGCTCAAGGCGCAGCTTGAGGGGTTAGAGCAAACCGCCGACGGCATTCGCGTCAGTCTCGACCGCCAGCGCGCGATAACCGTCGATGCGGTGGTGGCCGCCGCCGGCCTGCGCCCGGAAACGTCGCTGGCGCGCCATGCCGGATTGCAGATTAACCGCGGCGTGGAGGTCAATAACCAACTGCAAACCAGCGACCCGGCGATTTATGCGCTCGGCGACTGTGCGGAAATCAACGGTACGGTACTGCCGTTCCTGCAGCCGATTTTACTCAGCGCCATGTGCCTGAGTAAAAACCTGCTGGCGCAGGCGGGGGAACTCAAGCTGCCGCCAATGTTGGTGAAAGTGAAAACCCCGGATCTGCCGCTGCATCTGGCCGGCGACACCCGCCGCGACGATCTGACGTGGAATATCGTGGCCGCCAAAGAAGGGCTGGTGGCGAAAGGCCTGGATGCAGAGAATCAACTGCGTGCCTTTGTGGTCAGCGAAGACAAGATGAAAGAAGCCTTTGCGCTGCTCAAGCAACTGGTGAGTTGATGGTTTTCCCGGCTTGCGGCGTAAACGCCTTAGCCGGGCTACGGTATTGTCCTGGTAGCCCGGCTTAGCACAGCGCAAGCCGGGAAAATCTCCAGGTTAACGCGCCAGATTGTCGTAGCCGCGCCAGCGGTAGTTAAGCACCGACAGCGCCCAACAGGCGACAAACAACCCGACCACCACAAATCCGGCATCGCCAAGGTTATCGTTTAACATCCCCACCCAGCGCCATATCCCGCCACTGAGCGCAAACTTATCCATTAGCAGGCCCAGCGCTTCCAGGCCGCCGATAAACAGCGCCACCACCACCGAGGTGCCGGTGATGGTCATATTGTAATAAAGCTTGCGCTGCGGTTTGCTGAACGCCCAGCCGTAGGCGCCGACCATCAGCACGTTATCGAGGGTATCCACCAGCGCCATACCACTGGCGAACAGCGCCGGGAAGACCATAATCGACCAGACGGAAATCCCGCTCGACGCGCCGGCGGCGGAGATACCCAGCACGCCGATTTCGGTAGCGGTGTCAAAACCGAGGCCGAACAGGAAGCCGACCAGGTACATCTGCCAGCTGCGGCTGACCAGACGGAAGGTTTTGCCAAACAGCCAGCTCATCACCCCGCCGCCGCTGACGATTTCGTCGCTCACTTTCTCACCGCGCTTCCACGCCCGAAAGCTGCGCCACACGCTGCGTAAAATCACCAGGTTGATAAAAGCCATCGCCAGTAAAAACAGGGCCGACACGGCGGTGCCGATGACGCTACCGGTGTCATGCAGCCAGCTCATCTGCGCGCTGAAGGCCGTGGCGGTCGCGGCAATCGCCGCCGAGGCCAATACCACAATCGATGAGTGGCCCAGCGAGAACCAGGCCCCGACGGCGAAAGGCCGCCGCCCCTGCTGCATCATCTTCCGGGTCACGTTATCAATCGCCGCGATGTGGTCGGCATCCACCGCGTGGCGCAGACCGTAGCCCCAGGCCAGAAGGCTGGCGGCCATCAGCGCGCCGCTGTCGCCAAAGGCCTGCAGCGCCCAGCACCAGGCCAGTAAGTTCGCCGCGATCAACCCCAACACCAGTCCCGCAGCGCGCGGCTGCTGGCGTAAAACTGTCATTATCATTGTTGTGTTCCTTGAGCCTGCCCGCGGGCGGCGGCGATCACCGCCTGACCATATGCGATTGCGCCGTCGCCGGCCGGCAACTGCTGCGCAAACAGCAGAGTAAAATCCGCCAGATAAAAGGTCAATCGCGCCGCCAGCAAGCGGTTATGCAGCACCCCGCCGCTGCAGACCATCGTCTCGATACCGCGGGCAGTGGCGCAGTCGCGGGCCATCGCCGCCAGCCCACAGGCCAGGGCGTCATGGAAGGCCCAGGCTTTCTGCGCCGGGGTCGCCTGCCAGTTCAGCCACTGTCGCCAGAAGGTTGCTAAGTCCAGCACGTCGTCGCGCCACGGCAGCGTAACCGGGTGGCTGACGCCGGGGCAGCTGGCGGCCAGCGCCTCCAGCCGACAGGCTGCTTCGCCTTCATAGCTCAGGCTCTCCGGCGCACAATCCAGCGCACAGGCGACGGCATCAAACAGCCGTCCGCAGGACGAGGCGCGCGGCGCGTTAATGCCGCGATCGATGGCCTGCGCCAGCAGCGGCCAGTTGCGCTGGCGCAGGGGGGCGGTCTGCGGATAATCCTGCCAGTCAGGGACAAAGGCCAGGCACTGAGCCAGCAGATTTCGCCACGGCTGGCGCGCCGCCAGGTCACCGCCCGGCAGCGCGACGGCCGGCAACCCGCCAAGATGTTCGCACTGGCGATAGTTAACCCGCAGGCACTCCCCTCCCCACAGCGCGCCGTTCTCCCCCATGCCGATGCCGTCGAGGGTCAGGGCGATAACGTCGCCGCCGTCAAGCGGCCAGCGGTGCTCGGCCAGGCACGCCGCGGCATGAGCATGGTGATGCAGCACCGTCTCCACCGGCAGCGACAGGGACGCCGCCCACTGCGTTGAGCGATAGCCGGGGTGGGCATCAACCACCACCCGCTGCGGCACAAACGCGTAAATGCTTTGCATCAGCTGCAGGGTGCTGCGCCACTGCTGTTCAACGCCTTCCTCGCCAAGATCGCCAAAGTGCTGGCTCAGCACCGCTTCGCTGCCGCGCGCCAGGCAGAAGGTATTTTTCATATCCGCGCCGAGAGCCAGCAGCGGCGGGATGTCTCGTAGCCCCGGCGGCAGCGGCAGCGCATCCGGAACGTAGCCCCGGGCGCGGCGCAGCATTTCACCGCTTGACCGCACCAGCGAATCATCCATTCGCTGCAGGATGTCGCGATTATGCAAGAGAAAGCCGTCGGCAATGTCGGCTAAGTCGTTGAGCGCCTGAGCATTACTTAACGCCGGCGGACGGCCGCTAAGGTTGCCGGAGGTCATGACGATGGGGCGCGCCAGGGCCTGCAGAAGCAAATGCTGCAGCGGATTAGACGGCAGCATCACCCCTACTTCCGCAAGTCCTGGCGCAATCTCGTCACACAGGCCGGAGACCTGCGCTTTAGCAATCAGTACGATGGGCGCCGCCGGGGAGCCCATCAGCGCCGCGGCGTCGGCGGGTAA
>OKKW01000116.1_pt1 | contig 20610 bp, 20 predicted proteins | sample 1611301 | NCBI WGS metagenome assembly OKKW01 (sample SAMN04436730, study PRJEB24849) | human gut metagenome | biome: human gut; feature: NICU; material: stool | host: Homo sapiens | place: USA: Saint Louis, MO | collected 2010-11-09
CTTTCTTATAAAGGTGTTCCGGGCAACCTAATGCCGCCAGTAACTGTTTACCCTGACGTTTGTTGAGACGATACAGCGGATTAATGTCCGTACCGCCGTCACCATATTTAGTGAAGAATCCGGTAATAGCTTCTGCAGCATGATCGGTGCCCACCACGACACCGCTGGTCATACCCGCAATGCTATATTGTGCTTTCATCCGCTCACGCGCTTTTTCATTGCCACGGACAAAATCGCTCAGTTCAATGCCTGCTTCCCGCAATGCCTGCTCGCTGGCGAGTACCGCGCCCTTGATATTAACGGTTAATACGCGATCCGGTTGAATAAAGGCGATGGCATCCTGGCAATCTTGTTCGTCGGCCTGGACACCATAGGGCAGGCGTACGGCAATAAATTGCAGTGATTCGTTGCCGGTTTCCTGGCGCAGCTCATTAATCGCCATCTGGCACAGCTTACCGGCAAGCGTGGAGTCCTGACCGCCGCTGATCCCGAGCACCAGTGATTTAATGAACGGATAAGTTTGCAGGTAGCTTTTCAGAAAATCGATACTACGACGAATTTCCTCTTCAGCATTAATCTGCGGTTTTGCGCCCAGCGCCTTTATTATTTGTTGTTGCAATGTCATTGAACCCCTCCAGACAGAAAAGACAAAACGTCCTTAAAGCTAACCCGTTGCTACTGAAACGACAAGCGACAGCGGGCTGAATGGTGGTTAAAACGTCATACAGGAATCCTCTGAAAGCGGAGCCGTTTCGTTCACGGGCTTGAAAAAGCGCCCAATGTATTCCAGGCTTATCTAACACGCTGATAAACAAGAGGACGGAATATGAACAAGAATATGGCAGGAATTCTGAGTGCAGCGGCGGTATTAACCATGCTGGCGGGTTGTACGGCTTATGATCGTACCAAAGACCAGTTTGTACAGCCTGTGGTGAAAGACGTCAAAAAAGGCATGAGCCGGGCGCAGGTTGCACAAATTGCGGGTAAACCTTCGTCTGAAGTGAGCATGATCCATGCTCGTGGTACTTGCCAGACCTACATCCTGGGTCAACGTGATGGTAAAGCAGAAACCTACTTTGTCGCGTTAGATGATACCGGACATGTCATCAACTCCGGTTATCAGACCTGTGCTGAATACGACACTGATCCACAGGCTACGAAGTAATCACTTCGCCTGAAAGCTTGAGTAACAACGGAAACCGGCCATTGCGCCGGTTTTTTTTTGGCCTGTGTTCTTAATTATCTTCGCGAATTATTTGCCCGAAATGTGAAGAGGGTCATAACCACAGGTCAAGGAGAGACAATTTCTAAGGTCAAAGAAATACTATTGCTCAGGCCTATACCGTATACTCCTTTCAGCCACAAAAAAAGTCATGTTGGTTTCGCAAGTTACCCAGAGCATGGAAGCAGGTTAAGGCTTGCGGAGTGTCTGGCTGACAGATAATCGTCGATGAGGGCAGTTTTATGGAAAAGAAACACATTTATCTGTTTTGTTCTGCGGGCATGTCTACCTCTTTACTGGTATCAAAAATGCGCGCACAGGCAGAAAAATATGAAGTTCCGGTCATTATTGAAGCATTTCCGGAAACACTGGCTGGTGAAAAAGGTCAGAATGCCGATGTCGTGTTATTAGGGCCGCAGATTGCTTATATGTTGCCCGAAATCCAGCGTTTGTTACCCAACAAACCGGTTGAAGTAATTGACTCGCTGCTTTATGGCAAAGTCGATGGTTTAGGCGTGCTTAAGGCTGCGGTTGCAGCGATTAAAAAAGCCGCAGCAAATTAATTTATTTTAAATTTTCCCGTCAAAGAGTTATTTCATAAATCAATACCGCAATATTTAAATTGCGGTTTTAAAGGGTATTTTTCTATGAGTAATGTTATTGCATCGCTTGAAAAGGTACTCCTCCCTTTTGCAGTTAAAATAGGAAAGCAGCCACACGTTAATGCAATCAAAAATGGCTTTATTCGCTTAATGCCGTTAACCCTTGCGGGGGCCATGTTTGTATTAATTAACAACGTTTTTCTAAGCTTTGGGGAGGGGTCGTTTTTTTATTCCTTAGGTATTCGCCTGGATGCCTCAACCATTGAAACACTTAATGGTCTGAAAGGTATTGGCGGCAACGTATATAACGGAACATTAGGGATAATGTCTTTAATGGCACCGTTCTTTATTGGCATGGCGCTGGCAGAAGAGCGTAAAGTCGATGCGCTGGCGGCCGGGTTGTTATCCGTTGCAGCATTTATGACCGTCACCCCATATAGTGTCGGTGAGGCCTATGCGGTTGGCGCAAACTGGTTAGGTGGGGCGAATATCATCTCCGGGATTATTATTGGCCTGGTGGTGGCAGAAATGTTTACCTTTATTGTTCATCGTAACTGGGTCATTAAGTTACCTGATAGCGTTCCGACATCGGTTTCGCGCTCTTTCTCAGCATTAATTCCAGGTTTTATTATTCTTTCCGTGATGGGGATTATTGCCTGGGCGTTGAATACCTGGGGCACAAACTTCCATCAGATCATTATGGATACCATCTCAACCCCACTGGCATCGTTGGGTAGCGTGGTAGGCTGGGCCTATGTGATCTTTGTTCCACTGCTCTGGTTCTTCGGTATTCATGGCGCGCTGGCGCTGACCGCACTGGACAACGGCATTATGACGCCGTGGGCGCTGGAAAATATCGCGACCTATCAGCAATATGGTTCCGTCGAAGCGGCGCTGGCAGCCGGTAAGACCTTCCATATCTGGGCCAAACCGATGCTGGACTCCTTTATTTTCCTTGGTGGCAGTGGTGCGACTTTAGGCCTGATCCTGGCTATCTTTATCGCTTCTCGCCGTGCTGATTATCGTCAGGTGGCAAAACTGGCGCTGCCGTCCGGCATCTTCCAGATTAACGAACCGATTCTGTTTGGTCTGCCAATTATCATGAACCCGGTGATGTTTATCCCGTTTGTACTGGTACAACCGATTCTGGCGGCAATCACCCTGGCAGCGTACTACATGGGCATTATTCCACCGGTGACCAATATTGCACCGTGGACCATGCCAACCGGTCTGGGAGCCTTCTTTAACACCAACGGTAGCGTCGCCGCATTGCTGGTCGCACTCTTCAATCTTGGTATCGCAACGTTAATTTATCTGCCCTTTGTTGTGGTCGCTAACAAAGCACAAAACGCGATTGATAAAGAAGAGAGCGAAGAAGATATCGCCAACGCCCTGAAATTTTAATTGATGCCGGTACGGGTAATCGTGCCGGTAAGAATAGAGAGGAACGATGTATGATGGATCTCGATAATATTCCCGATACGCAAACGGAAGCTGAAGAGCTGGAAGAAGTGGTGATGGGGCTTATCATCAACTCCGGACAAGCGCGTAGCCTGGCGTATGCGGCACTGAAACAGGCGAAGCAGGGCGATTTTGCCGCAGCAAAAGCGATGATGGATCAGTCACGGATGGCATTGAATGAAGCGCATCTGGTACAGACGAAACTGATTGAAGGCGATGCTGGCGAAGGTAAGATGAAAGTGAGTCTGGTGCTGGTCCACGCTCAGGATCATTTAATGACGTCCATGCTTGCGCGTGAACTGATTACTGAATTAATTGAGCTTCATGAAAAACTGAAGGCATAAGGAGTCGATGATGCAGCCAGTGATTAACGCGCCGGAAATTGCCACTGCCCGAGAACAGCAGTTGTTTAATGGCAAAAACTTCCATGTGTTTATCTACAATAAAACTGAGAGTATCAGCGGACTGCATCAGCACGACTATTATGAATTTACTCTGGTATTAACCGGGCGTTATTTCCAGGAGATTAACGGTAAGCGCGTGTTACTGGAACGGGGCGATTTTGTTTTTATTCCGTTAGGTTCGCACCATCAAAGTTTTTATGAATTTGGTGCCACGTGTATATTGAACGTTGGGATCAGTAAACGCTTTTTTGAGCAGCATTACCTGCCGTTGTTGCCTTATTGCTTTGTAGCTTCGCAGGTATACCGGACCAATAACGCTTTTCTCACCTATGTGGAAACAGTGATTTCTTCATTGAATTTCCGCGAAACAGGGCTGGAAGAGTTTGTTGAGATGGTTACTTTTTATGTCATTAACCGTTTACGTCATTACCGCGAAGAACAGGTGATTGATGATATACCGCAGTGGCTGAAAAGTACGGTAGAAAAGATGCATGATAAAGAGCAGTTTAGTGAATCGGCGCTGGAGAATATGGTGACGTTGTCAGCCAAATCACAGGAATATTTGACGCGAGCGACTCAACGATACTATGGTAAAACGCCAATGCAGATTATTAATGAAATCCGTATTAATTTTGCCAAAAAACAACTGGAAATGACCAACTATTCAGTGACGGATATTGCGTTTGAGGCCGGTTATAGTAGCCCGAGCTTGTTTATTAAAACGTTTAAGAAATTAACATCCTTTACGCCTAAGAGCTATCGTAAGAAATTGACTGAATTTAATCAGTAAGTCGTTATACCTGACAATTCACATATCTGTCCTGTTGCTGGATTATTTATGTCCGGGGGCAGATATGCCAGATATCAGTATTCTGTACTGAAGGGAGAAATTATGAGCCAGAAATTAAAAGTCGTCACTATTGGTGGCGGGAGCAGCTATACCCCGGAGTTACTGGAAGGATTTATTAAGCGTTATCACGAATTGCCGGTCAGCGAATTATGGCTGGTGGATGTCGAAGGTGGTAAAGCGAAACTGGATATTATTTTTGATCTCTGCCAACGGATGATTGATAACGCTGGCGTCCCGATGAAGCTTTATAAAACGCTGGATCGCCGCGAAGCATTGAAAGATGCTGATTTCGTTACTACCCAACTGCGCGTTGGCCAATTACCGGCGCGGGAACTGGATGAACGTATTCCATTAAGTCATGGTTATCTTGGTCAGGAAACTAACGGCGCGGGCGGTCTGTTTAAAGGTCTGCGTACCATTCCGGTGATTTTTGACATCGTAAAAGATGTCGAAGAACTATGTCCGAATGCATGGGTGATTAACTTCACTAACCCGGCGGGAATGGTCACTGAAGCCGTTTATCGTCATACCGGATTTAAACGCTTTATCGGCGTGTGTAATATTCCGATCGGCATGAAGATGTTTATTCGCGATGTTCTGATGCTGAAAGACAGCGATGATTTATCTATCGATCTGTTCGGCCTCAACCATATGGTGTTCATTAAGGATGTGCTGGTAAATGGCAAATCACGCTTTGCCGAATTGCTTGATGGTGTGGCATCCGGGCAGTTAAAAGCATCTGGCGTTAAAAATATTTTCGATCTGCCATTTAGCGAAGGCTTAATTCGTTCTATGAATCTGTTGCCGTGTTCTTATTTGCTTTATTACTTCAAGCAAAAAGAGATGCTGGCTATTGAAATGGGCGAATACTACAAAGGCGGCGCACGAGCGCAGGTAGTACAGAAAGTCGAGAAACAACTTTTTGAGCTATATAAAAACCCGGAGTTGAACGTTAAGCCGAAAGAACTGGAACAGCGCGGTGGGGCTTATTATTCTGATGCTGCGTGCGAAGTGATCAACGCTATCTATAACGACAAGCAAGCAGAACATTACGTTAATATCCCGCATCATGGGCATATTGATAATATTCCGGCAGACTGGGCGGTAGAAATGACCTGTACGCTGGGGCGCGATGGCGCGACGCCACATCCGCGCATTACGCATTTCGATGATAAAGTGATGGGGCTGATTCACACCATCAAAGGCTTCGAGATTGCTGCCAGCAACGCCGCACTTAGTGGAGAATTTAACGATGTCTTACTGGCGCTAAACCTTAGTCCGTTGGTGCATTCCGATCGCGATGCTGAGCTGCTGGCACGCGAGATGATTCTGGCGCACGAGAAATGGCTGCCAAATTTTGCCGACTGCATCGCAGAGCTTAAAAAAGCACATTAACCGAGGCTGATTATGGAACGCTTACTGATTGTTAATGCCGATGATTTTGGCTTAAGCAAAGGTCAGAACTACGGCATTATCGAGGCCTGTCGCAATGGGATTGTCACGTCGACGACGGCGCTGGTGAATGGGCAGGCTATTGACCATGCGGTGCAGTTGAGCCGTGATGAACCGAGTCTGGCCATAGGGATGCACTTTGTCCTTACTATGGGCAAGCCTCTGACAGCTATGCCGGGGTTAACCCGCGATGGTGTGCTGGGAAAATGGATCTGGCAGTTGGCAGAAGAAGATGCTTTACCGCTGGAAGAAATTACTCAGGAGCTCGCCAGTCAGTATTTGCGTTTCATTGAGCTATTTGGACGCAAACCTACGCATCTTGATAGCCATCATCATGTGCATATGTTCCCGCAGATTTTCCCGATTGTGGCAAAGTTTGCGGCTGAAGAGGGGATTGCGTTGCGCATCGACCGTCAACCGCTATCTAACGATGGTGATTTACCGGCTAATCTGCGCAGTTCGCAGGGATTCAGTAGCGCGTTTTATGGTGAAGAGATTAGCGAGGCATTGTTCCTGCAAGTGCTTGATGATTCCAGCCATCGCGGGGAACGTTCGTTGGAAGTCATGTGCCATCCGGCGTTTGTCGATAATACGATTCGCCAGAGTGCTTATTGCTTCCCTCGGTTAACGGAACTGGATGTGCTGACTTCAGCGTCGTTGAAATATGCGATTGCTGAGCGTGGTTATCGGTTGGGTAGTTATCATGATGTGTAAGTAAGGTGGTAAGGTCACTCCCCAGGGGGCGTGACCTTATCCATATTTACGCCGGGATTTTGTCAATCTTAGGAATGCGTGACCACACGCGGTGTGCTGTCATCAGCGTTAACAGTTCATCCATAAAACTACCATCGGCGCTGTCAGCTTCCGCAATCCCTTCTTCACCCTGGTCAGCGACCTTGATTGTTGCTTTAAACTTGCGCGCGTCTCCTGCCAGCGCAATCGGTTTAAGGTGTTTGTAGGCTTCCATCAGATAGTAGTTGGCATCGCCGTTGTTAGCGATATCCGCAATATTGCCGCAAGGGACAATGACTGCATCGACCGTCAGCGAAGGCGCACCGGCAAAGGTAGCAGCTATAGGCAACACCGTACCGTCATCCGCAGTCACTTCCCCCATTCGGGAGTAGAGCAGTTTGGCATGAACGCCTTTGGCCTTCAGTGCCTTGAGAATGGCCAGAAGGTCTGCCGATCTCACTTCATCATTAAGCAAAATTGCTACCACGCGACCTTTCACATCACCGTCAGGAATGGCGTACAGACTTAAGGATGGATCCTTTTTCAGACCGTTGACGTCCGGAGGCGGGGTGATATTCAACTGGTCGTCAGTCAGTTCGATACCGAGATTTTTCGCCACCGCCTGGGCCAGAGTGAGATCAATATGCGCCAGCTGGTCAACAACGCGCTCACGAATATACGGACGAACTACTTTGCTTAACTCAAAACTGAAACCATCGACAATATGGTGCTGCTCGAATGGCGTCTGACTTAGCCAGAACAGACGCGGATGGGAATAATATTCGCCAAACGATGGACTGCGCTCGCGAACTTTATTCCCTTCCACGCGTTCCTGGTATGATTCAAAACCGCCGCGTTTCGGCCCCGGCGGTGTTTCGCGCGGCCAGTTATCGTTGATCGAGTTCGGTTCGTAATTCGCAGGGTTAGTGTCGATCCCCATACGATGCATGCCGTCACGCTGGAAATTATGGTAAGGGCAGGTCGGGCGGTTAATCGGAATTTCATGGAAATTCGGCCCACCAAGACGACTGATTTGTGTATCGGTATAAGAGAACAAACGCCCCTGCAATAACGGGTCGTTGGTGAAATCCAGACCGGGGACAATATGCCCTGGATGGAAAGCCACCTGTTCGTTTTCAGCAAAGAAGTTATCCGGATTACGATTGAGCACCATTTTGCCGACACGCTGAACAGGCACCAATTCTTCCGGGATAAGTTTTGTTGGATCGAGAAGATCGAAGTCGAACTTGAATTCGTCTTCTTCAGGAATCAACTGGAAGCCCAGTTCGTATTCAGGAAAATCGCCTGCTTCAATCGCTTCCCACAACTCGCGGCGGTGGAAGTCCGGGTCACGTCCGGTTAGTTTTTGTGCTTCATCCCAAACGAGTGAGGCTTTACCTGCCAGTGGTTTCCAGTGGAAACGTACGAACGTTGCCTTCCCTTCGGCATTAATCAGGCGGAAGGTATGAATACCGAAGCCTTCCATAGTGCGGTAACTGCGCGGGATACCGCGATCCGACATTGCCCACATCACGTTGTGCAGAGTTTCAGGTTGCAGAGAAACATAATCCCAGAAAGTATCGTGGGCGCTTTGCCCTTGTGGAATTGCCCAGTGCGGTTCTGGTTTTACCGCATGAACAAAATCGGGGAATTTATGCGCATCCTGGATAAAGAAGATTGGCGTGTTATTGCCAACGAGGTCAAAAATACCCTCTTCAGTATAGAACTTGGTGGCAAAGCCACGGATATCACGTACGGTATCGGCAGAGCCAGCGCCGCCCTGAACGGTAGAGAACCTAACAAATACTGGGGTGATTTTGTTCGTATCTGAGAGGAAATCCGCTTTGGTGATATCGCTTAAGCTTTTATATGGCTGGAAATAACCGTGAGCTGCTGATCCGCGTGCATGAACAATACGTTCCGGGATGCGCTCATGGTCAAAGTGAGTGATTTTCTCGCGCAGAATAAAATCTTCCAGCAGAGTTGGACCACGGCTACCGGCACGCAGTGAGTTTTGATCGTCGGCGATGCGCACGCCCTGATTAGTGGTCAGCGCATAATTTTCACTGCCTTTGCGTACGTCTTCCAGAGAATTAAGTTTTTCGTTACGCGTATCAGGGGCTTTCAGGCTCCCTGGGGCGGTAGGTTGTGCACCAGGCGGTGTTGGTTCAGCCGCTGGACGATGAGATCCGTCTTCAGGTGCCAGTGAGTCCATCCCCGGTTTCGCTTCGCTGGAATCGTGTAGTGGTGACTGGTGCTGATGTGGGTTCTTTTCGTTATGTTGCGACATTGAACTCGTCTCCTTAAATTATTACTGAAAGGGCCGCTGTTTTGGTCAAAAAACCCTCTAACTATAGACCACCAGCCAGATCCCGCTTCGGAAACTATTCTGGAAACGGTGTTATGAAATACACGCAAAGCGGGACGTACAGGGGCTAAATCGGCTAAACTACAGTTTTTCTGATTTTTAATATGCGTTTAGTGAAGCCAGTAATGAAGAAACCGCTCCGTCAGCAAAACCGCCAGATTATTAGCTATGTCCCACGCACGGAACCCGCGCCGCCAGAACATGCGATAAAGATGGATTCGTTTCGTGATGTCTGGATGCTGCGTGGCAAATATGTTGCGTTTGTACTGATGGGGGAGTCATTTCTGCGCTCACCGGCGTTTACTGTGCCTGAATCCGCCCAGCGTTGGGCAAATCAGATTCGTCAGGAAAATGAGGTCGAAGAATAAAAAAACACCTGTCGGGATGACAGGCGTTTAACGTAACAAATCAGGATTAACGGTGTGCCAGTTCGGCGTCGTCTTCGCTATCCAGAATGGCTTTATCGGTTTGCTTCAGCCACTGGCTGGTCAGCGTGCCAGCGGTCATCGAGCCACTAACGTTTAGCGCCGTACGACCCATGTCGATAAGCGGTTCAACGGAGATTAACAATGCCACCAGCGTTACCGGCAGGCCCATCGCAGGCAGCACAATCAGTGCGGCGAAAGTTGCACCACCACCGACACCGGCAACGCCTGCGGAACTAACGGTGACAATACCGACCAGCGTCGCAATCCACATCGGGTCCAGTGGGTTAATGCCCACCGTAGGCGCAACCATCACCGCCAGCATTGCCGGATACAAACCGGCACAACCGTTCTGACCAATGGTCGCACCGAAAGAGGCGGCGAAACTGGCGATGGATTCAGGAACACCCAGACGACGCGTTTGTGCTTCCACATTCAGTGGGATAGACGCAGCACTGGAACGGCTGGTAAAGGCAAACGTCAGTACTGGCCATACCTTACGGAAGTACTTCAGCGGGCTCACGCCATTAATGCCCAGCAGAAGGCCATGCACTGCAAACATAATCAGCAGACCGAGGTAGGACGCAACAACGAAACTTCCCAGTTTGATGATGTCTTGCAGGTTAGAACCTGCAACCACTTTGGTCATCAGCGCCAGAACACCGTAAGGGGTCAACTGCATGACCAGGCGAACCAGTTTCATCACCCAGCTTTGCAGGGTATCGATAGCGGTTAAGACGCGTTCACCTTTCGGCGCATCATCCTTCAGCAGTTTCAGCGCAGCTACGCCGAGGAATGCGGCAAAAATTACCACGCTGATAATTGACGTCGGATTGGCTCCGGTCAGATCGGCAAACGGGTTTTTCGGGATAAAGGACAAGACCAGCTGCGGAACGCTCAGGTCAGAGACTTTACCAACATAGTTACTTTCGATGGCGTTCAGACGTGCAGTTTCTGCACCACCCTGAACCAGACCTTCAGCCGTCAAACCAAACAGGTTGGTGACCAGCACACCGACCAGCGCTGCAATCAGCGTGGTAAACAAAAGCGTACCGATGGTCAGAAAACTGATTTTGCCTAACTGAGATGCGTTATGCAGACGGGCAACCGCGCTCAGAATAGAGGCGAAGACTAGCGGCATAACGATCATTTGCAGCAGTTGAACATAGCCGTTACCAACAATGTTAAACCACTGTACAGAATCTTTAAGTACCTGGCTGTCAGAACCATAAATGGTATGCAGGGCAAGGCCAAAAACCACACCCATCACAAGACCCACCAGCACTTTTTTCGCCAGACTCCACTGTTTGTGGCGGGTTTGAGCCAGCGCAAACAGCAGTACAACGAACACCACGATGTTCGCAATTAATGGAAAGTTCATCCCCGTTCTCCTGATCTTATTATTTCTATCACTGCGTAACAGTCATAGTGTTGGCGCAAGATTAACAGAACTGTGAGCTGGCTCTTATATTCAAATGGAATTGCTTATTCCAGAAAGGCGATTTTTGCCTTTTTAGTATTCAACCTGATGCTTAATAAGCCGATGAAACTGGATCTGTAAGGTATTGATCATTTGCGATGACCAACGAACAGCGCTGTTTTCGGGTAATGAATGGGGCATCCATACCGACCAGACAAATAATGCCATGCAGATAAAACGTTCCAGTTGGTTGCCCTTTTGGGAAACCAGGATAGGCAAGCGGAAACGCCAGCGGCATGGCCAGAGCAGGGGAACACCGGCGGGTGTCAGCATATCGGCAAGTATGTGGCTCAAATAACCCAGCACCATACCCTGCAACGCATCAGCCGGAATGAACCAGCTTTCAGGAACTTTAAGGTAAAAGGTTGCCAGCAGCGCAAATACCGCCAGCAGACTGTGGGTAAAACCACGATGCCCAAAAGCGCGGGCGATCGGTTTTGATATCCACTTTAATCGTTGCCCAAGAAACGACTTTGGGTGATCGATGTCCGGTAACAAACACGTCAGGATTGCGGAAGGGACAATATGCCACCAGTCACCCTGTGCCAGCACGGGCGTCAGCTCGGCATTTTTGGCAAATACCGCACAAGCAATAGAAAAGAGAAGGTGACCTTCCGCCGTCATGATAAAACTCACTAAACTGTCGATACGTACAGTATAGGGTTTTTATACAGTGCACGGAAGTGGTGACGGTGTAACTCTTTCTCTTAAATTGGCGATTAATCCGTCAGTTGAATGCAAATTCAGATAAAGAACCAGGGGCAGTGTGATCACTGCCCCCTGGTCATTAACCGAGAAGGTCTTTTGCGGTGAGTTCTGTCAGCGATGAGAGTTTGACGTTTGCTAATACAAAACGTGGATCATTTTGCGCTTCTGGCGCAGGAACGACGATGGAACGCATGCGGGCTGCTTTAGAGGCGATCATGCCATTTACCGAATCTTCCAGTGCCACGCAGGTCAGAGGGTCAACCCCCAGTTTTGCTGCGCAGTCGAGATATACTTGCGGATGCGGCTTGCTGTAAGGCAATTTTTCAGCCGAGGCGAGGGCATCGAAACTGTCGCGTAAATCAAACATGGTCAATACTTTTTCCAGCATATGCAGCGGTGACGCGGAGGCCAGCCCCACCAATAAACCTTGTTCTTTGCATAACGCAACGGCTTCACGCACACCTGGCAATAATGGACGTGTCTCTTCAACCAGTGAAATAGCACGGGCAATAACTTGTTCTACTACTTCCTGACGGCTTGGCCCATTCCAGGGTTGCCGGGCGTACCAAAGATCGACCACCATATCGATGCGTAAACCTAAGGTGTCCGGCAGCTCGTTACGACGGGAGATATCCACCCCCAGGCTTGCCATCACATCCAGTTCGGCTCGATCCCATAAAGGTTCTGAGTCGATAAGTAATCCATCCATATCAAAAATTGCAGCAAGAATCTGACGCGGGGTTGACATTACAACCTCTCCTTTAGAGCATTATATGTAAGGTATTAAGCCGTGCTTATGATTAAGCGCCTATCATATCGCCTTTAAAGAATGGGCGAAAACAGATATCTACAGGTAAACTAAGTGAAACGACGCGTCTTAATCAAGGAGAACTCATGACGTATCAACAAGCTGGACGCATTGCTGTTTTGAAAAGGATTTTGGGTTGGGTGATTTTTATACCTGCATTGATCTCTACATTGATTTCTTTGCTGAAATTTATGAATACCCGGCAGGAAAACCAGGAAGGCATTAATGCGGTCATGCTCGACTTTACTCATGTCATGATCGATATGATGCAGGCGAATACGCCTTTTTTGAATCTGTTCTGGTACAACTCTCCGACGCCAAATTTTAATGGTGGCGTGAACGTTATATTCTGGGTGATTTTCATCCTGATTTTTGTCGGACTGGCGTTGCAGGATTCCGGAGCCCGGATGAGTCGCCAGGCGCGCTTCTTGCGGGAAGGTGTTGAAGATCAACTCATTCTGGAAAAAGCCAAAGGGGAAGAGGGGCTAACGCGTGAACAAATTGAGTCACGTATTGTTGTTCCGCACCATACTATTTTCCTGCAGTTTTTCTCGCTGTATATCCTGCCGCTTATTTGTATTGCTGCAGGTTATGTGTTCTTTTCTCTGCTTGGGTTTATTTAATCAAAAGGCCGCACGGAGCGGCCATTATCCTCAACCCATATCATGCTGCTAATAATCTATCCAGTGACTGCTGAGCAATAACCAAATGCTGACCGCCAAATAACCTTGCACGATTTAACAGCGTGTAGAGTTGGTAAACCGGTTGACGTTCAAGGAAATCGGCAGGTAGCGGGGATACTGACTGATAGCCGTCATAGATTTGTGGCGGCTGTTCAGTATGCAGCGGTAACATCGCCAGGTCGCACTCTCGGTCACCCCAGTAACAGGCCGGGTCGAAAATGTACGGGCCATCCGGACCCAGCGCACAGTTGCCGGACCATAAATCGCCGTGCAACAGAGAAGGCTGCGGTTGATGCGAGGCGAGACGCTGCTGAATATGCTCGACGATGGCATCGATATTGCCGAAAGCGATCCCTTTTTCTGCCGCCAGTTCCAGCTGCCAGCCAATCCGTTGTTCAGCAAAAAAAGTTGACCAGCGACGTTGCCAGGTGTTGGGCTGTGGAGTTGTGGAGAGCGCGTTATCGAAATCGAGGCCAAATTGTGGTTGGTCGCTCCATTGATGTAAACGCGCAATTTGCTGACCAAGAATAAATGCACTATGCGCATCCAGCGGGCGAGGTGGGAGATAATCCATCACCAGAAAACTGTAGTCACGGTCAGCGCCAACTGCCCAAACCTTAGGCACGGTGACGGTTTTACTACGCGACAGTAACTCCAGTTGGTCGGCTTCGGCGGTAAAACCGGGAAGCAGTTCCCTTTCATCACATTTGACGAAAAAGTCACGTCCTGCATAGCGCAAATGCCATGTGGCATGGACTTCTCCGCCAGGCAGTTCATTACGCAGTTCGATTTCGCCTTCACCTAACTGCTCGCTCAAAAGACGACTGATTGCCTGCCACATGATGTCTCTCCCATGTTGTCTGCCAGATCATAAGGTTAGCGCAAGAATGCGGTGTAAAAACACGAGCTAACGCACACCACAGACTGATTATTGCCCAAAAACCATTTATTTTCTGTTGCTATTCCATTCCTCCCAGGTCGTGATGGTGATTTCAGGATCTTTGCCGGTTGCACTGTGGGTAAGCCCCGAAACCAGTTCTCTAATTTCTTCTTCACTTTGGGTACTGATAAGTCCAAAAGTGTTAGTCCCCAGCTCATGGATATTGCCATCATCATCCGTCATGGTGAGCAAAAAACCGTCGCGAGTCAGGTAATTATTCAACTCGTTAATTTCAGTCAATGTATCCTCATGCAACATGACGGTTATTACATAACGGACAAGATCGCCACTGGCCATAGTTCACCCCTTTGTTATCACATGACTTTTGAGCATAGTCGGAGAAACGCGTTGCCGACAGGTTGGTGGTGATTCCCCCAATGCTGGGGGAATGTTTTTGTTAGCGGGAAAGGTACGCGTAAATTTTTTGCGTATCGTCATGGGAGCACAGGCGTGTTCCCTGGTTGAGTGTGGCTGCACTCCCCGCAGCTACGCCAAAACGGACCATCTCTTCAAGAGAGGCATTTTCTGCCAGTTTAAGTGTCATCGCGCCGACCATGCTGTCACCAGCGCCAACGGTACTCTGGCTTTTCACCGGTGGTGGCACCACCTGAATGCAGTTTTCACTATCAACGCCCAGCGCCCCTTGTGGACCCAGGGAAACGACAACCCGTTTGGCCTTGCCGCTATTAACGATTTCCTGCGCGGCTTTGCGGACATCGTCTGGCTGGGTGAGTTCGCGATTTACCAGCGCACTGAGTTCTTTTTGGTTAGGCTTAACCAACTCGATGTTACCAATCGCCAGTGCTGCACTTAACGCTTCGCCAGAACTGTCGACGATGCAGCGGATCCCTTGTTTTTGCGCAGCGGAAATCAGTTGGGTTAATTTTTCCAGCTTCACACCTGGCGGCAGGCTTCCGCTTATGACCAGGATGGCCCCGGATTCAATTTCCAGAACTTGCTCTTCGAGCTGGCGAAACTCATCTTCATTTAATGCCGCGCCTGGCATAACAAAACGATACTGCTCACCGCTTGCTTCCACATGTACGTGTAAATTCTGCCGGGTCCAGTCTTTGGCTTCTACAGTAGCGACGGGGACATTTTCATGCGCCAACAGTGAAACCAGATGTTCGCCGGTCGCGCCACCCGCCGGGAAGATCGCTGTGGCAGTGCCTCCAAGATGGGCAATGGCGCGGGCGACGTTGATGCCGCCGCCACCGGGTTCGAACACCGGTGCGGTACAGCGCAGTTTTCCTTCGGGATAAATTTGCGGGGTAATTGTTGCGCTATCAAGAGAGGGCGCAAGTGTCAACGTATAGATACGTACCATCATTTCCTCCTATAGGCTGATTTCAGTCTGGCACCGAATCAGCGGAAAGTGAAGAAATTAACAATATGATTTATTGGAGCTTTATTTAAAATTTTGCAGATAAATATATATAAATAAAAATCTGTTTTCGCCACATGCTTATTCAAAAAATGAAATAAGAATACATTGCTAAGTTATTCGCGCCTTTTTATAATTCGTTACCTTTCCAGGGACGCTAATCTTTGATCCTTAAGAAAGTTTCCGGGACCGCGATGGTCTCTTTTTTTGTTGTACGGACTCTTGATAAATGAAGCTTTTGAAGACAGTTCCTGCCATCGTTATGTTGGCGGGGGGCATGTTTGCGTCACTGAATGCAGCTGCCGATGATTCCGTTTTTACTGTCATGGACGATCCTGCCAGCGCTAAAAAACCTTTCGAAGGTAATCTGAACGCAGGATATCTTGCACAATCAGGCAATACGAAAAGCTCCTCACTTACGGCTGACACCACTATGACCTGGTATGGACAAACCACTGCCTGGTCGCTGTGGGGGAACGCCAGTAATACTTCTTCTAATGATGAGCGTTCTTCAGAAAAATATGCGGCGGGCGGGCGTAGCCGTTTTAATTTAACTGATTATGACTATTTATTTGGTCAGGCAAGCTGGCTGACAGACCGTTATAACGGCTATCGAGAGCGCGATGTGTTGACCGCGGGTTATGGTCGCCAGTTTTTGAATGGCCCGGTACACAGTTTCCGCTTTGAATTCGGCCCTGGTGTGCGTTACGACAAATATACCGACAATGCCAGTGAAACCCAGCCGCTGGGCTATGCCTCCGGGGCTTATGCATGGCAGTTGACTGACAACGCTAAATTTACGCAGGGTGTTTCGGTCTTTGGCGCGGAAGACACAACGCTGAACTCCGAAAGCGCATTAAATGTTGCTATTAATGAACATTTTGGACTGAAGGTGGCTTACAACGTTACATGGAACTCTGAACCTCCAGAGTCTGCACCGGAACATACCGATCGTCGGACAACCTTATCGTTGGGTTACAGCATGTAAAATTATCTGCCGGACCGTGTTATGCGGTCTGGCTGTTTTCGTTTGTCACTGCTCAGCCCCAAATCATTGCTGCCCAACGTACCAACAACATAGCGCCACAGATTGCCAGTAGCACCACCACCATCTTCCAGTGTTTTTTATCAAAGCGTTTAGTCGGCATACCAGTGTCCTGCATATCTCTTGTGCGTGATAACGGAGTGTAACAAAAGGGACAGGCATCAAGGGATTTTTTGTTATTACAGTCGTCGGGTGGCGTTGTACACCTGGTCACTGTTTCTGCATTTTATGAAAAAAATTATGTATCGATATACAAATATCATAAATAGCGGGTTATAAATACGTCTTTAGTTCATCAGCACTAAAACTCAGGCTTTGGCTGATTACATTTATAGCAGCATAATATGTTTCTACAGTTTTATGATGATTATGATGAATGGCTATATGAACAGCTGACATGTTGTCATGATTTTTAGCGGCCAACAGTGTAAATAACTGACGTTGGCTAAAAGAATATTTTTTCAAAAGTACCCAACGTTGATATATAAGATAACACGACATCTTTACTTACTGACAAAGTATGATTGTCTATATATAAAATCGCGGACATATGACTGACATTGTTTGCCATCATTCGACAGAAGAAAATATCTAAAGCAAAGCCAAAATCCTGACTCGCGATAACGCGACTCCTTGCAAGAGGATGGCGAAGTAATGCTCTGAATTCCGCGTCCCGGACTAAGGAAACATGCTGCTGTATGGATTCAACAGAGGAGTAATGTTTAATCAGGTTGACTTTGCCTTTTCCATTTCTCAATGAATCAAGGGCGTATTTTAATGACAGATGGCGACAAAAAATAGTGTCAGAAGGAGATTGCAAAAAAATGCACTATCATTGAGATTTACTGTTGGCTGTATGGTTTTTTCTCTATGAATTTTTTTGGACAGTTTCATGCAATGGTTACGTTTTTCGGCAGTTAACTGTTCCTGTTCAATATAATCCAGTATGCTTCGCAAATGGTTAGCTTTAATCGGCGTGGTTTCCAGGAATAAGGAAATGATTTCTTTTTTATAGTGTAATGTAATGAGTGTATTTTCTGCATGGATGGGTGAAGTGGCAAAGTTAATGATAAAAAGGGCAGTGGTATAACAATTGTGTGATATTTTTTCGACAGCTTGCGGTAAATTCCTGAGTAACACAGTATGACAGCATCGAACTTAAATAAGAGGTATCAAGTAGGGTGATGAGCTGGCGCGCAAATTGATTAATAGGCTCTGATGAAGGCGTTAGTATGTCGCTATCGATGTGCATTCTAAGAGGAGACTCATAATGAGTTCTGATAATGATATCGTTTTTACTCATAATCTATTCGCCTTATATATGTCTGGAGATTTTGAGGATGATGATTGATTATTATCGCCAGAACGAAATGCGCACGAAAAATTGCTATAAGAATTGTGTCACTTTTATCATTGCGATATGACTACTTCGTCATTAATCTCATGATCGTTTAAATACTACCGCCAAATCACGCAACGAACTTTGCTGGATTCAGTTTATGCTGCTGTAAATCCGCTCGTAGTAAACCTTTCAGACACTCTGTGATGTTATCAGTGGTTCTTTAAGCGTTTTGCTGGTGTACTCACTACAAACGAATTGCGAATCGAATCAATGTGAAACGGAAAGGTACAATCTCCCTTTTTTTAGTGTTAACATCGTTCAACCGGGTGGAAGGTGAGAGGTTAATGTCTTTCATTTGTGTACCTGATTGCGGACCAATTTAGCATTTGTTGGCTAGATGGTTTCGCAATGAACTGTTAATAAACAAATTTTTCTTTGTATGTGATCTTTCGTGTGGGTCACCACTGCAAATAAGGATATAAAATGCCTGTTATAACTCTTCCTGATGGCAGCCAACGCCATTACGACCACGCTGTAAGCCCCATGGATGTTGCGCTGGACATTGGTCCAGGTCTGGCGAAAGCCTGTATCGCAGGGCGCGTTAATGGCGAACTGGTTGATGCTTGCGATCTGATTGAAAACGACGCACAACTGTCGATCATTACTGCCAAAGACGAAGAAGGTCTGGAGATCATTCGTCACTCCTGTGCGCACCTGTTAGGGCACGCGATTAAACAACTTTGGCCGCATACCAAAATGGCAATCGGCCCGGTTATTGACAACGGTTTTTATTACGACGTTGATCTTGACCGCACGTTAACCCAGGAAGATGTCGAAGCACTCGAGAAGCGGATGCATGAGCTTGCTGAGAAAAACTACGACGTCATTAAGAAGAAAGTCAGCTGGCATGAAGCGCGTGAAACTTTCGCCAACCGTGGGGAGAGCTACAAAGTCTCCATTCTTGACGAAAACATCGCCCATGATGACAAGCCAGGTCTGTACTTCCATGAAGAATATGTCGATATGTGCCGCGGTCCGCACGTACCGAACATGCGTTTCTGCCATCATTTCAAACTAATGAAAACGGCAGGGGCTTACTGGCGTGGCGACAGCAATAACAAAATGTTGCAACGTATTTACGGTACGGCGTGGGCAGACAAAAAAGCGCTTAACGCTTACCTGCAACGCCTGGAAGAAGCCGCGAAACGCGACCACCGTAAAATCGGTAAACAGCTCGACCTGTACCATATGCAGGAAGAAGCGCCGGGTATGGTATTCTGGCACAACGACGGCTGGACCATCTTCCGTGAACTGGAAGTGTTTGTTCGTTCTAAACTGAAAGAGTACCAGTATCAGGAAGTTAAAGGTCCGTTCATGATGGACCGTGTCCTGTGGGAAAAAACCGGTCACTGGGACAACTACAAAGATGCAATGTTCACCACGTCTTCTGAGAACCGTGAATACTGCATTAAGCCGATGAACTGCCCGGGGCACGTACAAATTTTCAACCAGGGGCTGAAGTCTTATCGCGATCTGCCGCTGCGTATGGCCGAGTTTGGTAGCTGCCACCGTAACGAGCCGTCAGGTTCGCTGCATGGCCTGATGCGCGTGCGTGGTTTTACCCAGGATGACGCGCATATCTTCTGTACTGAAGAACAAATTCGCGATGAAGTTAACGGATGTATCCGTTTAGTCTATGATATGTACAGCACTTTTGGCTTCGAGAAGATCGTCGTCAAACTCTCCACTCGTCCTGAAAAACGTATTGGCAGCGACGAAATGTGGGATCGTGCTGAGGCGGACCTGGCGGTTGCGCTGGAAGAAAACAACATCCCGTTTGAATATCAACTGGGTGAAGGCGCTTTCTACGGTCCGAAAATTGAATTTACCCTGTATGACTGCCTCGATCGTGCATGGCAGTGCGGTACAGTACAGCTGGACTTCTCTTTGCCTTCTCGTCTGAGCGCTTCTTATGTAGGCGAAGACAATGAACGTAAAGTACCGGTAATGATTCACCGCGCAATTCTGGGGTCGATGGAACGTTTCATCGGTATCCTGACCGAAGAATTTGCTGGTTTCTTCCCGACCTGGCTTGCGCCAGTTCAGGTTGTTATCATGAATATTACCGATTCTCAGTCTGAATACGTTAACGAACTGACGCAAAAACTATCAAATGCGGGCATTCGTGTTAAAGCAGACTTGAGAAATGAGAAGATTGGCTTTAAAATCCGCGAGCACACTTTGCGTCGCGTCCCATATATGCTGGTCTGTGGTGATAAAGAGGTGGAATCAGGCAAAGTTGCCGTTCGCACCCGCCGTGGTAAAGACCTGGGAAGCATGGACGTAAATGAAGTGATCGAGAAGCTGCAACAAGAGATTCGCAGCCGCAGTCTTAAACAATTGGAGGAATAAGGTATTAAAGGCGGAAAACGAGTTCAAACGGCGCGCCCTAACCGTATCAATGGCGAAATTCGCGCCCAGGAAGTTCGCTTAACAGGTCTGGAAGGCGAGCAGCTTGGTATTGTGAGTCTGAGAGAAGCTCTGGAGAAAGCAGAAGAAGCGGGAGTAGACTTAGTCGAGATCAGCCCTAACGCCGAGCCGCCGGTTTGTCGTATAATGGATTACGGCAAATTCCTCTATGAAAAGAGCAAGTCTTCTAAGGAACAGAAGAAAAAGCAAAAAGTTATCCAGGTTAAGGAAATTA
>OKKW01000128.1_pt1 | contig 19307 bp, 10 predicted proteins | sample 1611301 | NCBI WGS metagenome assembly OKKW01 (sample SAMN04436730, study PRJEB24849) | human gut metagenome | biome: human gut; feature: NICU; material: stool | host: Homo sapiens | place: USA: Saint Louis, MO | collected 2010-11-09
GACTAAATGTAATTCTTTCATCATAGTTGACATGGCTATTTCATATAAATAGAGGTGATTTATGCAAAACAGAAAATTTTTAACGCATCATGAAATTAATTTACTACTTCAATCTGTAAAACAAAAGAGTTGCTCTTCACGCGATGTTTGCATGATTTTATTGGCTTATTTTCATGGTCTGCGTGTTAGTGAGCTCTTATCTCTGCAGTTGTCGGATTTAGAACTAACTACAGAAAAAATATATATTCAACGGATAAAAAATGGATTCAGTACAGTCCATCCACTTCAAAAGGAAGAGGTGATTGCAATAACAAACTGGCTGAATGAAAGGAATTCATTAAATGTTAAACATTTCAATGATAACCCGTGGTTATTTGTTTCCCGAACAGGAAAACCATTATCGAGACAACGATTTTATAACATAGTTTCTGCTGCGGGTAAAAATGCAGGTTTAAATATTAAAGTTCATCCACATATGTTACGCCATGCATGTGGTTATTCACTAGCAGATAATGGTGTGGATACCCGTCTTATTCAGGACTATCTCGGGCATCGTAATATCAGGCATACGGTAATTTATACTGCTTCTAATTCAATGAGATTTGAAAAAATGTGGGGGATAGGTGACGCAAAAAAGCAACATTTTGACCCAAAATGTAAACCCAATCTTTGTTTAGAAATTCTCGTATAGAAAAACATTTTTTTCTATAAAAAACATTAAATTTACTGATTTAGATCAATGTGCGGCGTCAATCTACACATAAAGAGGTAGGTTTGTCTTCTTTTTAATCTCTGGCGTATAAAGCCAAAATGTAAATAACAATCAAAATTATATTCTGAATTAAAATAAATACGCAGGTTTTTTACCTGCGTTTTGTGCTATTTGTAGTTAATTAAATTGATGTTGTCAAAATGGGTCATTTTGTAAACCTGTGCCTCAAGGTTTGTCTCCCCCCGGTGTGCAAAGCAAAAGGAAATTGGGAAAGGGGATAACAGGAAATTGATTGCATGGTTTTGATTACGACTACAAAAAATACTTTTATAATTCAAGCAATTAAGAGTATGCGTTGGCGGGGTTTTTCGTACGTGAAAGTCATCGCTGTGGACGACTATTCTTCTCTGATTCGTGATTTTGGCACATCTTGCTTTCGGGATGAGCAATCGTTGTTGTTACCTGTATTCCCTGATAATGATTCTACTACCTGTATACGCTCACTGTATTTCATTCACCAATGGCTAAAAAGCCAGCCTGTCAATATTCCGTGCCTGGCATGGGGGGATAATGGTGTAGTTAGTAATAAAGGCATACCTTTCATACCGTGGAAATTAACAGCAGAGCAATTTTGTTTCTATATAGATAAATTTATCAATGGCTGGAGGTGCAAAAAAAATATTCGCGCGAATCATAAAGTTTCTTTTTTAGAACGACAATTATCCCCGAGGGAGAAAAGTATCTTTATATATACCAAGGAAGGAAAAGATATTGCATGGATCTCGAACACCTTGGGTATATCCAGTAAGACTGTGTGGACGCATCGTCGTAGAGCTATGGATAAACTCGGGGTAAAACGTTTACATCAATTTATAAATATTCCGTGTTCCCTTATTAGTGAAAATATTCAATTATAATGTGCGTTCAAGAGTATTAGTGTTATGAATAAAGTATATAAAGTCATTTGGAACCATACAACCCAAAAATGGGATGTTGTTTCAGAATTGACGAGTTGTAGAAAAAAATGTAAATCAACTCGCTTAGGAATTGCTTTATCAGCAATGGTTCTGGGGGGCGCTATTGCAATTAATTGCAATAACGCAATGGCAGATGTCATATTGTCACCAGACTGGCGTCCGGGTACGAATAACTCGGGTGTTGGGGCTGCAACAGTAAGTGGTAAAACCGAATACATCACTGGTCCAAATGTCGTCCAGTCTGGTGGGTCAGGTCTTATCTGGATGACTGTAGAACAGGCAATTTTAAATGGCTACACCACTGGAGATAATTTATCCGGATTGATTTACGTCAATACCGGAGAAAAAACAAAAACCATTACAGTGAAGGATGAGGTTACTGGCGCTTCTCAAACACTTCAAGTGTTTGATACTGACTCTTTCTCACAACGCGATGCGGGGACTGGGGGAAATGAAACCATTCCTGGTTTTAGTGGCACTGCGGATTTTTTCAATGCGACACGTTTTGTAACAGCCAATAATGGCGGTACAGCTATTTTGGATGTGGGTTCACCAGCAATCGGTAATTTTTTTAAAAATACACAGCTTGCTGTAGCTGATGGAGAAGGTTCCTCTGTTGTATGGAACTCGGTCAATGATTTTTATTTTCAGCCTGGTGCAACCATGCAGGGGGGCGGCGTTACTCAAAAAATCATTGACTCAATGAAATATGCTGGAACAATTACTGATTGGGCGGGAAAAGTACACCATATTAACTCTCTTGATGATTTAAAGCAATATAATCAATATTTGATAAAGTCACTAGAGGACAAAACGCTTTCTTATAAGCAGTATGATGCTGAATTTAATAAGGCCCTTATTGTCACCAAGCATAATTACAATGTGGATATGACCGCTGGGGGACGTATAGACTCAACTCCTTACAAAGAAAATGTAGGGCTGCTTGCTGTTCTCCATGCAACCAATAACGCACGAGCAATATTAGGTAAAACGGGTAAATTAACTGGAGTTCTTCCTGCCTATGGGAATGGAGGAGGGATCGTTGCAACTAATGGTGGGACCGGTGTTAATGAAGGGGTCATTGATGCCATTGGTACTGAAATGATTGCCTATCAAGACAGTACCATTGTTAACGATGGTACACTTTTTGTTTGGGATAATAATGATAAATATGCTCTCCAGGCAGAGGGGATGGTTGCCGGTAGTAATGGTTCTTCAGCCATTAATAATGGTGTTATTAATATTCGCCCATTTAAAAATGCTTTCGCTCCAGAGGGGATTAACACCGCAATTGTTGTTAGTAATGGGGGCATGGCAACAAATAAAGGCACAATAAATATTACTGCCGATGCATCAACTAATGATAATAATGGCAAAACACGAGGTGTAAATGTTGGAGCTGGAGGCTCTTTTATTAACTCGGCCTTCGGGAGCATCAATGTAGGTATTGCGGAGGATAAAACTGCGACTCATTCGGCTGTGGGTTCTGTTGCGATTGAAGTACAAAATGGTGCAAACAAAGTCGTTAATGAAGGTACTATTTTTTTGGGCAGGGGGGCTCAGGGGAACTACGGAATCCTGGCAAAGGATGCCGGGACTGTTGATGTGGTAAATAAAGGGACTATCACTATTGACGGTCATGACAGTGATGCACCTGCACTGAATGTTGGCATGCTGGCAAATAATAGCTCCGGGATGAAAAACTCCGGGATTATCAATGTTAATGGTCTGAACAGCACCGGGCTACAGGTAATCAATGCAGGACAGTTGAATTCTGACGGTACGATAAATGTTGGCGGCAAGGGTATCAGTAGTGGTTTCCGTAACTATGGTGCCTGGGTGGAAGGTGCCGGAAGCAATGTTAATGTATCCGGAAAAATCAGTCTTGCCGGTACGGGGGCTGTGGGGGTTTTTGCTAAAGATGGCGGCAGTCTGACCCTGTCAGGCAATGGTGCAGTGCTATTTGGCAGCAGCGATCAGATAGGCTTTTATGTCTATGGAAAGGACTCTGCCATTCATAATACCGGAAGCGGTGTTATGGATGTGTCCACTGAAAACTCAACATTATTCCGTATTGCCAGTGGTGCGACATTCCAGGGAACTGCAGATGCTTCTTCTGCACTTACGGCGTCTGGTAAGAACTCTTATGCACTTATTGCCACGGGGAAATCGGATGGCGGTGTGGCCTCGACAGTAACGTCTGGAGGAATGACCATCAACCTGACGGGTGAGGGGGCTACAGCGACTTTAATTGAAGGGGGAGCGCAGGGCACAATTGAAAGTAATGCCATTATCAATATGGATAATGCCAGTGCGATAGCCGGTATTGCGGATGGCAATGGCTATGATATTTCCGGCAAACTCATTAATCCGAAGGACAAGACCACACTATTAACGGCGGGGGCTCAGTTAAGTTCCACCCAGGATAAAGTGACCGGGTATATCGCCCGTAATGGGGCCACTCTAAATAATACCGGTAATATCATCTTTACTGGAAAGAATACAGTGGGCGTCCGGGTTGAGGAGGGGGCTGTTGGTACCAACAGCGGAAATATTACAGTTCAGGATGGTGGTGTGGGACTAATTGCTAATGCCACACAAGATGTTACAACGATTAATAACTCGGGAAATCTCGTTCTCAAGGGAGGAGATAATGCTAACCGTACAACGGGTATAAAAGCATCTGGTACAACAACAACGGTTAATATGACCGCGGGTACTATATCTTTGCAGGGACAGGGGGCGATTGGCGTTGAGGCCAGCAATAAAGGGACTGTTAACCTTGATGGTTCGGCAGTACCGAACTTTGCTGCTGACGGCTCTGGTATTACCGATCAGATTGCTTTTCGTATTATCGGAGATGGTGCAACCATTAAGACGAATATTGCACCGGGAACTCTGCTGGATGCCAGTGGGGAACGTTCTGTACTTTTCCGTATTGAAGATGGGGCAAAACAGGCCGGCTCTCTGCTGATGAAAACCTCCGGGACAGGCAGCCGTGGTATCTGGGCCACAGGGAAAGGGAGCAATGTCCTGGCTGATGCTGGCAGTGATTTCCAGATCCTGGGCGCTCAGGCTCAGGGATTATATGTAACTGGTGGTGCGACAGCGACGCTGAAACAGGGGGCATCAGTTAACCTTGTAGGGGATGGCGCTGTTGTCGCGGAAGTTGACGGAAATGAATACGCTCTGGATGGCAGTATTACACAAACGAATACTGGCTCGGTTATTACCAATGAGGCAGATATCTCTTCGCCGCTGAATAATGCCAAGGGCTTTATTACGCGTAATCAGGGACTGTTGATTAACAACGGCAACATTGATTTCACTACCGGTACAGATAATATCGGCGTCTGGGTTGATAACGGCCGCTTTGAAAATACAGGAAGCCGTATTGCGGTCAATGGCGTTGCATTATTTGTTGAAGGTGCACAGTCTCAGATTACCAGCACAGGAGGGGATATCGTCGCTGTGGATGGTGAGGCTGCCATTAAGCTGGGGGCGGGCGCGTCACTGAACCTGGCAGGGAGTGGCTTGGGTACGATCGAAGGTCAGAAAAATGCGCATGGCATCCTGCTGGATACAGGGGCTGTGGGGCTGGTTATTGATGGTGCGAAAATCAATGTTAATGCTGCAGGTGCGGTCGGTCACGGGATTGAGAACCGCGCAGAAATTGAAGGCATTCAGTTAACCAATACGACTGAAATTAATGTGGCTGATGGCATTGGTGTACGTACTTCTGCCTCCCTGGCCAAGACCAACAGCGGCACTATTAATGTAGACGGCAGTGGAATTGCACTGGCGTTCCAGAAAGCTGACGGAAGTGAAACCGATAATAACCTGGATATGTCTGACTCCGCTGGATTGGTCATTAACCTGAAGGGTACGGACGGCACGGGTATTTTCGCCAACACTAAAGATGGTGCTGTCGTGAAGAGTGGTGCAAGTGTCAATGTTATACAGGCCGATGGCGGTTCCGCTCTGGTGGTTAACAATGCAGCCAGTGAAGTGGTTCAGAGCGGTAATCTCATCTCTGCTTCTCTGAGTCATGCCGTAGTGGATGCTTCAAAAGCACAATCCTTTACCAATAAAGGTCAGATTAAAGCTGCGTCCACCACCGGGACTGCAATGGCGTTTGATGACGCCGTGAATACCACCGTACTGAATGACAGCGGTGCTGAAATTCAGGGGGTTGTGGCTCTGAACGGCGGTGATAACACATTCACCAATAAAGGCAGTATTACCGGAACCGTCAGTGCGAAAGAGGGTAACAATACATTTTTATTTGATGATGGCAGCACACTGACAGGAGAAGTGACTGCAGGAAATGGCAATAATAATGTAACACTCAATGGTAAGACTCATGTTGATCAGGTTACTGCCGGTACCGGGAAGAACACCTTCACCATTAAAGGTGAAGGGGCAACCTGGAACCTGCTGGATGGCGGGCAGGGAGATTCTGATTCCCTGATTTTTGATAACGCCATTCATACGCTGGATTCTGTTGTAAAACTACAGAATTTCGAACATGTCGGGCTGAAGAACAGTTCACTTGTCACTCTGAAGGAAGCTCTTGTGCTGACCGATGGGGGGAACGGTCCGGGTTCCGTCGATATTGAATCGGGCAGCGAACTGGCCATTATTCCCGCAGTTGCAGGCAACTTTACCTTTGATCCACTGTTAACAGGCAAAGGAACACTGTCTGCCCGTCTTGATGCCGACACATCTGCTTTTGAATTCAGCCATAACGTCGGGGATCAATTTGCCGGAACTCTGAAGCTGGGTACTAGTAGCTTTGCTCTGGAAGGGCTGAATACGAGCGGGTTAACCCATGCAATGCTGATGTCTGAAACCGGGAATATCACAACGGTTGGCTCCGGTGTTCAGCAGATTGGCGGTCTTGGGTTCAATGGCGGAACGCTGATTTTTGGTTCCGTTATGCCGGGCGATACCATTGCCAGCAACAGTATTGAAACCTCTGCTGCAGGTACGCTGGATATCCGGGGGAAAGGCACAATTCAGGTCACCATGCCAGATGAAGTGATTAATGATATTCCGGCTGTTGATACCCGTAAGAATTTGCTGGAGCAGGATGATGCGCAGACCCTGGTCACGCTGGTGAATGCAGCGGGTACCGTCACCGGTACTGGCGGGCAACTGCAACTGGTGGATGAAAACGGGCAGGCTATTTCTCACAGTCAGACGTTTGATGTCACTCAGGGCGGTGAAGTTGTAGCTCAGGGAAATTATGACTATAAGCTGCTGGGAAGCTCCGACGGTATTAAAGGTGACGGACTGTACATAGGCTATGGGCTGAAGTCGCTGGATTTACAGGGAACCGGTGATAAAGCGCTGGTGCTGACACCGAGAGCGAATGCCCAGGGACTGCAGACAGATCTTGGCGCACAGTTAACGGGGGCAGGGGATCTGGCCATCGAAGCTGCGGGGCAGGTTGTCACACTGTCTAACGGCGGTAATAACTACACCGGGGATACGCTGGTGCGCAGCGGCACATTACAGATGGCAAATGATAATGTACTTGGCGCAACAGGTAATCTGAACGTCGCCAGCAATGCCGTCTTCAGAACAAACGGATACAGCCAGACTGTCGGTGCACTGCAGACAGAAACGGGAGCGCACATTCAGCTTGATAGCGGTAGTGTACTAACGGTCAGCGGCACGCAGCGTCAGCCGGGGGATGATAATGGTGGCATCATTGAAAACAACGTGCTGTCCGGTGAGGGAACGCTGGCTGTCACGGGCAGCAATCTGACGGTACATGGCACCAATATCGGGTTTACCGGTAATGCCAGCCTTACCCAGGGGGCGCTGGTTGAAATGAACGGCGCACAGGGGCTGGGAAGCCAGGGCTCCATCAGCTTTGAAAGCCTTAATGATCGCCTGGCGATTGATATCGCCGACGGTAGCGGAGTCAGCAGTAACCTGAGTAAATCGCTTTCCGGAGAAGGTTCAGTGGGTATACTGAACACCACTGATCTGACGCTTTCCGGGGATAACAGTAATTTCAGCGGTGAATTCCGTGTGCAGAAAGATGCTGCTCTGCGGGCTTCAGATGAAAAACACCTGGGCACCGGGCTGATTGACAGTGATGGTGTCACCTGGCTTACCGCCAGTGGAAACTGGTTACTGAAGAATGATATTACTGGCTCCGGCGCTCTGGTGAAACAGGGGGCGGGTAATCTGATCATTAATCATGAGCTGACTTATACCGGTGATACCACGGTTGAGAGTGGCGTTCTGATTGTCGGTGATGATTCAGTCACCCGTGCCGCTGGCGCGACGTTGTCAGGATCCAAAAACATTCATGTTCTTAATGGCGGCACACTGAGTGGGCTGGGGACCGTTTCGGGTCAGGTTAATAACCAGGGAACACTGGCATCACTGAATGCTCTCTCAGGTTATGAAACGGCAGAGGTGGGCAATTTTACCGTTGGCTCACTGACCAATACCGGCGTCATTCGTCTGGCCGGTGGTAAGACAGGAAATACCCTGACCGTAAATGGCGATTACACCGGTGGCGGTACGTTAATTATCAATACCGTGCTGGGGGATGATACTTCTACCACTGACAAACTGATTGTCACGGGTAACACCTCCGGTGATACCGGCGTGGTGGTGAATAATGTCCGGGGCCAGGGGGCTCAGACCGCTGACGGCATTGAGATTGTGCATGTCGGTGGGCAGTCTGACGGTAACTTCAGACTGCAGAACCGTGCGGTGGCAGGGGCGTGGGAATATTTCCTGCATAAAGGTAATGCGGGTGGTACTGACGGTAACTGGTATCTGCGTTCTGAATTGCCGCCAGAACCACAACCGCAGCCGCAGCCACAACCGCAGCCGCAGCCACAACCGCAGCCGCAGCCACAACCGCAGCCACAGCCACACCCCACGCCGGATAAACCTGTACAGAAGGTCTATCGTCCGGAAGCGGGCTCTTATATTGCGAACATAGCGGCAGCCAACACGCTGTTCAACATCAGAATGCACGATCGTGAGGGGGAAACTTACTATACCGATGTGTTTACTGGTGAGAAGAAAGCAACAAGTATGTGGATGCGTCATATCGGCGGTCATAATCGCTGGAAGGACAGCAGTTCACAGCTGAATACGCAAAGTAACCGTTATGTTGTGCAACTGGGTGGCAGCATTGCGCAATGGACTGACGGTCAGGACCGTCTGCAACAGGGGATTATGGCCGGTTATGGAAATGAGAAGAGTTCCACGACATCCTCGCTTTCGGGATATAAATCTAAAGGTGCGATCAATGGATACAGCACCGGTTTATACGGAACGTGGCAGCAGAATGACGGTAATGACAACGGGGCTTATGTCGATACCTGGATCCAGTACGGATGGTTTAATAATACCGTTAATGGTGAAAAACTGGCTGCGGAGTCCTGGAAATCCCGTGGATTTACCGGTTCAGTGGAAGCGGGTTATACCTTTAAAGCCGGCGAATTTACCGGTAGCCAGGGTAGTCACTATGACTGGTATATTCAGCCGCAGTCCCAGATCACGTGGATGAATGTAAGAGCCAGTGAGCATACGGAGAAGAATGGCACGAAAGTTCAGCTCAGCGGAGACGGTAATATCCAGAGTCGTCTGGGCGTCAGAACTTACCTGAAAGGTAAGAGTGCGTCTGATGATAATAAGGCGCATCAGTTTGAGCCATTTGTGGAAGTTAACTGGATCCATAATACACGGAGCTGGGGTGTCAAAATGGATAATACGGCACTCAGTCAGGACGGAGCTACAAATATTGCTGAAGTCAAAACGGGTGTTCAGGGTAAATTGTCAGATAACCTGAATGTCTGGGGCAATGTTGGTGTTCAGGCTGGCGATAAAGGGTACAGTGATGCCCAGGCAATGCTGGGTATTAAATATATATTCTAATCACACAGTGGCAGGAGGGGACCTCCTGCCACCTCAGGGTTGTCATAATGAGTTCTGTAATGAAATTTTCTGTTGTTAATGCAGTAGTGCTGCTGTTGCTGATTGTACTTACTGGTGTTTTTTATATGAAAAAGTCAAAAGAAATTGCAGTTGTTAATATCGATGCTATTTATAATCAGTCTGCCGCCGGAGACATGGTCAGAAAGCATCTGAATGAGGTTAAGAGTATTCTTGAAAAAGGCTATGAGGATGCGCAAAAAGCATTCGCAGATAACGCGAATAAAGAGGCGCTGCTTCTTGATGCCAGACAAAAACTGGAGCGACAATGTGTTATTGAGGAAAATAGCGCAAAAATGGTGTTATCCCGTGCGATAGATAATGCCATAGGTACATGGAGAAAAGACAATCCTAAAAATATTGCTGTATTGTCTTCAGGTGTTGTGCTTGCGCATAACGAGTCAGCTGATATCACCAAAGAAGTCATGGCTCTGGTTGAAAAAGAAAATCTGGTTTTTAATCAGTTACCCAAAGTGGAAGTGCACAATAAGAATGAAGAGAAACCAGAACAAAGTAAGTAATCACTAGATTCTGACGATTTCCAGAAGGGAGATTCAGCAGGCCAGCATCTGTAATCATTCAGATTTGCTGGCTTGCTGCTAAATATGGTTGCTAAGAAAAATAGCAGGCCAGTAATTTATTCAGATTACTGAATATAATAATTTTTCAGGAACGGTTATGCTGAAGGTAGTATGTTTAATCGACACAATTATTTGCTGTGTCTAATATGAGGTGACATTTTTATGGTCACTGACCAGCAAGACTGACCCGTATTGATTAGCCTGATTATTGGCAACTTATTGGGGTAGTCATTTTGACATCGAATGGGGGAGGTTTCCAGTTAAGTTCACGAATGCATGATGATTTGCGTTCACATATCGAAGTACTGGTTGACTATACTAAGGATTTTAAGATAACTCACTGATTGTAAGTGGGTTATTGCGAGGGGGATGATAGATGGTGTCCCCTGCAGGAATCGAACCTGCAATTAGCCCTTAGGAGGGGCTCGTTATATCCATTTAACTAAGAGGACAATGCGGCATGAGTATACCCGCTAATGGACTACGGGGTAAGTACACAGCCGCTCGATTGCTTAAACCCTCGCCATTTATGCCGGGTTTTTATCATTTTTCTTAATGTTTTCCGCACGTTCTGCTTTTTGACGTGCTTCTACTTTGCGCTTGTTGCTCATGTCGTTACGAATCTGTGCATGACTCATTAACGCGAAGATAAAGGTGCCGCCGCAGATGTTCCCCGCTAAAGTAGGTAGTGCGAAGGGCCAGATGAAATCGCTCCAGTGCAGCGTGCCGTTAAACACCAGATAGAGGATTTCAACAGAACCGACAACGATGTGGGTGGTGTCACCCAGGGCAATAAGCCAGGTCATCAATATAATCACCACAATCTTTGCCGCACCCGCTGCAGGAAACATCCATACCATAGTGGCGATCAGCCAGCCGGAAATGATCGCGTTGGCAAACATCTCGCTGGGGGTGTTCTTCATCACATCCATGCCGATTTTGACAAATGCATCGCGAGTTTCTTCATTGAAGATAGGCATATATTCAAATGCCCACGCAGCAATACCTGTCCCGATAATATTACCCAGCAGCACGATGCCCCATAACCGCATAAGTAAGCCGACGTTGCTCATTGTCGGTTTTTGCATGACGGGTAGTACCGCAGTTACGGTGTTTTCGGTAAATAATTGCTGGCGGGCCATTATGACGATAATAAAACCAAAGGTATAACCGAGATTCTCCAGCAAGAAGCTGCCCGGCACGCCTTCCAGTTCGACATGAAATATCCCTTTTGCCAGTAGCGAAGCGCCCATCGACAGGCCCGCCGCAATGGCTGACCACAGTAGCGCCATTGCGTCGCGTTCCAGCTCTTTTTCACCATCCTGGCGGATATGCTCATGAATTGCCATCGCCCGGGAGGGGAGTCGGTCTTCATCTATTTCTATTTTTTTACCGCGCTCTTTTTCTTCGCTCTCAACTTCAATTTCGTCGCTGTGTTGATCAATTTTGTCGTTGTCCATGGTCTCTTCTCTTGAATTAGCACGTATAGCTAAAGCGTAGCGGCTTTTTTGCTCGCAACTGGCGGGAGTTACTCTGAAAATGTAGAAAAGGCCGCGTTTGCCTTTTTCTGTTTCTATAGAATCAAGTAGCCTACAGGGCGGCGATTACCAGGCTATGATCAAATCAGCAAATCAGGGCGTCTGGACATCAGTTGACGTGCTGTTACAATCGCCCACACCTAAACAGGCGGATACGGTATCGTTCCGTCATGGATGGCAAACTGCATAAGCCATAAAAAAACAGGGAGACATTTATGAAGCTTCGCCTGTCGGCGCTTGCTCTGGGAACTACGCTTCTGGTGGGGTGTGCGAGTTCCGGTACAGATCAGCAAGGGCGTTCTGACCCGTTAGAAGGGTTTAACCGCACTATGTACAACTTCAACTTCAATGTATTAGACCCGTATATTGTTCGACCGGTCGCTGTCGCCTGGCGTGATTATGTTCCGCAACCTGCGCGTAACGGTTTGAGCAACTTTACCGGCAACCTTGAAGAACCTGCGGTGATGGTTAACTACTTCTTGCAGGGCGACCCTTATCAGGGGATGGTCCACTTTACCCGCTTTTTCCTGAATACCATTTTGGGAATGGGCGGCTTTATTGATGTTGCAGGGATGGCGAACCCGAAACTGCAACGGACTGAACCTCACCGCTTCGGTAGTACGCTTGGTCATTATGGTGTGGGTTATGGGCCGTACGTTCAGTTACCGTTCTACGGTAGCTTCACGCTGCGTGATGACGGTGGTGATATGGCGGATAGTCTTTACCCGGTTCTTTCCTGGCTGACCTGGCCGATGTCTGTGGGTAAATGGACGCTTGAAGGGATAGAAACTCGTGCGCAGTTGTTGGATTCCGACGGTCTGCTGCGTCAGTCCTCCGATCCTTATATTATGGTGCGTGAAGCGTACTTCCAGCGTCATGATTTCATCGCTAATGGCGGTGAACTCAAACCGCAGGAAAATCCGAACGCGCAAGCGATTCAGGATGATTTAAAAGATATCGATTCTGAATAAGAAACAAACAAAAAAGGTGAGTCGCAAAACTCACCTTTTTTCTTATTAAGCTAACGCGTTATCAGAACGCGTAGTTAAAGTTAGTACCGAACAGCCAGGCTTTACCTTCAGACTCGAAGGAATAAGCTGCCGCTCCTTCACCTTCGGTGAATTTCACTTTCTGACCATGCATATAAGATGCGCCAACATCAATGGATGCATCTTCATTAAATGCGTAGGTTAACCCAGCACTTAACCACAAACGATCCTGGTCAGGAATGGAAATAGAACGTTTATCTGCCGGAACCGGGCTGTCGTCATAAGCGATACCGGTACGGAAGGTCCAGTTTTTATCATAATAGTAGGTTGTACCCAACGCGATACGATACGCGTCCCGGAATCCTTCATCTTTATAGAACAGAGTCTGACCACTATCGCCTTTCGCTTTCAATTCCTGGAACTGGCTCCAACTGGTATAGGCCATGCTGTAGTGAATTGCCCACTGCGGCGCAACACGGTTATAACCAGAAATCTCCCACATCTCAGGCAGGTTCAGCGTTAAGGATCCATTTTGGGTTGCCCCCATCGTGCCATACGGTAAGCCCATGTTACCCAAAATATTGTTCAGATTTGGGTTAATGGAGCTTTTGTAATCCCCATCGAAGTCGATTTTAACTTCTGAACGATATGTCAGCCCCCAACGGTTATCTTTATCCAGTTCATAAAGAATACCCGCGTTCCAGCCAAAGCCCCATTCGTCACCTTTCAAATGAGCAATTTGAGAGTCCGGAGTATTAATACCATTGGTTAATGAAGCGGGTACACCCTGGGCAATCAACTGTTGAGACAACAATGGCCCCAGCGAACCGGCGTAACGCTCAATTTTTGCCTTGGCATAAACTGCATCAAAACCAAGACCAAAACTCCAGCTATTGTTAAGGCGATAAGCCCCGCTAAGGTTAAGGTTGATTGTTTGCAGATCGGTTTTACCGCCATAGATACCAGCAGCGTAGTTGTCGGTAAATTCCGTAGCCAGGCCATAGTTGGAAGTTATTGACGCTCCCCAACCAAACTGATCGTTAATAGGCGCAACAAAGTGCAGGTTAGGTACCCATGCTGTCGGTGCGATATTTTTAGCATTTGCACTCTGACCGGTTAAATCAGAATGTCCGGTAATATCTACATCCGGATCAATATAAACCGCACCCGCAGAAAATGTCGGGCGGTCAAACATGGTAATCAATGCGGGGTTACGGCTAACGTTACCTGCATCATCGGCAATTGCACCTTCCCCTGAATAAGCCCGGCCCAGGCCAGAGGAAGAAAATTCGTTTAACTGAAAGCCTGCCGACCAGGCCTGGGTGGAGATAAGTGCCACTGCGACTGCGAGAGCAGACTTTGTAAACAGGGTTTTCTGGCTCATGACCATAACCTCAATGATTTATTTTTATACAAACTATGTTACGTGCTGTAACAGGAGCGCGAAGTGTAGGGTCTGAGGTACATCTTAGAAATCAGACCAGTGGCGAGAGTATAGGTCGGACCAGCTGGAATGTTGCAAGTATGTTTCTATCTTTTTTCAGATATGATCTAAGAAACGCGATCCAGCTGGCAAAATTGGGAGGTGGCGCACTCATGGATTCGGGTGAATTTTGTTTTAGATCATTTTTAAGTGTGATTTCGGTCACTTATCCGATTTTGCAGAATTAACAACTGGAGCAGCACTTTCCGGAAGCGTAAAATATCCACAACGTTTATCTGGCACCTTGGGTGCACATACAGAGGAAATCAACGATGAGTAAATGTAGTGCTGATGAAACCCCGGTTTGCTGCTGTATGGATGTTGGCACCATTATGGACAACTCCGACTGCACCGCGTCTTACAGCCGTGTGTTTGCAAACCGCGCAGAAGCAGAACAAACGCTGGCGGCGCTGACTGAAAAAGCCCGTAGCGTGGAATCCGAACCGTGCAAAATCACCCCGACTTTCACTGAAGAGTCTGACGGTGTGCGCCTGGATATCGATTTCACTTTTGCCTGCGAAGCTGAAATGCTGATCTTCCAGCTGGGTCTGCGTTAATTCCTCTCGGGTACGTATGCCCCTGTCAGTTGCTGGCAGGGGTGTTTTCTTTTCTTTCTCCTGTCTTCACTGTGTCATAGCTCCCACTTTCCTTTTTCTCCGCTTGGCTAAATGTAAAAAAATGGTTAAGACTATGATCAGGTCAGACCACTTTATTTATTTTTTTACAGGGGAGTGTTATGGGTCAGGTTTTACCGCTGGTTACCCGCCAGGGCGATCGTATCGCCATCGTTAGCGGGTTACGTACGCCTTTTGCCCGCCAGGCGACGGCTTTTCATGGCATTCCTGCTGTTGATTTGGGGAAGATGGTGGTAGGCGAACTGCTGGCACGCAGCGAGATCCCCGCTGAAGTGATTGAACAACTGGTCTTTGGTCAGGTCGTACAAATGCCGGAAGCCCCCAACATTGCGCGTGAAATTGTTCTCGGTACTGGAATGAATGTGCATACAGATGCTTACAGCGTCAGCCGCGCTTGCGCTACCAGTTTCCAGGCGGTTGCAAACGTCGCAGAAAGCCTGATGGCGGGAACTATTCGCGCGGGGATTGCCGGTGGGGCAGATTCCTCTTCCGTATTGCCAATTGGCGTCAGTAAAAAACTGGCGCGCGTACTGGTTGATGTCAACAAAGCCCGCACAATGAGCCAGCGCCTGAAACTCTTCTCTCGCCTGCGTTTACGCGACTTAATGCCCGTACCGCCTGCGGTAGCAGAGTATTCTACCGGCTTGCGGATGGGGGACACCGCAGAGCAAATGGCGAAAACCTACGGCATCACCCGAGAACAGCAAGATGCACTGGCGCACCGTTCGCATCAGCGTGCTGCTCAGGCGTGGTCAGACGGTAAACTCAAAGAAGAGGTGATGACTGCCTTTATCCCTCCTTATAAACAACCGCTTGCCGAAGACAACAATATTCGCGGTAATTCCTCGCTTGCTGATTACGCAAAGTTGCGTCCGGCGTTTGATCGTAAACACGGGACGGTAACGGCAGCAAACAGTACGCCGCTGACCGATGGCGCAGCGGCGGTGATCCTGATGACCGAATCGCGGGCGAAAGAATTAGGGCTGGTACCGCTGGGGTATCTGCGCAGTTACGCATTTACTGCGATAGATGTCTGGCAGGACATGTTGCTCGGTCCGGCCTGGTCAACGCCGCTGGCACTGGAACGTGCCGGTTTGACAATGAGCGATCTGACATTGATCGATATGCACGAAGCCTTTGCAGCTCAGACACTGGCGAATATTCAGTTGCTGGGTAGTGAACGTTTTGCTCGTGATGTACTGGGGCGTGCACATGCCACTGGCGAAGTGGACGATAGCAAATTTAACGTGCTTGGCGGTTCGATTGCTTACGGGCATCCCTTCGCGGCGACCGGCGCGCGAATGATTACCCAGACATTGCATGAACTTCGCCGTCGCGGCGGTGGATTTGGATTAGTGACCGCCTGTGCTGCGGGTGGGCTTGGCGCGGCAATAGTTGTGGAGGCGGAATAATGGAAATGGCATCAGCGTTTACCCTTAATGTCCGTCTGGACAACATTGCTGTTATCACCATCGACGTACCGGGTGAGAAAATGAATACCCTGAAGGCGGAGTTTGCCTCGCAGGTGCGCGCCATTATTAAACAACTCCGCGAAAATAAAGATCTGCGCGGTGTGGTGTTTATCTCCGCGAAACCGGACAACTTTATCGCTGGTGCAGACATCAATATGATCGCCAACTGCAAAACGGCGCAAGAAGCGGAAGCACTGGCGCGGCAGGGTCAACAGTTAATGGCGGAGATTCATGCTTTGCCCGTTCCGGTTATCGCGGCTATTCATGGCGCTTGCCTGGGCGGCGGGCTGGAGCTGGCGCTGGCGTGCCACGGTCGCGTGTGTACTGATGATCCTAAAACGGTACTCGGTTTGCCTGAAGTACAACTTGGATTGTTACCCGGTTCAGGCGGCACCCAGCGTTTACCGCGCCTGATAGGTGTCAGCACAGCATTAGAGATGATCCTCACCGGAAAACAACTTCGGGCGAAACAGGCATTAAAGCTGGGGCTGGTGGATGACGTTGTTCCGCACTCCATTTTGCTGGAAGCCGCTGTTGAGCTGGCAAAGCAGGATCGTCCATCTTCACGCCCTCTACCTGTACGCGAGCGTATTCTGGCGGGGCCGTTAGGTCGTGCGCTGCTGTTCAAAATGGTCGGCAAGAAAACAGAGCAAAAAACTCAGGGTAACTATCCAGCGACGAAACGCATTCTTGACGTTATTGAAACCGGTTTAGCGCAGGGGACCAGCAGTGGCTATGACGCCGAAGCTCGGGCGTTTGGTGAACTGGCGATGACGCCGCAATCACAGGCGCTGCGCAATATCTTTTTTGCCAGTACGGAAGTGAAAAAAGATCCCGGCAGTGATGCGCCGCCTGCGCCATTAAACAGCGTGGGGATTCTAGGTGGTGGCTTGATGGGCGGCGGTATTGCTTATGTCACTGCTTGTAAAGCGGGGCTTCCGGTCAGAATTAAAGATATCAACCCGCAGGGCATAAATCATGCATTGAAGTACAGCTGGGATCAGTTGGAGGGCAAAGTTCGCCGTCGTCATCTCAAAGCCAGCGAACGTGACAAACAGCTGGCATTAATCTCCGGAACGACGGACTATCGCGGCTTTGCCCATCGCGATCTGATTATTGAAGCGGTGTTTGAAAATCTCGAATTAAAACAACAGATGGTGGCGGAAGTGGAGCAAAATTGCGCCGCTCATACCATCTTTGCTTCGAATACGTCATCTTTACCGATTGCCGATATCGCCGCTCACGCCGCGCGACCTGAGCAAGTTATTGGCCTGCATTTCTTCAGTCCGGTGGAAAAAATGCCGCTGGTGGAGATTATTCCTCATGCGGGGACATCGGCGCAAACCATCGCTACCACAGTAAAACTGGCGAAAAAACAGGGCAAAACGCCCATTGTCGTGCGTGACAAAGCCGGGTTTTACGTCAATCGCATTTTAGCGCCTTACATTAATGAAGCTATCCGCATGTTGACCGAAGGTGAACGGGTAGAGCACATTGATGCCGCGCTGGTGAAATTTGGTTTTCCGGTAGGCCCAATCCAACTTTTGGATGAGGTAGGAATCGACACCGGGACTAAAATTATTCCTGTACTGGAAGCCGCTTATGGAGAACGTTTTAGCGCGCCTGCAAATGTTGTTTCTTCAATTTTGAACGACGATCGCAAAGGCAGAAAAAATGGCCGGGGTTTCTATCTTTATGGTCAGAAAGGGCGTAAAAGCAAAAAACAGGTCGATCCCGCCATTTACCCGCTCATTGGCGCACAAGGGCAGGGGCGACTCTCCGCACCGCAGGTTGCTGAACGGTGTGTGATGTTGATGCTGAATGAAGCAGTACGTTGTCTGGACGAGCAGGTTATCCGTAGCGTGCGTGACGGGGATATAGGCGCGGTATTTGGCATTGGTTTTCCGCCATTTCTCGGTGGACCGTTCCGCTATATCGATTCTCTCGGCGCAGGCGAAGTGGTTGCAATAATGCAACGACTGGCCACGCAGTATGGTTCCCGTTTTACCCCTTGCGAGCGTTTAGTCGAGATGAGCAAGCGTGGGGAAAGTTTTTGGAAAACAACTGCAACTGACCTGCAATAAGAAGGTCAAAGCTATATGAATCCGCGCTGAATGGCGGAGTGTTGCTCAAAATGTAAACGCATATTGACTATACTTACGCCATTGAGGTAAAAAACAGCGTTTCATTCGGTGAATGGATAAGGCACAATGCCGGCCACCGTTTTCTTTCTCTGGTTTCAGATGAAAGAAAACGGGCGAATCTGGTTAACAAAAGCGGTGCAATATGCAAGTTTTTATCATGCGTCACGGCGACGCAGCCCTCGATGCCGCCAGTGATTCGGTTCGTCCTCTGACTACTAACGGTTGTGACGAATCTCGCCTGATGGCGAACTGGCTGAAAGGTCAAAAAGTGGAAATCGAACGCGTTCTGGTGAGCCCGTTCCTGCGAGCCGAGCAAACACTGGAAGAAGTAGGGGATTGTCTGAACCTGCCTTCCAGTGCAGAAGTTCTGCCGGAGTTAACGCCCTGCGGCGATGTTGGTCTGGTCGGCGCCTATTTGCAGGCGTTGACCAATGAAGGTGTTGCTTCGGTACTGGTAATCTCTCACTTACCGTTAGTCGGGTATCTGGTTGCCGAGTTATGTCCGGGCGAAACGCCGCCTATGTTTACCACTTCAGCGATTGCCAGCGTAACGCTTGATGAAAGCGGAAAAGGCCAATTCAACTGGCAAATGAGCCCTTGTAATTTGAAGATGGCAAAAGCAATTTAAGCAATCAATGCCCGGTTACGTGCGCGTACACCGGGCAGTTTCTCCGTCATACAATCATTCTTTTTCTTGTCTAAATGTTGTTAATATTTAACAACTCTCGATAGTTATTATATTTTCCCATTATTGAATCCCGTAATAAAATAAAGAAGATAATGGTTTTGTGTCTTGAATATATAT
>OKKW01000142.1_pt1 | contig 17980 bp, 17 predicted proteins | sample 1611301 | NCBI WGS metagenome assembly OKKW01 (sample SAMN04436730, study PRJEB24849) | human gut metagenome | biome: human gut; feature: NICU; material: stool | host: Homo sapiens | place: USA: Saint Louis, MO | collected 2010-11-09
GGTGCGGCCTAAAGGCGATGGTATTGTTCGTATTCAGCGCCAGACCAGCGGTCGCAAGGGCAAAGGCGTGTGCCTGATTAGCGGCATCGATGCTGACGATGCCGCGCTGAACGCCCTGGCTGCAGAGCTGAAAAAGAAATGTGGCTGCGGCGGTGCGGTGAAAGATGGCGTGATCGAGATCCAGGGTGACAAACGGGATTTGCTCAAATCGCTGCTCGAGGCGAAAGGAATGAAGGTTAAGTTAGCCGGTGGCTGAGTGCTATTTCGGCAATAATTAAAGTAATGCTGAAATAACAAGGCCGCGGTGAATGCCGCGGCCTTGAATGATTTAACGTGCGTAAGTCAATTCGTGTGAATTATTCTTTTATTTCGTCAGGTAATTATATTATTTGCCAACCTGGTGACCAATAATACCACCGACCGCCGCGCCACCCAGGGTTCCGAGTGCGCTACCGTCAGTTAACACCGCACCACCGATGGCGCCGGCGCCAGCACCGATAGCGGTGTTACGGTCGCGTTTAGACATGTTAGAACAAGCGCTCAGAGACATTGCTACAGTGACAGCCAGAACGACGGCAGCCATTTTTTTGCTCGTTGAAGTCATCATTTTTTTCTCCTGAATAATCTATTCATGGATACTACGCTCCTTTAAGCATAGCCTGAAATAGCAGCTTTAGGGCAATTCCATGAAGTTAGGGTGCGCAGGTGTCACGAAAATCACGCAGGTGATAGTCACTTCCTGTTATATCGCTAATAATAATTTTACTTTTTTTTAAATGTATCGTCAGGTAAAAAATCTTAATTAGCGGCTCGGAATACTCTCAGAGCGTAATATCGCCCCGAATGGCGCATTGGCATGGCTCGGGGCGGGTAAAGATCAGACGTATGGCACGATATCGATGGTCAGGCCGCTGTGCAGTAACTGGTCGCGGCAGGCGGCCGGCAGGCGATCGTCGGTAATAACGCGGTTAAAGCGCCCGGCGGGACCGAGGGGATAGGGATGAACCGCGCTGAATTTCGAGCTGTCGCTGAGAATAATCGCTTCACAGTGCTTTTCCAGCACGGCGTTAACCACATCCGCACGCATCATATCGCGACCGGTAAAGCCGGTTTCTGCCTGCCAGCCATCGATCCCGATGAAGGCTTTGCTGAAATGCACCTGCTGGATGAACTGGCGGGTCAGCGGGCCCACCATGCTTTCACTGCGTTTCTGGTAAATCCCGCCCAGCAGGATCACCTCTCCCGGCGTCTCTTTCAGTAGATGGGCGATATAGCTGCTGACGGTTATGATGGTGATATCGCCGCGTTCGGCGAGGGTGCGCGCCAGCAGGGCGTTGCTGCTGCCGTTTTCGATGAATACCGTTTCGCAGGCGCTCACCAGCGCCGCCGCCCGGCTGGCCAGTTCACGTTTAATGGCGAAATGGGTCATCATGCGGGTTTCAACATCTTCACTGTCCAGTGGGACTGCATAGCCATGGGTGCGGCGCAAATAGCTCTGCTTTTCCAGCAGATTCAGATCCTGGCGAATGGTGACCTCTGAGACACCGGTCATCTTCGCCAGATCGGCGACGCTCATCCGGCCTTTATCAATGACCACTTGCAAAATACTTTGTTGTCGGGCGTTCATAGCAACATCACTGTTAGGGGGCTATATGGCGAGCAACCGGTATGAGTCACCGGTTGCGGCATGGGCGATAATCAGATTTCCCAGGGAGCCTTGGGCTGGTTTTTTTGCTCAGCGTCGTCCGCCGCCAGTGCCAGCAGCTCCGCTTTGAGGATTTCCAGATTATGGATCGCAGAGTGGTAATCACCGGCAACCAGAATATCCAGCACGGTATCGATACGTTGGGCGAGCAGGTGGGCATTCACATCTGACATGGCATTATCCTGGTAACAAAAACGAATGAAATCAATGATGCTAAAAATGGATGAAAAAGAGAAGCGAAAAAAACGCACAACCTTAATCGGTGCGACGGAAATAGCAGGATGGAGAGGAAAGAAGCAGCGGTTCCCGGAGGAACCGCTGTGAAGAGGCGTCAGACTGCCGGACGCGCAATAATGCTGCGGGTTTCCATGCGGACTTCGGCGATGGTGACATCGATAACGTCAGTCACTTTGTAGACCACCTCGCCCTTGATCTGCACGGTGCCGTTCTCCTGGCTGCACACCAGTTCGTCGCGAACGGCGTGGAGGAAGGGGGCCGGAATAAAGGCGACCGCGCCATTGTCCACCAGGCGCACGCGCATCCCGCCGCGGCTGATGTCGATGATCTCCGCCGCAAAACGAGTATCGGTCCCGGCTTTATCGTTGAGGAAACGGGCATACAGCCAGTCGGCGACGTCGCGCTCTGCCATCCGGTTAAGACGACGGCGCTCCGCCATCTGTACGGTGGCATCATCCTGTGGGCGCGCAATGGTCTCGCCTTTGATGATGGCCTTCAGCAGACGGTGGTTGATCATGTCGCCATATTTACGGATCGGCGAGGTCCAGGTGGCATAGGCCTCAAGGCCGAGGCCAAAGTGCGGGCCTGGCTCGGTGCTGATTTCCGCAAACGACTGGAAGCGGCGGATGCGGCTGTCGAGGAATCCGGTCGGCTGGGCGTCCAGTTCCCGGCGCAGCTTGCAGAACCCTTCCAGCGTCAGCACCTCCGTCGGGTCGACGTGCACGTCGTGGGTTTTCAGCAGCGCCGCCAGCTGTTCGGTATTCGCCGGGTCGAAGCCGGTATGGACGTTATAAACGCCGAAGCCGAGCTTGTCGCGCAGAACGCGGGCGGCACAGATGTTGGCGGCGATCATCGACTCTTCGACAATACGGTTGGCAATGCGACGTGGTTCCGCGACGATATCCAGCACTTCGCCTTTTTCGCCAAGAACGAAACGGTAGTCCGGACGGTCTTTGAACACCAGCGCATGGGTCTGACGCCATTCGCTACGACGCTGGCACACGTCCTTCAACAGTGTAATTTGCTGCGCGATCGCGTCGCTGCCCGGCTGCCAGCTGCCGCGGCCTTCCAGCCAGTCAGAGACATCGTCATAGGCCAGCTTGGCTTTCGACTCGATGGTGGCGGCAAAAAATTCGATGTTGTCTTCGATGGTGCCATCGGCCGCCAGAGTCATCTGGCAGGCCAGCACCGGGCGCACTTCGTTAGCGCGCAGGGAGCACAGGTCGTCTGACAGCTCGCGGGGCAGCATCGGAATATTGAAGCCCGGCAGATAGTTGGTAAAGGCGCGCACTTTTGCGGCCTTATCCAGCTTGCTACCTTCGGCAATCCAGGCGGTCGGGTCAGCAATGGCGACCGTCAGCAGCAGTTTGCCATCAGCAGTGGATTCGGCATACAACGCATCGTCCATATCTTCGGTGCTGGCGCTGTCGATAGTGACGAAGTCGAGAGCGGTTAAATCGCGGCGCGTCAGCCCTTCATCGAGCATTTCCGTGGCCACGCCGTCCGGCGCTTCTTTTTCGAGATTATGGCGCGCCAGGGTTACCCACCAGGGGACGAAGTGATCGTCGCTGAAGGTGATGAACTGGGTCAGCTCCGCGTAAAACCCGCGGTCGCCTTTTAACGGATGACGGCGCATCTCGGCGACGGCCCAGTCACCCTGTTTGAAATCATGCTCAACGCCACGGGCGGCGCGGCAGGGAATGGCATCTTTCAGCAGCGGATGGTCAGGAACGATAGCGAGGCGATCGTCTTTCTTCTGGACTTTACCGACGAAACGGGTCAGGAACGGCTCAACCAGGGTTTCTGGTTCGGCGCTTTCGCGATCTTTTTCAGAATGGATCACCGCGACGATACGGTCGCCATGCATCACTTTTTTCATCTGCGGCGGCGGAATGAAGTAGCTCTTCTGAGCGTCCACTTCGAGGAAGCCAAAGCCCTTTTCCGTGCCCTTAACGACCCCTTCCGCGCGCGGCGTCTGGGAATGCAGTTGCTGTTTAAGCTGCGCTAGCAGCGGGTTATCCTGAAACATAATTAGGTATTTTCGTGGCTAAAAGAGCGGCTGACATTTTTACGCGAATATGCCTGCCGCAGCAAGCGCTGTTTCAGCAATTTACGTCTGCTGACGCACATTGCCGAGGGCGATTTTCAGACGATTCATCCATCCGCACAGCCCGCTCCAGGTCAACAGATCGATCGCTTGTTCCGCAGAGAGTCCATATTCCGCGAGGGGCGTTAACTGGGCGGCGCTAAACCGGTCCGGCGAGCGGGTTAACAGCTGCACCGCGGTCACGAGAGACCGGGACTGAGGATGCTGCTGGAGCCAGTGATGGAGGGCCTGGTCGCCCTCCCGCAGATGGCTGGCGAACTCCTCTTCACCCTGCCAGTGGGGGAGCCAGGCGTCAAAACAGGTGGGGCTGCCATTGGTGCGCGCCGCGAGTAAGGCGACCTGCGGGCCAAAGGTATCATCCGTGCTGAGCTGGCGGATCAAGGTCTCCAGAGGCGTGAACAACGGTGGGTCGCAGGCCAGCAGTGGGGCCAGCTCACCCAGACCGGGCAGCGACTGCCAGCCGGCGATGCGCCGCTGGCGCTCATCATCGGCATACTGCAGATCGGGATCCTCAAGGTCGCTCTGCCACTCTCCTGGTGGCGCGGTGAACAGTTCGGCAGGGGCCTCCTCTTGCTGAGGCATGCCGGGGATCCAGCGCACCGGATAGCCCAGCGCCGCCTGCAGGACGGCAATCGCCCGGGCCTGGAAGCCCACGAAACCGATAATCTGGTTGATCAGGATAATATCCCGGCTGGTTAAACCCACTTCGTCCAGCTGGCTGCGCGAGAGGGCGTTAATGACGGAGGGCGAACTGGCGAGCTGACGAGCATACTGAGTGATCTGCGCCAGGCGACGGTTGCTCTCGCGCGAAGAGTCAGGGCCAGGGAGGGGAGCCAGGCGGGCGGCATAGTGGTTACACAACCGCTGGACACCATAAACCTGGGCGACAGTCAGCGCGGTGCTCAGGCGATCGTAGGCGGTAAAGGTCTGCAGGCGACTCACCGCCACCTGGTCGGGAAACAACCGCTCTGCCAGCTGGCGAGCGGGGTGCAGCCAGCCTGCGTGGATGTGTAGCCAGGCTTCCGGCAGCGTCAGGTCCAGCAAAAAGCGGTCTTCAACATGGGCGGCTTCAGGGACAAGCGGTAGAACATCCACCGGGCAGATTGTTGACTGGGTTTCGTGATACCAGTGGTTTTTGCCATTCACGCGGCGTGGCTCCATGGGCTTTCCTTGTTCGGTATGTGGCGAACCGCCGTTCCGCGGATCGTTTATGCAGAACTATCCTGGCGTAACCCGGAAGCAGGAGAAAATATTGATACGTGCTAACAAATAGCCGATTGGAATAACAGGGGGAGCGTAAGGGATGGGGGGAAGGAAGAACCCTCCTCACCGGGGTGAGGAGGGAAAGAACTTACTTCAGTTCCAGCTCGTTCATGGCGGCGATATTGAACCCGCCGTCAACGTGAACGACTTCACCGGAGATACCCGCGGACAGGTTAGAGCACAGGAAGGCTGCGCTGTTGCCCACATCTTCAATGGTGACGGTGCGACGGATCGGGGTGACCGCTTCGCAGTGCGCCAGCATTTTACGGAAATCTTTAATGCCAGAAGCAGCCAGCGTACGGATCGGACCGGCAGAGATGGCGTTGACGCGAACGCCTTCCGGACCCATGGCGTTAGCCATATAGCGGACGTTAGCTTCCAGAGAGGCTTTGGCCAGACCCATTACGTTGTAGTTCGGGATCGCGCGCTCTGCGCCCAGGTAGGAGAGCGTCAGCAGAGCAGAGCCCGGGTTCAGCATGCTGCGGCAGGCTTTGGCCATCGCCACGAAGCTGTAGGCGCTGATGTCGTGCGCGATTTTAAAGCCGTCGCGGGTGACAACGTCAACGTAGTCGCCGTCTAACTGGTCAGCCGGGGCAAAACCGATAGAGTGGACGAAACCATCGAATTTCGGCCAGACTTTTTCCAGCTCGGTGAACAGCGCGGTGATGCTCTCATCTTCAGCAACGTCGCACGGCAGCACAATGTCAGAACCCAGCGCGGCAGCAAATTCTTCTACGCGACCTTTCAGTTTTTCATTCTGATAGGTGAATGCCAGTTCCGCGCCTTCGCGGTGCATTGCTTGCGCAATACCGTAGGCGATGGACAGTTTGCTGGCGACGCCAGTGATCAAAATGCGCTTACCGGAAAGAAAACCCATAGCTTTAATCCTTATCGTTATTGCTTATTTTTACTTTAACAATCATAACGTTAACATTGTTATTTCAAAATAACTCAAATTTAGCCGGGAATTATATCCCACTGACACCCCTTGTGTCACGATATTTTTCAGCCGCGCCCGCGGCGTGCGGAGCAAAAGCGTATCGCGATAGCTCCAGTATACTCTCTCTTCTGATGATTATTTGAGCGCGATCTCCGCCAGCAGCAGACACCCGTTGGCACTGAGGGGGTGCAGCTCGCCAGGGGATTCACCGCGCCAGCAGAGACCGCTGCCGGCCACACTTCGCTGCCCGGCCAGATCCCACTCGCCCTGAAGAACATAAGCGACTCCCTCAGTGGCAGGGCGTTGCTGGTCGTTTATCACCTTTACTCTCGCCGAGGCACGTCCGCGCTGGGTCATGATATTGAAGTCCAGCCCTGGCTCAACGATCCCGACGCTGGACAGCGCCCATTCGCCGGGGAACGCCCACGGCTGCCAGAGCGTCAGCGGATGGTCGATGTCCCCGCCGCACAGTCGTAGTGGTTGTCCCGCCAGCAGGGTGATCACCCGGTCGACGCCGGGGAAGGGGGAAAAAGGACCATCCGCCTGCAAAGTGGCGATGCTGGCTCGCCAGAGAAAGGGGGCGTCTGTGGAAGGAACGGCGATAATTTCCCGGGTGGCACCGGCACCGTTCTTCCACGGCGTGATGGGTAAGGTGGCGATATCAAAAAAAAAGATCATGGTCTGCTCGGCGGAATTCAGAGGGTGGATGGTTTTTGTTACAAGCGTGTCGCAACATGCTTACAAATTATTTACAACAGGGCTCACAAATCCATCATCGAGCGCGTGTGTGGGTTTGTCAATGCTTGTATATACATGAGCAGTCATCTACGAATTATCTTATCGCAGTGACCAGAGCCATCATGACAAAACGCGATCGGGAGAATGAAAATGCAACAGCGTATTACTTTCCGCCAGGCCTGCCTGGTCACCCTGTTTTCGGGGCTACTGCTGTCTGGTGGCTCAACATACGCTAAAGAGTGGAAATCAATCACCATCGCTACGGAAGGCGGCTATGAACCCTGGAACCTGACGCTTCCCGGAGGGAAGTTGAGCGGCTTCGAACCTGAGCTCATGGCGAATTTATGCCAGCGGATGCAGATCGAATGCAAGCTGGTGGTACAGAACTGGGATGGCATGATTGCCGGACTTAACGCCGGAAAATATGACGTGATCATGGACGCTATTGTCGTCACCCCGGAGCGATCGAAGGTCGTGGCGTTTACCCAGGCCTACGCTGCCACGCCGGCCTCTTTCATTGCGGTAAAAGGGTCGCTGCTCCCTCCGTCTCCGACGGTCAAGCTTCATGATGATGAGAAAGAGATTCAGGCGGCGATTGCGCCTCTGCGCGCGGCGTTGAAAGGGAAAACTATCGGCATCGCTTCCGGCACCGTGTACACCCCGTTTATTGATAAGTATTTCAAGGATATCGCTGACATCAGGGAATATAACAACTCAGCGGATGCGATCCTCGACCTGCAGGCTGAGCGCATCGATGCGGTGTTTGATGATATTACCTTTGCCAACACCACCCTGTCGCGACCGGAGAATAACAATCTGGCATTGAGCGGTCCGCTGATGAGCGGGCCGATCTGGGGAGGCGGTGAGGCGATGGGCGTGCGCCTCACCGATCCCGATCTCAAAGCGAAACTGGATAGCGCCATTCAGGCGGCGCTGGCCGATGGGACGGTAAAAAAACTGAGCGAGAAATGGTTTAAAAGCGACGTTACCCCCTGAGTGAGGCTCTCATGTTGAATCTTCTGAGTTTTGGTGAAAACGGGTGGGGGACGCTGATCCTCAGTGCCACGCTGACCACGTTGCTGCTGTCGCTCGCCGCGCTGGCCGTCGGTGCCGGGGTAGGCGGCGTCATTGCCGCCGCAAAGCTGTCCCGGCATGCGCCAGCGCGCTGGTTTGGCGCCGCCTGGTCGGTAGTATTCCGCGGTATCCCTGAGTTACTGGTGATCTACCTGTTCTATTTTGGCGGCTCAGGGATGATTTCATGGGTGGGGCGACTGTTTGGCGCTGACGGTTTTATTGAGGTTCCGCCCTTTCTGATTGGCGCCCTGGCGATTGGTTTGATCTCCTCCTCGTATCAGGCGGAAGTCTACCGTGCTGCTCGCCTGGCGCTGATGCCCGGTGAAGTGGAGGCGGCTACCGCTATCGGCATGCCGCGCTGGCGGATCCTGCAGCGCATTCTGTTGCCGCAGATTATCCGTTATTCGCTGCCTGGGTTATCCAACGTGTGGCAAATGAGCCTCAAAGATTCGGCGCTGGTATCGGTGACCGGCATCGTTGAGCTGATGCGCGCCAGCCAGATTGCCGCTGGCTCGACCCGCGATTATTTCCTGTTCTATCTGATCGGCGGCGGCTGTTATCTGATCCTGACGCTGCTCTCTAACCGCGCGTTTACCCGGGCGGAGAGCCATCTCAACCGCGCCTGGCTGCGTCGCAGCGCCGCGCAGGCGTAAGGAGCCCGTATGTTTATCGATTTTGCCTTCCTCGGTGAGACGTTATTGAAGCTCGGCGCGGCGCTGCCGGTGACGCTGGGGCTCTTTATTTGCTCTTTTATCCTCGGCGGCGTACTGGCCCTCGGCGTTTTAGCGCTGCGAATGAGCCACTGGCCGCTGGCTAGCGGTTTCGCCAAAGGCTATATCCTGATCTTTCGCGGTTCGCCATTGCTGATCCAGCTGTTTCTCATTTATTACGGGCTGGGTCAGTTTGGGGAACCCTTTATCTGCGCCGTTCTGGCGCTGGCGCTCTGTACAGCGGCCTACACCGCGGAAATTCTTCGCGGCGGGTTGCTGGCGATACCGCCGGGTCAGATTGAAGCCGGTCAGGCTTGCGGCATGTCGCGCTGGCTGCTGCTGCGGCGGATCATTGCCCCGGTGATGCTACGTTATGCACTGCCAGCCTACTCCACGGAGGCCATTCTGCTGGTCAAGTCGACGGCGCTGGCAAGCCTGGTGACCGTCTGGGACGTCACCGGGGTGGCGCAACAGATTATTCAGCGTACCTACCGGACGATGGAGGTATTCCTCTGCGCGGCGGCCATCTATTTGCTGCTTAATTTCATTATTGTGCAGCTGTACGCCCTGCTAGAACGGCGCTTAACGCCGCATACCCGGCAAAACCCGGCGACCGTATCGCTCAAGCCGATAACCAAAGGAGAGTAAGATGCTCGATTCACGTCCGGTGACCTTATCGGTCAGCGATATTCATAAGTCCTTTGGCTCCCTGGATGTCCTGAAGGGGATCACCATCCAGGCCCGGCAGGGCGATGTCATTTCGATCCTCGGCGCCAGCGGCTCCGGTAAAAGTACGCTGCTGCGCTGCATTAATCTGCTGGAAACGCCCGATGCCGGGGTGGTCAGCGTCGGTGGCGAGACGATTTAAATGAAGCACCACGCCCGCGGGCATCGGCTGGCGGCGAATCCCCGGCAGATAGAGCGCCTGCGTTCGCGGCTGGGGATGGTCTTTCAAAGTTTTAACCTGTGGTCGCATATGACGGTCCTGCAGAATGTCATTGCGGGGCCGCATTATGTGCTCAAACGGGATAAACGGACCTGCATTGAACAGGCGGAGCAGCTGCTGGAGCGGGTGGGGATGTTGAACCGAAAGGATTTCTATCCGGCACAGCTCTCCGGCGGCCAACAGCAGCGCGTGGCGATAGCCCGCGCGCTGGCGATGGAGCCAGACGTCATGCTCTTTGATGAACCAACCTCAGCGCTGGATCCCGAACTGGTCGGCGAGGTGTTAAAGGTCATGCGCAGCCTGGCGGAAGAGGGGCGGACGATGCTGGTGGTCACCCACGAGCTGGGATTCGCCCGCCATGTCTCCAACCGGGTGGTATTTATGCACCAGGGGACGATTGACTGCGACGGTGCGCCTGAGGCGCTATTTGGCACTCAGGGTTCCGCGCGCTTTAAGCAATTTATCTCCAGCCATCAACAGCCAGGACAGGTCGTATGAACATGATCCAGTGGGGCGATGCGCCGATACGCTGGCAGGAGGTGGCATGCGTCGCCCGGGGCGAGGCGACCTTGAGCCTCAGCGAAAGCGCCTGGGCGCGCATCGAACAGGGGCGGGCGATTGTCCAGCATATCGTTAACGCTGGCCAGGTGGCCTATGGGATCAACACCGGGCTGGGGGCGCTGTGCAACATTACGCTGCCGGAAGCGCAGTTGCATCAGCTGTCGCGCAATACGCTGCTCAGCCACGCCTGCGGGGTGGGACCGCTGCTGGAGGTCGCCCCAACCCGGGCCATTATGTGCGCCGCGGTGGCCAATTTTAGCCACGGTAAATCCGGAATTTCCGCCGGGATAGTGCAGCAACTGCTGATGTTTTTGCAACATGGCGTCACCCCCCAGGTGCCCTCTCAGGGGTCGGTTGGCTATTTAACGCATATGGCGCACATTGGCCTGGCCCTGATGGGAGTCGGCGATGTGCTATGGCAAGGGCGAACGTGGTCTGCGGCAGAGGTCCTGTCGCAGTTGAATCTGCAGCCCATCGCGCCGGGAGCGAAAGAGGGGCTCAGTCTGGTCAACGGTACGCCGTGCATGACCGGCCTGGCCTGCCTGGCCTTAGACGACGCCGAGCGCTTAATGAACTGGGCTGATGTAACCGGGGCGATGAGCTTTGAAGCGCTGCGCGGCCAGCTTGTGGCGTTTGATGCCGAGATCCTGGCGCTGAAAGCCAGTCCCGGGATCCAGACCAGCGGCCAGCGGCTGCGTGAGCTGCTGGCGGGCAGCCGTCTGCTGGCCGAAAGCGAAGGTCTTCGCACCCAGGATGCGCTGAGTCTCCGCTCGATGCCTCAGGTGCATGGCGCCTGCCGCGATCAGTTTAGCCATGCGCAGACGCAGATAAATATCGAACTCAACGCCTGTACCGATAATCCCCTAATCCTGGGCACCCTTGAGCAGTGGCGGGTGGTGTCCCAGGCGCATCCCCACGGCGAATCGGTGGCAATGGCCTGCGATTTACTGGCCATTGCCATGGCTGAGCTGGGCGCTATCGCCGAACGACGTCTTGACCGGCTGGTGAATCCTCTGGTGAGCGGCTTGCCAGCGTTTCTGGTCGCCCGACCCGGGGTGAATTCAGGCATGATGATTGCCCAGTACGTCGCCGCATCGTTGTGCGCGGAAAATAAGCAGCTGGCGCAGCCGGCGGTGCTGGATAATTTTGTTACCTCCGCTTTGCAGGAGGATCATTTAAGCCTGGGTACCAGTGCTGCGCTGAAATTGCAGCGCCTGCTCGGCAACCTCTATCAGATCCTGGGTATCGAATATTTACTCGCGGCCCAGGGGCTCGATTTTCACGAGCCGCAGACGCTGGCGGCGGGTACGCGTCGGGCGCGCGATCTGCTGCGCCAAAGCGTGCCTGGCTGGGAGGAGGATCGCTGGCTGGCGCCAGACATCGCCAGCGCAGTGGCTATCCTCAAGCGGAACGCTGGCCACGCGCCGGCATGACGTCACCAGCGAGGTAAGTGAGACGGGGCTATTTCCCGTCTTTGCGCCAGGCGTCGGCGGTGAGAGCTTCACCGAAGTGGCCGGCGATCAGGCGTCGGGTCAGGTCGTGCAGCGGTGAGGCCAGCACATCGGCAGTGCTGCCGCGCTCGACCACTTCGCCGTTATGCATCACCAGCACTTGATCGCTGATGTGCTTCATCATTCCCAGGTGCTGAGTGACATAGATATAGGAGATGCCCTGTTTCTCCTGCAGCTCCAGCATCAGATTGATGAGCTGGGAGCGCATCGACATATCCAGCGAGGCCAACGCCTCATCGCAGACGATGACCTTCGGGCGCAGGATCAGCGCCCTGGCGAGGCCGAGACGCTGCTTCTGACCGGGCGCCAACATATGGGGGTAATAGCTGACGTGGTCCGGCAGCAGACCGACCATGCGCAGCGTGTCGATAATCTGCTTTTGCCGCGCCTCGGCGTCGAGGTCGGTATTCAGCCGCAGTGGAAAATCGAGGATCTGCGAGATGCGCTGGCGCGGGTTCAGTGAGGTCGACGGATCCTGAAAGATCATACGAATCTTCTGGCTGCGGTAGGAGTAGTCCCCGAAAGTCAGCGGATGGTCGTCGATCAACAGCTCGCCGCTGGTGGGTTCCACCATGCCCGCCAGCATCTTGGCGAGGGTGGATTTCCCGGAGCCGTTCTCGCCGATAATCGCCAGCGTCTGCCTTTCACGCAGGGTAAAACTCAGCGGCTTGACGGCCTCCACCGTCTGGCGGTGAAACCAGCCGGTGCGGTAGCGAAAGGTCTTACTGAGTTGGCGAACTTCCAGCAATGTTTCGACCATTTCACTCTTTCTCCATGTTCAGCGGGAAATGACAGGCGTACAGATGGTTGCGCGCCCCGGTAAGACGCGGCGTTTCGATACACTCGCGCTGGGCGTAAGGGCAGCGCGGCCCCAGACGGCAGCCGATGGGCAGCTGCTCCAGCAGAGGGATCGCCCCTGGCAGGGTGTTGAGGCGGCTTTTATGCGGCATGGCGCTGCCAAAATCCGGGATCGCGCGGATTAACGCCTGGGTATAGGGGTGATGCGGCAGGGTGACCAGCTCTTCGCTGGGCCCGCTCTCCACCGTCTGCCCGCAGTACATGACGTTGATTTTATCCGCCCATTTGCTGAGCATCTGCAGATCGTGGCTGATCAGCAAAATGGTGGTGTTGTTGTTCTGATTGAGCCGCGTCAGCAGGCGGATAATCTGCGCCTGAGTCGTTGGCTCCATGGCGTTGGTCGGTTCATCGGCGATCAGTAGGCGCGGCTGGTTGGCCAGGGCGATGGCAATCATCACCTTCTGGCACTCGCCTTCGGTCAACTGATAGGGGAAGCTGCGCATGGCATCTTTGTGATCTTTAATGCCGACGCGGTGCAACAGCTCGATGGCCCGGCGCTTACGCCAGCCCAGCCGTTGCCACCAGCGGCCCTTATAGGTCCAGCCGGGGATACTCTGAATCAGCTGCTGGCCGATGCGCTCAGAGGGATCAAGACAGGACTGCGGCTCCTGAAAAATCATCGACACGTTATGGCCGATCAGTTTCCGCCGCTCGCGGTTCGACAGTCGCAGCAGGTCGATGTCATCGAAACGCATGCGGTCGGCGGTGACCCGCCAGTTGTCTTTGGTCACCCCGCAGATAGCTTTGGCAATAAGGCTTTTCCCGGAGCCGGATTCGCCCACCAGGCCGCGGATCTCGCCTTCAGTCAGGGTCAGACTGACGCGATCGACGGCTTTCACCCAACCTTCGTTGGTTCTAAATTCGATAGTTAAGTGACGAATATCGAGTAAAGGCATTATTGTACCCCGGCAATGATCGCCCGGCGAATACCGTCGCCCAGCAGGTTGACCAGCAGTACGCTGAGCATAATCGCGGCCCCGGGCAGCATCACAGTCCACGGTGCGACATAGATAAGCTCCAGCGCATCGCCCAGCATGGCTCCCCATTCCGGCGAAGGCAGCTGGGCGCCGAGATCAAGAAAGCCCAGCGCGGCAATATCCAGAATAGCCATCGACAGGGCGCGGGTGATCTCGGTCACCAGGCCAGAGGCAATATTGGGCAGAATGGCGAACAGCAGAATGTTCAGCGTCGAGGCTCCGTCGAGGCGGGCGGCGATGATGTACTCTTTCTCCAGCTCATCGTGGACCAGGCTGTAGACGGAACGTACCATGCGCGGGAGCAGCGCCAGCCAGACGGCGAACATCGCATGGCTGAGGTGCGGCCCGGCAAAGGCGACGACGATAATCGCCAGCAGCAGCGAGGGAATAGAGAGCAGGGTATCGAGGATATGGTTCATCACCGCCGAGCGCAGGCCGTGAGTCGACCCGGCAATCACGCCCAGCACCAGGCCAAACAGCGTCGCGCCGAGGGTGACGACGAAGGCCCCGCCGACGGTCGGCGCCGCGCCGCTCAGCAGCCGGCTCAGCACATCGCGGCCCAGGTCATCGGTTCCCAGGAAGAAGGAGACTTCGCCATAGCGCGACCACGACGGCGGCAGCAATTGATAGCCAAGGAACTGCTGATCGATGCCATAGGGGGCGAACCAGCCGCCGAAGACGCAGAGCAGCAGCAGGCCCGCGCAGCCGTACAGGCCGATCATCGCCGTGGTGTCACCATAGAATTTACGCCATACGGTGCGCAGCGCGCCGGGCGGACGCTTTTCCAGATAAACGCTATCGTAGGGCATACCATTCCTTATGTTTCAGCGGGTTAGCCATGGCACCGAGGATATCGGAAATCACGTTGACGATAATGACCAGTGCGCCAATCACCATGACGCCGGCGGAAATCGCCGCATAGTCCTGCTGGCGGATCGCGTTGATCAGCCAGCGTCCCAGTCCGGGCCAGCTGAACACCATCTCGGTGATCATCGCCAGGGTGAGCATGGTGGAAAACTGCAGGCCGAGGCGCGGGATCACCGGCGGCAGGGCGTTGTGCAGTACATGGCGCAGTAAAATTTTGCGTCGCGACACGCCGCGGGTGGCAGCCGCTTTGACATAGTTGGTGTCATACACCTCGCTGGTGCTGATGCGCATCAGGCGGATCACCTCGGTGGTGGGCGCCACCGCCAGGGTCAGCACCGGCAGCACCATATGCCGTGCGGCGCTGACGATCATCTCATGGCGCCATGGCGAGTCCGAGATCCAGGCGTCAATCAGCGCAAAACCGGTGACGGTTTTCACCTCATACAGCAGATCGAAGCGGCCAGAGACCGGAAACCAGCCAAGAGTCAGCGAGAAGAAGAGGGTCAGGAGCAGCGCCAGCCAGAACACCGGGATCGAGAAACCGACCAGCGCGACGGCGCTGATCAGGGTATCAGGCCATTTGTTGCGCATTACGCCAGCGATCATGCCCACCGGAATGCCAATCAGCAGGGCAAAGCCGAAGGCGAGGATGCACAGCTCCATGGTCGCCGGGAACACCTCGCGCAGCTGCTCAGAAATCAACTGGCCGTTAATGCTGGAGACGCCAAAATCCCAGTGCAGCACCCCTTGAAACCAGAACAGCCACGCATTCCACAGGGAGGCGCCCTGTAGCGGCGCATGAGGGGTGAAATAACTCAGGCTGAAGCCGATAAAGGTCAGAAAAAAGAGGGTGACCAGCAGCAACAGCAGACGACGCAGGGTAAAAATAATCATGGTTTTTTCACCTCTTCGGTTTTCTCCCGCGATACGCCAGCGAACGAAGCATTACCGAAGGGGCTCAGCACGAGGCCTTTCATATCATAGCGATAGGCCTGCAAACGCAGCGAGGAGGCCAGCGGCAGGACCGGCAGTTCGCGGGCGAGGATCCGCTGTGCCTCTTTGTAAGCGTCCATCCGCGAGGAGAGCTGTTGCGAAAGCAGCGCTTTTTGCAGCACGTCATCAAATTCCCGGTTACACCAGTGGGCAAAGTTGGTTTGTGAGGCGATCGCCGCGCAGCTCAGCAGCGGCCGGAAAAAACTGTCCGGATCGTTACTGTCCGTCGCCCAGCCGGAGAGCGTCAGGTCATGGTTCATGTCCATCAGCCGCGCCTCCTGGAAGCGCCCCTCCACCGGCATGATGATCACCTTGACGCCAATCTGCGCCATATCCGCCTGGATCAGCTCCGCCGTTTTCAGCGGGCTGGGGTTCCATGCCTGAGAGCTGGTGGGCACCCACAGCTTGAGGGTCAGATTTTCCAGCCCCAGGGCCTTCAGGCGGGCGCGGGCTTCCTGGGGATTGTACTCAGTAATTTTAGCGTCGTTATCGTAGGCCCACGAGGCGCGCGGTAGCATGGATGCCGCCGTCTCTGCGGTGCCGTAGTAGATGGACTGCATCAGGCGCTGGTTGTTAATAGCCAGCGCCAGCGCATGCCGCACCTCAGGGTTGTCCAGCGGCGGCTTGGCGGTGTTGAAGGCCAGCCAGGCAATGTTCATTCCCGGGCGCAGCGTCAGGCGCAGGCGCGGATCGTCGCGCAGGATCGTCAGCTGGCTGGCGGCGGGCCAGGCCAGCACGTCGCATTCCCCGGTGAGCAGTTTCGACAGTCGGCCGGTACCACCGGAGCCGAGGTCCACCACCACCTGCGGCATCAACGGTTTGCCGCGCCAGTAGTCGGGGTGACGCTGCAGACGGATATATTGCCCGGAGCGGTACTCGGACAACTGGAACGGACCGGTACCGACCGGCTGGCGATCCAGCTGCTCCTGGCGGTCGTCTTGCGTTAAGCGGGCGGCATATTCGGCAGAGGTAATTGACGCATAGTGAGTGGCCAGATGCCAGAGGAACGAGGCGTCCGGCCGCTTGAGGCGAAACTCCACGGTCTGATTATCCAGCTTACGCACACTCTCCACGCTGTCAGCAAACTGCAGACTGTCGAAGTAAGGGAAGCTGCTGCCGTTGACGTTGTGCCACGGATGGTCGCGGTTAAAAATACGGCCAAAGGTAAAAATCACATCATCCGCGTTGAAGTCCCGCGTCGGGGTAAACCATGCCGTGCGTTGAAACGGGACATGGCGGCGCAGGTGGAAGCGGTAGGTGGCGCCGTTATCAAGGACTTCCCAGCTCTCCGCCAGCTCGGGGACCAGCCGGTAGGTATAGGGATCGACGTCAAGCAGACGATCGTAGATCTGAGCGGCCAGCGTATCGACAATCAGGCCGCTGCTGACTTTCTGCGGATTAAAGGTATTCACCTGGCCGCTGACGCAATAGACGAAACCGCTGTCGCGGATATCGGCGCGGTCAGGGAGCACAGGGGCGGCAAAGGCCTGCCCACACAGCAGGGAAACGGCTGCCAGGAGAGATGACAATTTCAGGCGCATATTTTCTGTTTGATTATAGAGTTGAACTCTATCTTATTAAGATTTATAGACATTCACCACCGCCTTCAACAAGCCTGAGGGATAATGCGGTTACCGGGAGCGTATAGTATTCAGTCAATTGATTAAAATAGTAGCGGAACCGAGTCTGTATATTGAAACATGGTAACTTTTTATCGCCGATATCGCCAGTCAGGTCTGTTTGGCCGCGGTTTGCCAGACGATGAAACAGACGCTGACGCCGGGGAGATATATTCAGTATAGCGGGGAGAAAGCAGAGGGACTGACGGGCAGAGGGCGAGCCCGTCAGAAAATTAAACAGAGGGTTTCGCTCGCTTATCGTGACAACGTCACTTTTTGGTAATCCATATTCCGCAGGTCCTCCAGCAGCCCGGGGCCAACCGGCTGCCACTGCAATCGCTCACGGGTCCATGCTGAGCTGGCGCGCAGGTCAAGGGCGGTAAACGGCGCAAACCAGCCGAACCAGGCGTCGACCTGCGACTCATCCAGGTGGGTCAGCGGCAGGTTTAATCCCTGAGCAATTACCGTAGCAATATCGCGTAACGCGATCCCCTCTTCGTCCACCGCATGGTAGCGCTCGCCGGCCGCGCCCTGCAGCAGGGCGCTAACGTACAGTCGCGCGACGTCATTGACATGGGCGGCGGACCAGCGGTTGCTTCCCTCGCCGCGCAGGGCCACCGCCCCGTTGGCGACCGCGCGTTCGATATAGCTGGTCAGTAGCCCCTGGCGCACGGTGTCATGTACCTGCGGCAGGCGAACCCCCCGAACATCCACTCCCGCCTCCAGCAGTTGCTGACCGGCGAGCTCAGAGGCGGTGCGCGGGCTGGGGTGCCCTGAGTTGAAGAACGACTCCCGGGCCGGGACGCCGCTCCCGTCGTCGCCCATCAATGTGCCGGAGGTGATGACCAGCGGCCGCGCGCTGCCTTGCAACGCC
>OKKW01000146.1_pt1 | contig 17603 bp, 13 predicted proteins | sample 1611301 | NCBI WGS metagenome assembly OKKW01 (sample SAMN04436730, study PRJEB24849) | human gut metagenome | biome: human gut; feature: NICU; material: stool | host: Homo sapiens | place: USA: Saint Louis, MO | collected 2010-11-09
GTTATAAAGAAAGAAATATATTAATTTCAAAAGGACATGAACCACCTAAGTAGTCCAACGTGATATTCCCAGAGTTGATTCTGAATGGTTTTTTGCATATCGCATCATATTCATCTCCTTTTCCATCTTTTACTTTCATAGGTAGATAATATTTAGAAAAAAAATACGTGGTAGAGCTATTGTTAGTAAAGGTTATGTTAGCAAAAATCCTGTTATTTTTTTTACTCATAGCTAATTGAGCATTGACATCCGCTATATAATTCATATGATTGCATTTTTTCTTACACTCATCATAATTTTCGGTAGGATAAATTAATGGCCTTCCTTTGATATCTCTCTCAAGCCCAAACCCGTATTTTTTTATTAAAACCATTTCATCCGCAGTCGATTGAAAGGAATAGAAAAATATAATATTTACGATTGTCATTATTATGATTTTTTTTATAGCTCGCAGCATTAATATATTTCTTTCTTTATAACCACCAATATCATCCAGGATATTATTTGACACTTTTCCACAAAGCATCACTGAGTAATTATTCAAATTTTTGAGTTGAGAGCACTTTGCCACAAAAGAGAATGAAATAAATATCAAACCTACCGAAGTGATTATTGTTTTTCTAAACCCCATTGTTTTAAACAATCCTTATGTAATTAAGTGGGGGGGTTATTTCATCATTCAATACATATCAAGAATGCTCAAATGCTGGCCAACGTACTAAATCGAAGCCATCTGCTGCTGGGTTTATTCGCCGTGTAACTTCTCTGGCATGTGACAAACTACATCCTTTATCCGCCCAATAATTAACGCCTAAACTACCGCCAGGTATCAATCGATGGCTTACCATTATGTATTTTTGCTTACTTGCTATAAAGAGAGTCAAGTTCATCCCCATCGATTAATAACGAAACTTCATTGCTTCTCAAAAAGACACCTAGTCTTGCCCCATAGAGATCAAGATTATATAATAAATCATCAATTTTTTTCTTAGGATGACTTTGGTTTAAAATATTAAACATTGCCGTGTTTATATTTTCATTCCTGAACCAATTACTTCTTACAATAAGATGCTCAAAAGTACCAACGTTATAGCGATGCTTGCCTGGTAAAAAAACGTAGTAGTCATTTAAATTAACTTGATATGTATAATTGCTTTTAGGTGGTATCTCAAGCCACGCAGAAGATGACATATCCAGTCCATAATTACACCATCCTCCCAGATAATCGAGAATTACATCATATGATGTAATTAAAAAACGTTTATCACATAAATCCTTACCATTATAAGGTATATTCTTTTTATAAATATACAAATAGCCATCATGAGCATTATAAACATTAACTATCGCTATAATATTTTTTTTGACACTTTCAACTGAAAGAGTCAAGAAAACTTGATTTTCTTGTTGCAATATAATATTTTCATTTTTACTCATTGCATAATCAGGAGTTAGATCAAAGTATGTCGTATCTTTTGTAATGAATTTGTTTGATTGAAATAAATCATAAACACCCGGATGTTCATGCTTCTTTTCTGCGAACACTAACGATCCATAAGCATTTTTTTTGGGTATTAAATAATTTTCACCTTTCAAATTTGTGCTGAAAAACATTAGCGTAAAGGTTGTGATATAAAGGCAATGAATAATCTTATTCGAAGTAACGTTCAATGTTATATCCATTTATCATTACATCTCGACTTTTAGCTTTTACAAGATTTTCCGCATGCTCTCTGTATTCTTCAGCAGATGTTGTTTCCGCATTTTTACCCGGAGGGCTTAAATCGTCAGTATACAGAACTTCGCTTAAATGTGAAAACTCATGACATAAAGTGGATACCTGGGAATCGTATCCTTTAACCGCGGCATGAAAAAATTTAGGGCCTACAATAACAGGATTCTCACTACTAATCCCTCCCTGCACTTTGGCAAAAATACATTCATCACCTTGATATTTAAAACAATTGCTTTTCACTCTCTGATTGACTAATATCATTGCCTCAACGCCTCTCAGCAGCCATTTATTAGCCTCAATCTCATTTCTCCCAAAAATATCAAGAAATTCTTTTTTTTCTGTCTCCTCCCATCTATATAAGTCTTTTTTTCTTTTATTTAAAACAACTAGTTGTTCAGCCAAAGCATTGGTAATAATCTCATTGAATTTATTAGTTATTTCTTTTTTTACTATGCAGACATTTACACCGGGCTTTGGTTGAGCCTGTGTGGTTCTACCCATGTTATTACTGGTGCTCATTACAATTCACCTCAAATATATAATAATCATTAGTTAACAGTTTAATTTCTACATTTGCATCATTGGTTCTAGAGAAAACTTCTGTATACCCGTCCTTGTCCGTTTCACCGCGAATCTGCGCACCGTCCTCAAAGAAGGCAATGTAGCGTATTTCTGAATACGGTATCCCGTCATCGTCTGTAAAATGGAACTGGAGAGTATATTTTTCAGGTTCATCCTCATCGTCACCTCGATCACCACCACCACTTCCGGCCAAGCCGCTCCCTCCAGGGTCTTCATTTTCTTCTCCGGAGTCACTGCCATCACCACTCTTCTCACCCCCCGGTGTCTTCAGCACCGTCGGTTGCAGCGTCGGCACCGGCGTTCCCGGACTACCGCCGCTATTGAGATTGATTTTCGGCCCGACGATGTCCACGCCCCCTGAATGGATGACCACAAACGAACCACCCACTTTCAGGCTTATCCGGCTGCTGCTCTCCAGCACGATTTCCCCGTCCACCTTTATCCCCAGCGCGCCACTCACCTTCCTCGCCAGGTCCCCCTTCACCACCAGGCTGTGCTTTCCCTCCACCAGGCTGACATGGTTCCCCGTCGTCTTATGCTCCTGCTTCCCTTTCACCGTCACCCTACGGTCATTTCTGACGTACAGGCCGTCATCATGACTCACGCTCACCGTCCGGTCGTTCGTCACCTTCAGCGTCTGGTCGTTGCGTACCGTTATGCGCCGGTCATTCGCCACCGTGATACTCTGGTCGTGGCCCCCTTCTTTTCTGGTCCCGACCTGAACCGTCTGCCCCTTCACCACCGTTATCTTCTGGTCGTTCCCGATGGTCTCCGTATGGTCATGTTTCACATCCGTCGTCCGGTCGTTAAGTACCTCCGTGTCCATGTTCTTCTGCGCGTGGATATAGACCTGTTCCTTATCCGTCGCATCCTCAAAGCGCAACTCATTAAAACCGCTTCCTTTATAGGTCTTCGACCGTATCGTCATCTGCGTCTTCGTTCCCGGCAGGTCCCCCGGCGAACGGTTGTCCTCATGGTACGTCCGGCCCATGACCAGCGGCTGGTCCGGGTCCCCGTTCAGAAAATCAACAATCACCTCCTGGCCCACCCGCGGTATCGCCAGATTACCAAATCCCGGCCCCGCCCACGCCTGCGACACACGCACCCAGCACGAACTCTCCTCCGTCATCCCGTGATAACGGTCCCAGTGAAACTTCACCCGTACCCGACCATGTTCGTCGCAGAAAATCTCCTCTCCCGCTGGCCCCGTCACTATCGCACTCTGCGGCCCGTCCACCTTCGGTTTGCTCTGCACCCGTGGACGCCAGGTCCGGTCCGCCGGTATCACCTCTAACTGATTTCCCAGCGTGGTTCCTCTCCCCTGGCTGCCATGAAGCGCCTGCGGCTGGTCTCCTGACAGAATGCTCTGTACCACCTGCCATTCACGGTTCAGCATCTTCTGCGGATGCCCCGTCAGCGTAAACCGCGTTCCCGGCCACAGCTTCGGCGAATTACTCTGCCCTGTGGCCTTTTCCGCATCACTGCGCAGGCTCTCCATCTGGTACAGCGTGAAATCCTTGCCGTGCTGCTCATCCTTGAACCTTCCCGGATAATCAAATATTTCATACTGTTCAAGCTGTCCGTTCAGGCTCTCACCCTGCTGCTCATACATCCCCGGCCAGTCCGGCACCTTAAACGTGTAATCCTGGCTCTGCACCGACGACGGGCGGACATGCGCCTCATAACGGAACATACTGACACACTCCGTCTCCGCTCCTGTCGATGCGTCCGGGTTAAACGGAAACTCTCCCGCCTGTGACAGCCCCGCCACATCGTCGCACAGCGTCAGCTTCTGCTCCGGACTGTCCGCCGCAAACCGCTCAAAGAAGAAAATACCCTCCTCCGCCCACAGCCGCGCCAGAAACGCCAGGTCGCTTTCCCCGTACTGGACACAGAACTCCCGCGCCGGATGGTCCTCATAAAACAGCGGCGTCCACTCCGTGACGCCGTTCTCGTTCAGTAACGTGGCCGATATCGTCCGGATATCCTGCTGCTGGAAGATGCGGAAGTTCTGCCGCAGCCCGCACCGCCATAACGGCGGCTCAATACACAGGTGGTAACGCATCTGCCAGCCATTGTTCTCCTGCATGCCAAAGCCCGCCACCACGCCTGTGACATAACGCTGCGGGATGACGCCCTGCCAGATGGTCAGCGTTGCCTTCTTCTCCAGCAGCATCTCCGCCGTCTGCATAAAAGAATCGCTGGCGACATCCACACTCATCACAAACGGATAAGACTGGTTCTGGATTAACCTGAAATTCACCACTGCAAAGGTGTCCGGCTCCTGGCCGTCAACCTCCAGCGTAAAGCGAAGACCTTTTAAGGACATAAATACCTCTCAGACATATCAGCCTATATTTACCGTACCGCCACCAATAACCACGCCGCCGCAGTCAATAGCATCACCGGTTCTGGCGGCGGGCAGGCCGTCAATAAAGACGGTTGACGAGCCTCTGGCGATTTTTCGGGGATGAGGGGGATGCTTCGGTTTATCATGCGGCGTCAGCGGATCTCCCTGGCGGGCGGCAGGTAATCCATCAATAAATACCGTCGATGAAGCCGCAATGATGACTGTCTCACGGTAGCCATCATGCTGGGTACCTTTGTCGTTTAATCTGGCAGCTAAAGGCATATTGTTTTCCTGTCTGGAATATCAGCGACAAAAAATTAAAAAAATGGTAAGGTGCTTAACTCAGCAATAATCACCTTACCGGACATCCTGATTTGTAGCCCAACAGGTTAATCAAGTGACAGGGATAAACTGACCATCAATCAGCGAAAATACCGGAGCGTAATACCCCATAACTTCATCACCATCTTCATCTATGAAACGATAAGTCAGCGGAGAATATGTTGGTTTCGATTTATTATATAGCTGCACCATACGTCCATTATTCATAACCCGGATAGCGTAATCGCCCCATCTGATGGGCTGCATTCTGGCTTTCCTGCCTTCTATTTCTTCTTTTGGATAGAGCGAGAGCAATATTTCATCCTCACTGTCACCGGTTGTGACTGACCAGGCTTTCAGTGCCTCTTTGTGAGAAGCTTTCAGACGTGCCCTGTCCCCGCTGCTAATAATTGCAGCCATTTCGATATAGGCTGCTTTTAGCTTCTGTAACTGTTCATCGCTTCCGGTAAAGGGCGTAGCTCGCGTCCAGGCCCATTCAGGAAGCCCCGCCACCGAGACCTTTTGTGTAAATTGATACACCTTCATCCCTTTCGGGAAATAAGTTTCATTAAAATAGTCTGGATCAATAAATCCGGGTTCTGCCTGCTCAGCCAGAATCTCTTTTCGGATAACAGGATGCATGCTGTCTGGCTGCGCTTCAGGTATTCCCTGCTGGTTGATGGTCACCTTTATCGAAGAAAGTATGGTTTCTTCCTGCTTAACAAAACGAACCAAATCCAGACTGCACCCTGCTTTTTGGGAGAAATGCCCTCGTTCTTCGGTACTGGCAGGTTTATCAGAAAACCACCTTAACGCCCCAATCTCCAGACTGATTTCATTTTCACCATTTTCCATCAGCATCATGGCATTAGTGCTGGAACTGGTGGTTCCGGTTGAATCACCATTTTCTCGCAATACATCCTTTCGGTTGCTGAATCCAAGGACACCATTAGTCTTAATGGCACAATATGATTCCTGTATATTAAACCTGCTGCGGATTTTTTGATGGTTATCGCTCGAGTACAATCCAGTCCCCATAATACCTCCTGATAGTAAAATGACTGATATTAAATTTTTTATTTTCATAATTACCTTATTATCTTTAATTTGATTCATTCTTCGCCGTTCAATAATCAGTGCCTATCTGCCACTGCGTCACTGGCGTTACTTTTTTTTCCACAGTATTTTCCTTACCATACAAATTAATCCGTAATGGTGAGTCATCTACTTCCAAAGGTTTACATAGTTGCCACTTAAGTTCATTTTCTTTTTCGGGTTTCTCACTATTCTCTTTTCTATCTTTATCACCGCGAGATATGTCAACCTTAACTTTAAACGCGCCCGTCACTCCATCATGAAATAGAACAAGATCCATTCCATCATCTCGTTTATCAAATCCAAACCCAGCTTTTGCTTCTATAGAAGCACCAACCTCAGATTTCAATTTCACGACAAAAACATTCGTCTCAAATGTTGCACTAACCTCACCTTTCAAACCAAGTTTAATATTGCTTTCTTTAGTGTTAAATTCCCATGCTTTATCTTTTTGAGAATATACAGCCCCAAGATCGAGATTAACTTCCGGTGAAATTTCGATATAGCATTCAACACTGGTTCCATGCTTGCGGAGATATTCACGGCATCGGTTTACCAGATCTTCCATTTTGCAGTATGCACATATAAATGAGATGATATCAAATCGGAATGATGCTTTGAAAAATGGAGCACCATATAGACCATAAAAATGGCACGGACCATCTTTAATATCAGTGTATTGATAAGCATAAGAAATCCCCAGTGTGACAGGTTCTATTTTTGCACTGAATAACGCATATTTACGCGTACCATCTTTGTTGTCAGGATCTGGCGCAAAGTATTTGTTAATGCTTTTAATCAGCGCATCTATTCTACTCATCTGCTCCAGTTGTTTTATTTGTCTGAGTTTTTTTATTTCCTCTACATACTTGTGTGTATATTCAACATTAGCGACTTTTAATCCCAGTTCAACGGTAAGAGATGTCTTGTGAAACAACTCAAACTCAGCGGTTGTATTTGTCCATCCGCTTCGTAGTTTATTTTTATCTTTAGGTTTTGTATCTTCCATCGCCTCCCGAGCTTTTCTCCGTTCATCACGTCGATCTTTTACCGCTCGTGTCTGTTGTGATGACGAAATCTCATAACTAAGCCCTGTGGTAAACCGAATTTCTAATGAAGGATAAACCTTAATCTCGACATAGGAGTTGTGCTCGTAACAGCTATCAATTCTGACTGTGTAATGTGCTGGTTCATAAAGAACATCATGTGGCATGGTAATTGAACTCAGATACTCCCACGGAGAATGAAACGCATCAATGATATTCATTCCACCCTTGAAACCTTCATAATATAATGTAACATTATTGGGTTTTCCAAAAGGTTGCAGTATCTTACGACTGTTTTCTGATTCTTCCTCTAACCATGCCTCATGTGTCCCACTGTTGTCGCACTGGTAGGTAATGGTAATTATACCATCACATCCAAAACCATCGTCCAGTAGCTTAAAACGCGCCATTCCTTCTTTTGACCAGAAATGTTTCTCGCCGGCCTCTGGAAAATCACTAATAACATCAAAAATACATGGATCAGGTATGCCGCATTCCACACAAGGCTTTCCGGCTGTCGAAGATGGAGATGTCATATAATCTATCCGTTTGTCTTTTTATTGCGGGATAAATCCCAGTTCCTGTTGTGCAAGTTCATGTACCCGAATATGTCCCGGATATGACTGATTGCTGAGTAGTTCATACCAGTCATCCGGAATATATCGGAGATCGATTATGTTTTTTTTCAGTAAGATAAGCGTCATTGTTCTGACGGAACGATCATCTGCTATATTTAATGACTGGCAAAAAGAGAAATAATCTTCTGCCAGAATTCGGGATGATTCAGCTTTTGATGAATCATCCCACCCTTCTTTTTCTGCATTTTCTTCGATAAATACAGATAATGTATCAAGATAATTATCCCGTGCCTTTCGTTCCAGTTGGCTATATTGTCTGTAACTCAGCATCAGTTGTGATGGCCGTTCTGCCCTTATATTCATAGTTTCTGCGGGACGGACGGAAGAAAAATTATCCTCACGATATTCTTCACCATAGCGGGTACTTAGCTGTCTGACGGGGTTGATAAAAAAAAGAAGCTGGCGGGGGGTAAGAACTTCCGCTAATACCCATATATTCCGGGGATCATAAAATCGCATGAGAACAGGTTTCTCCTGTTCGGGGATCCTAACCCACAGATAACGTCTGAAGTGTTGCTGTAGCTCACGCATGGATGACTCAGAAGTCAGATATATTCCCCATGGCGACGCCTTATCTCTCAGCCATGCTTCAACCTCCGGAACAACTTCCACGAGATAGGGGGCCAGCGCGACCAGATCCGGCTGTATGGGTTCTGCATACAGACAGCAGTGTGGGGGATTCACTTCGTTCAGAAAATCCAGCAATCCTTCCTCCACAGCACCATCCACAATAGCGTACTTTACGGGTGCCGTTTCCATCACTTATCCTCCTTCGGGCAATGCGCCACAAACATCGAACCACTCCCGGCTGCGGCTTTCAGGATCACCGGGCGCATCGGCAGGATCACGTCTCCCGGACTGCCTCCGCCGTTAAGATTGATTTTCGCGCCCTTAATATCCACGCCGCCGGAATGGATCACCACAAATGAACCTCCCACCCGCAGACTGATTTTGCTGTCGCTCTGTAAAACAATATCGCCCTGTACGCTGATACCCAGCGCGCCGCTTATTTTCTGTGCCAGATCGCCTTTCACCTCCAGTCCCTGATTACCCTCTGTCAGGCTGACGTGGTCTTTGGTGGTTTTATGGTCCTGTTTACCTTCAACCGTCACTTTCCGGTCATTTGCCACCACCAGGAATTCATCATGCCCGATGCTGACCGCCCGGTCATAGTTGACCCGCTTATCCTTGCTGTTCAGCACCACGACCTGCATATTTTTCTGGGCGTGCAGGTAGATTTCTTCCTTGTCCGTGGCGTCCTCAAAGCGCAGCTCGTTAAACCCGCTTCCTTTATAGGTCTTCGACCGTATCGTCATCTGCGTCTTCGTCCCCGGCAGACTCCCCGGCGAACGGTTGTCCTCATGGTACGTCCGCCCCATGATTATCGGCTGGTCCGGGTCCCCGTTCAGGAAGTCCACTATCACTTCCTGACCCACACGCGGTATCGCCAGGTTACCGAACCCCGGCCCCGCCCACGCCTGTGACACCCTCACCCAGCACGAACTCTCCTCCGTCATCCCGTGATAACGGTCCCAGTGAAACTTCACCCGTACCCGACCATGTTCGTCGCAGAAAATCTCCTCTCCCGCTGGCCCCGTCACTATCGCACTCTGCGGCCCGTCCACCTTCGGTTTGCTCTGCACCCGTGGACGCCAGGTCCGGTCCGCCGGTATCACCTCTAACTGATTTCCCAGCGTGGTTCCTCTCCCCTGGCTGCCATGAAGCGCCTGCGGCTGGTCTCCTGACAGAATGCTCTGTACCACCTGCCATTCACGGTTCAGCATCTTCTGCGGATGCCCCGTCAGCGTAAACCGCGTTCCCGGCCACAGCTTCGGCGAATTACTCTGCCCTGTGGCCTTTTCCGCATCACTGCGCAGGCTCTCCATCTGGTACAGCGTGAAATCCTTGCCGTGCTGCTCATCCTTGAACCTTCCCGGATAATCAAATATTTCATACTGTTCAAGCTGTCCGTTCAGGCTCTCACCCTGCTGCTCATACATCCCCGGCCAGTCCGGCACCTTAAACGTGTAATCCTGGCTCTGCACCGACGACGGGCGGACATGCGCCTCATAACGGAACATACTGACACACTCCGTCTCCGCTCCTGTCGATGCGTCCGGGTTAAACGGAAACTCTCCCGCCTGTGACAGCCCCGCCACATCGTCGCACAGCGTCAGCTTCTGCTCCGGACTGTCCGCCGCAAACCGCTCAAAGAAGAAAATACCCTCCTCCGCCCACAGCCGCGCCAGAAACGCCAGGTCGCTTTCCCCGTACTGGACACAGAACTCCCGCGCCGGATGGTCCTCATAAAACAGCGGCGTCCACTCCGTGACGCCGTTCTCGTTCAGTAACGTGGCCGATATCGTCCGGATATCCTGCTGCTGGAAGATGCGGAAGTTCTGCCGCAGCCCGCACCGCCATAACGGCGGCTCAATACACAGGTGGTAACGCATCTGCCAGCCATTGTTCTCCTGCATGCCAAAGCCCGCCACCACGCCTGTGACATAACGCTGCGGGATGACGCCCTGCCAGATGGTCAGCGTTGCCTTCTTCTCCAGCAGCATCTCCGCCGTCTGCATAAAAGAATCGCTGGCGACATCCACACTCATCACAAACGGATAAGACTGGTTCTGGATTAACCTGAAATTCACCACTGCAAAGGTGTCCGGCTCCTGGCCGTCAACCTCCAGCGTAAAGCGAAGACCTTTTAAGGACATAAATACCTCTCAGACATATCAGCCTATATTTACCGTACCGCCACCAATAACCACGCCGCCGCAGTCAATAGCATCACCGGTTCTGGCGGCGGGCAGGCCGTCAATAAAGACGGTTGACGAGCCTCTGGCGATTTTACGGGGATGAGGGGGATGCTTCGGTTTATCATGCGGCGTCAGCGGATCCTCCTGACGAGCTGCGGGGAGGCCATCAATAAAAACGGTGGATGACCCGGCGGTGATGACGGTCTCGTAATAACCGTCGTGCTGGGTGCCTTTGTCGGTAAGTTTGGCTGCTAAAGGCATAATTCCTCCTGTTCAGAATTTCTACAGCAGCAGGTTTCAAAAATCCGGAGAAATATTCAACGAAATATTAATCACTTCACCGGATATTCTGATGCGTACCTTCACTGGTCTATTTAAGTAATACAAATTGTTGGCGTGTATTAAGTTTCATTTTGTTCTCCTTAATTATGTAAGGAGTATTTGATCATGTATAAGCAATGAAAAACAGCTTCAGGAAATAAGGAGTATCTCAATTTTTAAACATAAAATGAGAATCGTTCAGTACAAAAAAGCAGCGTTGCGTAATCTTTCCCTGATTAAATACGCTACCGCCCTACCCTGATGACATGATCTGCACTGCACTATCATATCGACATGTTTCTCTACATGCGAAAAGATGTTTTATTTTCGGATTATATTAAATTGATATTTCATATAAAAAACGAAATTACATCAATCATATAAATAGTTGTACCAACTTTAATTACTATTCATAGCAAACAAATGGATATCCAGTTAACTACGCCAGTGATTCATTAACATTAACCTCCGGCATTATTGTTAAATAATGACATTCCTTTTTAATACTTCTTGTAATTTCGGTATCTGACATACAGCATCAACAATCGCATTAATGTTCGGGGCATTATCCTGAAACCATTCGTGTCCCGGTCCCCATGTGCGCATGGTGCAGAGATAACAGTCCACCAGCGTTAGTTGCTCTCCAAACACATACGGTTCAGCAGTCAATTGCGAATTCAGCCAGATATAAAGCGATTTGCGATATTCAATTACACTCTTCTTTAACTGTTCAGGTGCGTCAGATGCCCAACGCTTAGGGTAATCGGCGAAAGTGAACGTTGGATAGACATTAGCAACCAGCCAGACCAATAGCCGTTGAAACTATTGACGTTCGGCGCGCCCAAGAGGTGGCGCAAGGTCCGGGCGACGATCGAGAACCATCAATGCAATCGCCGCTGTCTCCGTCATAATCTCGTTATTTTTACAGCGCCAGTGTCGGAACCTGACACAACGGATTCAGGGTTTTTAATAAATCGCGTGAAGTTCCCTCGTGGTCAAAACCACTGACATCAACGAACTGATAAGGAATATCAGCCAGTGTTAGCATCAGCTCACTGATTGTAGAGCCCCAGCCGGGTACGCTATACACCTTAATCATATGCCCCTCACAATCTTTTAAAGATTAAGTGTAGGACAGCACACAGGTTATCCAGCAAAAGGATTTATCATTTTTTCGTCAGTTGTATAAATCCCCTTCAGGATTGTAAGGGGATGTTTTGCATCGTTTATCGATAACGGGTAGGATGCTGCGCCGATAGTTTTATACCCATAAAGAATAATGGTGATAACTATCATCGCCAGGATGAATAAACATTGTTCATGGCAACTTATATGACTTTTTCATTAAAGCAATCAGGGAGAGCAATGAGTAAACACGACACCGACACTTCAGATCAGCACGCCGCGAAACGCCGCTGGCTTAATGCCCACGAAGAGGGGTATCACAAAGCGATGGGCAATCGCCAGGTACAGATGATCGCCATTGGCGGCGCGATTGGTACGGGTTTGTTTTTAGGCGCGGGGGCGCGACTGCAAATGGCGGGGCCCGCACTGGCACTGGTCTATTTGATCTGCGGCCTGTTTTCGTTTTTTATTCTGCGTGCATTGGGTGAGCTGGTGTTACACCGCCCTTCCAGTGGCAGTTTTGTCTCTTATGCCCGTGAGTTTTTGGGTGAGAAGGCCGCTTATGTTGCTGGCTGGATGTACTTCATCAACTGGGCGATGACGGGGATTGTTGATATTACCGCCGTCGCTCTGTATATGCATTACTGGGGCGCGTTTGGCGGCGTGCCGCAGTGGGTCTTTGCGCTCGCTGCACTGACCATCGTTGGCACCATGAATATGATCGGTGTGAAATGGTTTGCGGAGATGGAGTTCTGGTTTGCGCTTATTAAAGTGCTCGCCATTGTAACCTTTTTGGTCGTGGGTACAGTGTTCCTCGGTAGTGGTCAGCCGCTGGATGGCAACACCACTGGCTTTCATTTAATCACCGATAATGGCGGCTTTTTCCCCCATGGTTTGCTGCCTGCGCTGGTGTTGATTCAGGGCGTAGTGTTTGCTTTTGCCTCCATTGAAATGGTGGGTACAGCGGCCGGAGAATGTAAAGATCCGCAGACCATGGTGCCTAAAGCGATTAACAGTGTGATTTGGCGTATTGGTCTGTTTTACGTCGGCTCCGTGGTGTTGCTGGTTATGTTATTGCCGTGGAGCGCGTATCAGGCGGGGCAAAGTCCATTTGTGACGTTTTTATCTAAACTGGGTGTGCCGTACATCGGCAGCATTATGAACATTGTGGTGCTGACCGCTGCCCTCTCCAGCCTGAATTCAGGTCTGTACTGCACCGGGCGTATTCTGCGCTCGATGGCGATGGGCGGTTCCGCACCGAGTTTTATGGCGAAAATGAGTCGTCAGCATGTGCCGTATGCCGGGATTCTGGCGACACTGGTTGTGTATGTCGTCGGCGTATTCCTCAACTATCTGGTGCCGTCACGCGTATTTGAGATTGTGTTGAACTTCGCGTCGCTGGGAATCATCGCTTCATGGGCGTTTATCATCGTTTGCCAGATGCGCCTGCGTAAAGCAATTAAAGAAGGCAAAGCAGCGGATGTCAGTTTTAAACTGCCTGGCGCGCCCTTCACTTCCTGGCTGACATTACTGTTTTTACTGAGTGTCCTGGTGCTGATGGCGTTCGATTACCCGAACGGGACTTATACCATCGCGGCGCTGCCGATTATCGGTATTCTGCTGGTTATAGGTTGGTTTGGTGTGCGCAAACGCGTTGCTGAAATTCACAGCACTGCGCCAGTCGTCGAGGAAGATGAAGAAAAACAGGAAATTGTGTTTAAGCCTGAAACATCGAGTTAATTGCAAAATTGCCCGGCTACGTGCCGGGCAAATTCAGACTACTGACGAAGGTGCCGGATGCGGCGTGATAAAAGTCAGGCAATTCTTTCCGTTTTCACCCTCGCCATATCTATTACAGCGCAATACGAATCACATCGTCCGGCTGGGTAGCTTCCTGCTGTTTAGTGGATTTTTGTTTCACACTGACATACAGCGTTTTGCCATCGGCAGACAGCGCCAGGCTGTTCGGATGAGTCGGCGTATCGAACGTTTTCACCACTTTATAGCTTTTCGCGTCAATCACACTGACTTTACCTGCCTGACGATGCGTCACGTAGGCTTCATTACGCGCTGGGTTAAACAGCACAGCCAGTGATTCCGGTGCCGCAACCTTCGCCAGAATATTGCCATTACGGGTATCGACCACTAACACTTCTGCCGCTTTAGAATCGGTGATAAATGCACGCTGCCTGGTGGTATCAAGGCTGATGTTGATAAAGAAGTGCTCTTTGCCGTCATCCAGCAGCTTTTTACGGCTGAGGATTTTATTGTCGGCGGTGTCGATGGTAATCAATTCGCCGTCAGCGTTAGTGGTGTAAAGACGTTTGCCTTTGCTATCCAGCGCCAGACCGGTACTCATTTTACCGGTGTTCTGGATGGCGGTTTTCAGTTTGATATTCTCGCCATCAACGACCCAAATCACGCTCTCTTTACCAATACCACTGATGTAAACGGTGTTCGTGGCATCATCAGCTACCAGCTCACGTGGTTGCAACGGGCGTACCTCTTCCGTGCGCTTACGATCATCCAGCACCAGACGACCTTTCACTTCGCCCGTTTTGGCATCTATCGCCGTGACCGCACTATTTACGGTGTTACCAAACCACAACGTCTGAGTCGTGTTATTGATGGTGGCACCAAACGGCTTGAGATCGTTATGGATCGCCTGCGTCACTTCCAGAGTAACCGGATCAAGACGATAAACCACGCCGCCTTTATCCAGTTTGCGGCTTTGCGAAGTGGCAAGCCACAGCGCGTTTTCTTGCTGGCTATAAGCCATTTCGTAGGCACCTTTACCTACCGCTTTACGCAGCATTTCTTCTGCGGCCTGCGTACTGAATGATGAAGCAACAAGCAATGAACCTAACAGTAATGAACCACGCAGGCGCGATGAAAACAGATGACGTAAATGCATGACGACTCCCTTTGATGAACCGATATTTTTGCTGCTTCACAATGCTTCGCTAAGCGTAATCATCGTTACGCCCTTGTTATAAATGGGAATGGTAATCATTATTTTCTCAAATGTGGAGCATTTCTTACCGTTACGACTACAATTTTCTCAATTACTTAACGTATTGTGCCGTTTAGTTTTCCATAAATTTACAATTTCATTACCATGACGGTGTTTTCCCATTCTTAACCTGGCTTTTTTCATGAAGATTTTTTCCGTCCGACAGACCGTTTTGCCCGCACTGCTTGTCCTTTCCCCCGTTGTTTTTGCCGCTGATGAACAGACCATGATTGTCAGTGCCGCACCGCAGGTGGTTTCAGAACTGGATACCCCAGCAGCCGTGAGCGTGGTGAATGGCGAGGAGATGCGCCTGGCAACACCGCGCATTAACTTGTCTGAATCACTGACCGGAGTGCCTGGTTTACAGGTACAAAACCGGCAGAACTATGCGCAAGATTTACAGCTGTCGATTCGCGGATTTGGCTCCCGCTCCACTTACGGAATTCGCGGTATTCGCCTGTATGTGGACGGTATTCCCGCTACCATGCCCGACGGACAAGGGCAAACATCTAACATCGATTTAAGCAGTGTGCAAAATGTGGAAGTGCTGCGTGGCCCCTTCTCTGCTCTGTATGGCAACGCGTCTGGCGGTGTAATGAATGTCACCACCCAGACCGGACAACAGCCACCAACCATTGAAGCCAGTAGTTACTACGGCAGTTTTGGCAGCTGGCGCTATGGGCTGAAAGCTACGGGCGCAACGGGCGACGGCACACAACCCGGCGATGTCGATTACACCGTCTCAACCACACGTTTTACGACCCACGGCTATCGTGACCATAGCGGCGCACAGAAAAATTTAGCCAATGCCAAACTGGGCGTACGCATTGATGACGCCAGCAAATTAAGCCTGATTTTCAATAGTGTGGATATCAAAGCAGATGACCCAGGTGGGCTAACCAAAGCAGAATGGAAGGCGAATCCACAACAAGCGCCTCGTGCAGAACAGTACGACACGCGAAAAACCATCAAGCAAACTCAGGCTGGGTTGCGCTATGAGCGTAGCCTGAGCGCGCAAGATGATATGAGTGTGATGATGTATGCCGGAGAGCGAGAAACGACCCAGTACCAGTCAATCCCGATGGCTCCCCAACTTAACCCGTCACATGCGGGCGGCGTGATTACTCTGCAACGCCATTATCAGGGGATAGACAGCCGCTGGACACACCGTGGTGAACTGGGCGTTCCGCTCACGTTCACTACCGGCCTGAACTACGAAAACATGAGTGAAAACCGCAAGGGCTACAATAACTTCCGCCTGAATAGCGGCGTGCCGGAATACGGGCAAAAAGGTGAGTTGCGCCGCGACGAACGCAATCTGATGTGGAACGTCGATCCCTATTTACAGACGCAGTGGCAGCTGAGCGAAAAACTGTCGCTGGATGCTGGCGTGCGCTACAGCTCCGTGTGGTTTGATTCCAACGACCATTACGTTACTCCGGGTAACGGCGATGACAGCGGTGATGCCAGTTATCACAAATGGCTACCTGCCGGTTCGTTAAAATATGCAATGACCGATGCCTGGAATATCTATCTGGCAGCCGGGCGAGGTTTTGAAACGCCGACGATTAATGAGCTGTCTTATCGTGCTGATGGACAAAGCGGTATGAACTTTGGGTTAAAACCCTCCACCAACGATACAATTGAGATCGGCAGTAAAACGCGTATTGGTGATGGGCTGCTTAGTCTCGCATTGTTCCAGACCGACACCGATGATGAAATTGTTGTCGATAGCAGTAGCGGTGGGCGTACGACTTACAAAAATGCCGGAAAGACCCGTCGTCAAGGCGCTGAACTGGCATGGGATCAACGTTTCGCGGGAGATTTTCGCGTAAAAGCGTCCTGGACCTGGCTTGATGCGACCTATCGCAGCAATGTGTGCAATGAACAGGATTGTAACGGTAACCGGATGCCAGGGATCGCCCGTAATATGGGCTTTGCGTCGATAGGTTATATACCGGAAGATGGTTGGTATGCAGGCACGGAAGCGCGTTATATGGGCGATATTATGGCAGATGATGAAAATACGGCCAAAGCGCCTTCTTATACACTCGTCGGCTTATTCACCGGGTATAAATACAATTACCACAATTTTACCGTGGATTTATTTGGTCGTGTCGATAATTTATTCGATAAAGAATACGTTGGCTCTGTCATTGTCAATGAGTCAAACGGGCGATATTACGAACCTGCGCCCGGACGAAATTATGGTGTCGGCATAAATATTGCGTGGCGATTTGAGTAATTATCTTTAAGCCCGGTATTTGCCGGGCGTATTTTATTTATCGGCTGTATTGTTGGCACAACAAAGCAACGTTTTTTTGCATAGTGAGGTTTTCGACAGCCAGAGCAACTGCCATTAATTCCAGTTCGTAGCGGATCCGATTGATTTCATTTAATTGACGTTTTCCCACTTCCGGAACTGTAAATGCTTGCGCTGGTGCGACAAAGAGCGCATTTACCGAAACCAGACGTAAGGAACCGGCGCGCCATGCGGACGCAAGGACAGAACCCAACATCGGTTACGCTGCGTTTGTTGCCCCATAATGCTCTCCTGTGCTTTTGGCATGAATCCATCAATAGTAGCAGGCTCACAGGATTGGTTTTGTTTGCAGCCG
>OKKW01000164.1_pt1 | contig 15918 bp, 15 predicted proteins | sample 1611301 | NCBI WGS metagenome assembly OKKW01 (sample SAMN04436730, study PRJEB24849) | human gut metagenome | biome: human gut; feature: NICU; material: stool | host: Homo sapiens | place: USA: Saint Louis, MO | collected 2010-11-09
AGCGTCAGGGTATGGTCATCAATCTTTTTCAGCTGGCTGGCGATGTTGTCCGGCTGCCAGCCGAGCACGTTGAGAATAAACGCCGGCGATTTATTCAGCGTCACCGCACGGGTGTAAGAGAAAATCACATCTTCCGGGCGCAGCGGATTACCGGAGGCGAATTTAGCATCCGGCTTCAGTTTGATGGTCAGGGTTTTCGCCGCCGGATCGGCCTGCCAGCTTTCGGCGAGGATCGGTACGATTTTTTCAGGGTTGTTGCGGTCCGGCTGCACCAGACGCTGATAGAGGCTGGGGACCGTCTGAATGCTGGAGAGTTCGTTCGCTTCCGCCGGGTCGAGGCTGACGATATCGTCGAGACCCTGGGCGACCACCAGCGTGTTGGGCGGTGTAGCGGCATGCGCGGCGGCGGTGAGCGCCGTCAGAACCAGTAAAGGCAACAGTTTTTTGGTCATGTGCAATCCCTGAAAAATGGTTGTTTTAATTTTTTATGCCTCGCTACGTTAGGCCGCTTGCCAAAAGGCGTAAAGTCAAAATAAGGATATCCTTATGCTAAAAACGCATATTCAAGAACGACAGGTTATTGCCGGCCGCGCAGAAGCGTCTTTCTCCGCTTCTGGCTTCTTGCTATAACAAATCGTCTATTGCAAGGAGGTGGGTGTGCCGGAAATCAATGAGTTTGGCCAGCAGGTGAACGACCTTGTTCCTGGCTGGCAGGGGGCGCAAGTCCTGCGGCGGACGGCGTTAAATGGCCGTTTTTGCCGACTGGAGCCGCTGGACGTTGACCGTCATGCGGCGGATCTGTTTGCCGCCTATGCGCTCGGCGACAACAGCGACTGGACGTGGCTGGCGTCTACGCGGCCGGAGAGCGTGGCGGCGACCGCCCACTGGATCGCGGGCAAGGTGAATGATGATGCTCTGGTGCCGTATGCGGTGGTTGACCTGCGTAGCGAGCAGGCGGTGGGCATCGTCAGCTATATGGCGATCGAGCGGGAAATGGGCACGGTTGAGATCGGCCATGTCACCTGGTCGCGACGGATGAAAAACACCCCGCTGGGTACCGAAGCGGTCTGGTTGTTGCTGAAGAACGGCTTTGACCACGGCTATCGTCGGCTGGAGTGGAAATGCGATTCGATGAATGTCGCCTCGCGCCGTGCCGCCGAGCGGCTGGGCTTTAGCTGGGAAGGACGTCTGCGGCAGAGGCTGGTGCGCAAAGGGCGGACGCGCGACAGCGATATGCTGTCCATCATCGACGGCGAGTGGCCTGCGCGCGATGCGGCGCTGCGGGCGTGGCTGGCGGCGGAGAACTTTACTGCCGACGGGCAGCAGATCAAACGCCTTGAGTCATTTCGTTAGGCCTGTATGGTGAATGGGCAGAGTGCATCATGCCAACTGCCCATACAAAGGCTATTTCTCGATCATCTGAATAATTTGATCCCGGTTAATAGCATGTTCATTTCCCGCGATGTCCTCATAGGTGATTAACCCATTATCGTCATCGACCTCCGGTTTACCGTGGGTGATAATCATCTCACCATTTTTTTTCTCTAATACATAATTGCTGGAACACCCCGCAACGGTGAACGTTAATAATGCCAAACCGAATACTGCAACGAACTTTTTCATTGTGCTACCTGTTGTAAGAAAGCCACGGTGGGCCGCAGAATATGACAGACTAACCAGTTATCGAAAGTGGGTCATAATTAACACCGAATAAAGTATTAACATGGCGACTAACGTAATAACCACAATACGACGTTCAAGGGGCGTGGCCTTTTTCTTAGATTCATCATCTGGTTTTGTTAACATGATATTCTCTCTGTTAGCCCTGTCAGTGCTCCCGATTCCGACACCGGCAGAGGTGAGTTCTCGGCAATATTGTCGGGATGAACGACTTGCTAGTTGTTATTTAATACCCAGAGTTAAAGTAACGATTCCAGTGATAACCATTCAAAGACCCGTTCAGGCATTTTTGGCTAACACAACATTAAAAATCTCATTTTTATGGCTGAAGCTGACTATGCCTGCCGCAGACCCTGTTGCGCAGGCAGTACGCTTATTATTTTTTTGCGCCCGTAACGGATAAAATACCTGATATTATCAATGCTCCGGGGCTGGAAACGGCAAACCCCGGATGACGTTATTGCATGATCCTCACCACAATATTAAACAGACGTATTTAATATGATGAGAACAGGCGTTCGCCGCTAAGTTAATATGATGCTATAGGTTCGTCGATTTACAGAATAAAGGTACCTTCAATAACCAGACAGGCTTCGCCTGATAGTTCAACACGTCCGTTATCTTTTATGTGGCAGAAGAGTTCTCCCTTACGGTTGCCACCTTGCTGGGCATGAAGGGTTTTTTTCGCCAGTTTTTCACTCCACAGCGGCGCCAGAAAAGTATGTGCCGAACCGGTGACCGGATCTTCGTTGACTCCCACCTGCGGACCGAACCAGCGAGAACGAAAATCGAAGGTCCGGGATGCGGCCGTGACCACCACGCCACGAGTGTTGAAGGCATTCAAGGCGTTAAAGTCGGGTTTGAGCGCGTCCAGCAGCGCTTCGTCATCAATGACGACAATAATATCGGAGGCTTGCCAGGTTTCACCTGCGTCTTCAGCCAGCCCCAGGGCCTTGAACAACCCTTGCGGCGCGGCGATGGGGGACGGAACAACCAGCGGAAAATCCAGGGTATATTTTCCGTCATGCAGCGTGACGTCCAGCGCGCCGCTGCGAGTGAAAAAACGCACCCGCTCGCGCGCTTGTTGATTGAGCAGCACGCTGGCCGCAGCCAGCGTGGCATGACCGCAGAGATCCACCTCGACGGCCGGGGTAAACCAGCGTAACCCGAAACCGTCAGGCTGCCTGACAACAAAGGCCGTTTCCGACAGGTTGTTTTCCGTCGCAATGTGCTGCAGCACGCTATCTTCAGGCCACGTCTCCAGCAAACAAACCGCGGCGGGATTGCCGGTAAAGGGGCCTTTCGAAAAAGCATCGACCTGATAAAAGCGAATGCGCTGCTGTGAATTATTTTTCATTCATCACCTCAAGGTCATTATAAACCGTATATCGTGTTACCCCCAGGGCCTGAGCCGCCTGCTGCACGCCCCCGCGCATCTTGAAAATACCTTTCGTATGCATTTCAGCGACAATTTTTAAACGCTGCGCTTTTTGTATTTTTTTACCCGGCACTGAATATTTATCAATGATTTCCTGAATTGACTGATCGATCAGCCCACCCAAATTAAGATCGACCGCCTCAGCGGCCTCCGCCGGCGATGGCAGCAGCGCGTCAAGGCTTTTGCGTATTTGCTCATAAGGTGAGGGATCGACATTAATACAGAAGGCGATAAGCGGATATCCCTCTTCGCTGTAATAAATTGTCGATGCGCTATTGAGCGTTTTCCCTGAAGCGGTGACGGTTTTATAATCGCTTATGGTTCTCGGCTTGTTGTTATTCGTCTTCTGCAGCAGCAGCGCAAAACCGGTATCTTTTTCCGGACCGGCTAACAAATGATCGCCATTACCCCTGCCGCTAACATGTCCGTTAATGATTTTGATAATGGAATGTTCAGGGGTAGTGAGATTATGCAACACCACCTCCTGATTCGCTGATAATGTCCCCGCCATAGCGTCCATGGCTGCTTCAAGCGGCCCGGCAATCTGTGCAACCTGCTGTGTGTACTCTGATGTCATGGATGATCCTTTGCTTGCATCGTGATCAGGAAGCGATCCCGGAGCGCCATTTTACCATGGGAGATACGCTGACAGGATTAAATTATACGCATAATGTTTAATTATCAACAAAAAGTTGAATTTATAGTTTGGACAGCGTACCTTTTGCTGCAGAAAGCGTCAGCGCTCATGTCGGGTGCGTCTTTATGTTATGGAAATATAATGAGAATTTACGGCGTGATGGCCATTGCCGTTCTGCTGGTGGCCTGCGGAGTCATTCACCCCTTCGGCGACAAAACCGTCTATCAGTCCTATTCAGTATCCGATCGGCCGGGGCTGCAGTGGCGCTATGACTGCATACGCAGCGCCCTGAAGCCGCAAGGCTATGAGGTTGAGCGCATCTTCCCTGAGCAGAATGCGCCAAACTTCTTTGATATTTCGCAGTACGGCACACGAGTCGCCCAGATCGATATGTACCAGGTGGCTGGGGCGAGGACGATAAGTATCACCCTGATATCCGGTGCAAAACAGGTGAATGCTGCTGTTGATAGCATTATTCAGCCGTGCCTTGAGCGCTAAGGGATGCTGGAAAGGTGAGGAGTGTCCTTTCCGCACGGGAAAGGACAAGTGCGGCATAGACGATTAGCGGCGAACCGGCGCGTCGCCAGCGACATAATACGCCGCGGTGCTGCGCGGCAGCGGCTGGCGGCCGCGAATGGCGTCGGCCATCTTCTCGCCGATCATAATGGTGGTGGCGTTGAGGTTGCCGGTGATGATCTGCGGCATAATCGAGGCATCGACCACCCGCACGCCTTCCAGACCGTGGACGCGGCCCTCGCCATCGACCACCGCCATCTCGTCGTAACCCATCTTACAGGTCCCGCACGGGTGGAACGCGGTCTCGGCGTGGTTGCGCACAAACTCATCCAGCTCGGCATCGCTCTGGCATTCTGTTCCCGGACTGATTTCGCGGCCGCGATACTTATCCAGCGCCGGCTGGTTCATGATTTCGCGGGTAATGCGGATGGCGTCGCGGAACTCCTGCCAGTCCTGTTCATGGGACATATAGTTAAACAGGATCGCCGGATGGGCGTGCGGATCGCGCGACTTCAGGCGCACGTGGCCGCGGCTGGGCGAACGCATTGAACCGACGTGGCACTGGAAGCCGTGCTCTTTCACCGCGTTGGAGCCATTGTAGTTAATCGCCACCGGCAGGAAGTGGTATTGAATATTTGGCCAGGCAAATTCTGCGCGGCTGCGGATAAAACCGCCCGCTTCGAACTGGTTGCTGGCGCCAATGCCGGTGCCGCCGAACAGCCACTCGGCGCCGATCTTCGGCTGGTTCCACCACTGTAGCGCCGGGTAGAGCGACACCGGCTCTTTGCATTCATATTGCAAATACATCTCCAGATGGTCCTGCAGGTTCTCACCCACGCCGGGGAGATCGTGCACCACCGGGATATCGAACTGCCTGAGCAGCTCCGGGTTACCCACGCCGGAGCGCTGCAGGATCTGCGGCGAGGCAATCGCCCCGGCGCACAGCAGCACCTCTTTGTTGGCCGTCGCTTTTGACGGGATCGTGCTTTCTCCCTCCAGCCACTCGACGCCCACCGCGCGCTTGCCGGCAAAAATAATGTGATCGGTCAGCGCATGGGTGCGGATGGTCAGGTTCGGGCGCCCTCGCGCCTGGTCGAGATAGCCGCGGGCGGTACTGGCGCGACGGCCCTGCGGCGTCACGGTGCGGTCCATCGGGCCAAAGCCTTCCTGCTGGTAGCCGTTGAGATCGTCGGTACGCGGATAGCCCGCCTGCACCCCGGCTTCAACCATCGCCTCGAAGAGCGGATTATTGCCCGGCTTCGGTGTCGTCACGCTCACCGGGCCATCGCCGCCGTGATAGTCGTTAGGCCCGATATCGCGGGTTTCCGCTTTCCGGTAGTAGGGCAGGCAGTTGAGATAGCTCCAGTGCTCCAGACCCGGCTCTTTGGCCCAGTTGTCCAGATCCATCGCGTTGCCGCGGATGTAGCACATGCCGTTGATCAGCGACGAGCCGCCCAGTCCTTTGCCGCGTCCGCACTCCATGCGGCGATGGTTCATGTACGGCTCAGGTTCGGTTTCGTAGGCCCAGTTGTAGCGTTTGCCCTGCAGCGGGTAAGCCAGCGCGGCGGGCATCTGGGTGCGGAAGTCGAACCGGTAGTCCGGGCCGCCGGCTTCCAGCAGCAGGACGGTGGTGTTTGGATCTTCAGTCAGTCGTGTTGCCAGAACGTTGCCGGCGGAGCCGGCACCAATAATGATGTAGTCAAATTGCAAAAAAACCTCCCGGTTAAAATATGGACTGGAATTTACCCATCTCAACCTGGATGGACTTCACCTGGGTGTAACTCTGCAGCGTCATGACGCCATTCTCGCGGCCAATGCCGGAGTGCTTATAGCCGCCAACCGGCATCTCCGCCGGGGATTCACCCCAGCTGTTGATCCAGCAGATGCCGGCTTCCAGCTGGTGGATAAGACGGTGGGCACGGTTGAGGTTGGGCGTCACCACGCCGGCGGCGAGGCCGTATTCGGTGGCGTTGGCGCGGCGAATGACCTCCGCTTCGTCGGTATAGCTGAGGATCGACATCACCGGGCCGAAGATCTCTTCGCGCACGATGGTCATCTCGTCGTTACAGTCGGTAAACACCGTCGGGGCGACCCACGCGCCGTTATCGAAACCGTCGCCTTTCAGCGCCTCGCCGCCGCACAGCAGGCGCGCGCCTTCGCGTTTGCCGCTCTCGATATAGCGCAGAACGTTGTCGCGATGGGGGAAGCTGACCAGCGGGCCGAAGTTGGTGTCATCGGCAAACAGATCGCCGGGGCGGATGCGGCCCACGCGTTCGAGGATCTTGTGCTCGAATTCCGCCTTCTGTTTCGCCGGGACAAACACCCGGGTGCCGTTGGTGCACACCTGACCGGAGCTGTAGAAGTTGGCCATCATGGCGATATCGGCGGCGAGGTCGAGGTCGGCATCGTCTGCGATAATCAGCGGCGATTTACCGCCCAGCTCCATGGTGACCTCTTTCAGCGACGATGCCGCGGAGTTGGCGCTGGCGACGCCGCCGGTGAAGGAGATTTTGGCGATACCCGGATGTTCGGTCAGATACTGGCCGGTCTCCGCGCCGATCCCCGGCAGGACGTTAAACACCCCGTCCGGCAGGCCCGCTTCGCTGTAAATTTCCGCCAGCTTGAGGGCGGTGAGCGGGGTGACCTCGCTCGGTTTGAAAATCATCGCATTGCCGGCGGCCAGCGCTGGCGCCGATTTCCACAGGGCGATCTGGATCGGGTAGTTCCACGCGCCGATCCCGGCTACCACCCCCAGCGGTTCGCGACGGGTATAGACGAAGGAACTGTCGCGCAGCGGGATCTGGCTACCTTCCAGCGCCGGGATCAAGCCAGCGTAATACTCCAGCACGTCGGCGCCGGTGACGATATCGACGGCGGCGGTTTCGCTGAGGGGTTTACCGGTATCCAGCGTCTCCAGTCGCGCCAGCTCGTCGTTGCGCTGGCGCAGAAGGTCGACGGCGCGACGCAGGATGCGCGAGCGTTCCATGGCGGTCATTGCCGCCCAGATTTTTTGCCCACGCTGCGCGCTTTCAACGGCGCGGTCGACATCCTCGCGTCCGGCAGCCTGAACGGTCGCCAGCACCTCGCCAGTGGCAGGGTTGATGGTCTCGAAGGTGCGACCGCTGGTGGCCGATGTATAACCACCATTAATATAAAGCTGCTGTTCTGCCATTCGGGACATAACGCCTCCTCGGTTATGGGTTCGGTAAATGCTGACGAATAAAGTGGCTGGTCAGCGACTGCGCCAGCGTCTTATCCAGCGGTTTGCCGCTGAGCGCCGCCCGCAGCCACAGGCCGTCTATCAGCGCCGCCAGCCCGTAGCCGGCCTCCTGCGCCTGCTCGCGCGGCAGCTCGCGGCGGAATTCGTACACCAGGTTCGACAGCAGCCGACGGCTGCTGACCTGCTGTAACCGATAAAGCATCGGCTGGTGCATGCTGCTGGCCCAGAAGGCCAGCCAGGCCTTCATCGCCGCGCTGCTGATCTGCGTCTCATCAAAGTTGCCGCCGACAATCGCCTGCAGGCGCTGGCTGGCGCTGCCGTCCGGCAGGGCGTGCAGACGGTTGAGCACCGCGTCGCGCAGCTGGCTGGTGATGTCGCGCATGGTCGCCTCCAGCAGACCATTTTTATCTTTGAAATAGTGACTGATGATCCCCGTCGATACGCCCGCCCGTCGGGCGATCTGCGCGATGGTCGCGTCATGCATTCCGACTTCATTTATTGCGTCCAGCGTGGCGTCGATCAGTTGCCTGCGCCGGATTGGCTGCATCCCCAGTTTGGGCATTTTTGCCACTCCATTCATCAGCGTTGGTTAACTATTAAAGCGGTTTTTGATTGGACGTTCAATATAAAATGTGTCTTAATTGTTACGTTATTGAATTTTAATAGTTACAAAAACAGTGGGGATACTGGATGACAGATCTTTCGCAAAACAGAGAAAAGGACAAAATCAATCCGGTGGTTTTTTATACCTCGGCCGGACTGATTTTGTTGTTTTCCCTGATGACGATCTTTTTTCGCGATTTTTCTGCCGAGTGGATTGGGCGCACCCTCAACTGGGTGTCGAAAACCTTCGGCTGGTACTATCTGCTGGCGGCGACGCTGTATATCGTCTTCGTCGTCTGCATTGCCTGCTCGCGCTTCGGCTCGGTGAAGCTCGGCCCGGAGCAGTCAAAGCCCGAGTTCAGCCTGCTGAGCTGGGCGGCGATGCTGTTTGCCGCCGGGATCGGTATCGACCTGATGTTCTTCTCGGTCGCCGAGCCGGTGACGCAATATATGCAGCCGCCGGAAGGGGCGGGGCAGACCATCGAGGCGGCGCGCCAGGCGATGGTATGGACGCTGTTTCACTATGGCTTAACCGGTTGGTCAATGTATGCCCTGATGGGCATGGCGCTGGGATACTTTAGCTATCGTTATAATTTGCCGCTCACCATCCGCTCGGCGCTGTACCCGATTTTTGGCAAACGGATCAATGGGCCCATCGGCCACAGCGTCGATATTGCGGCGGTGATCGGCACCATCTTCGGCATCGCCACCACCCTCGGTATCGGCGTCGTGCAGCTCAACTACGGTCTGAGCGTGCTGTTCGATATTCCAGACTCGCTGGCGGCGAAAGCGGCGCTGATTGCGCTGTCGGTGATCATCGCCACCATCTCGGTCACCTCCGGGGTGGACAAGGGCATCCGCGTGCTCTCCGAGCTGAACGTCGCCCTCGCGCTGGGGCTGATCCTGTTCGTGCTGTTCATGGGCGATACCTCCTTCCTGCTCAATGCGTTAGTGCTGAACGTCGGCGACTACGTCAACCGCTTTATGGGCATGACGCTGAACAGCTTCGCCTTCGACCGCCCGGTGGAGTGGATGAATAACTGGACGCTCTTTTTCTGGGCGTGGTGGGTGGCCTGGTCGCCGTTTGTGGGCCTGTTCCTGGCGCGCATTTCGCGCGGACGCACCATCCGCCAGTTTGTGATGGGCACCCTGATTATTCCGTTCACCTTTACCCTGCTGTGGCTATCGGTGTTCGGCAACAGCGCGCTGTATGAGATTATTCACGGCGACGCGGCCTTTGCCGAGGAGGCGATGGTCCACCCGGAACGCGGATTCTACAGCCTGCTGGCGCAGTATCCGGCGTTTACCTTTAGCGCGTCGGTGGCGACCATTACCGGTCTGCTGTTCTACGTCACCTCCGCCGACTCCGGCGCGCTGGTGCTGGGGAACTTCACCTCGAAGCTGAAGGACATCAACAGCGACGCCCCGAACTGGCTGCGCATCTTCTGGTCGGTGGCCATCGGTCTGTTGACCCTCGGGATGCTGATGACCAACGGCATCTCGGCGCTGCAGAACACCACGGTGATCATGGGTCTGCCGTTCAGCTTTGTGATTTTCTTCGTGATGGCCGGACTGTATAAATCCCTGAAAGTGGAAGATTACCGCCGGGTCAGCGCCAGTCGCGACACCGCCCCGCGTCCGATGGGCCTCCAGGATCGTCTGAGCTGGAAGAAGCGCCTGTCGCGGCTGATGAATTACCCGGGCACGCGCTATACCAAACAGATGATGGAGACGGTGTGCTACCCGGCGATGGAAGAGGTAGCCCAGGAGCTGCGGCTGCGCGGCGCCGCAGTGGAACTGAAGAGCCTGCCGCCGGAAGAGGGCGAGAACCTGGGCCACCTCGATCTGCTGGTGCACATGGGCGACGAGCAGAACTTTATCTACAAGATCTGGCCGCAGCAGTACTCGGTCCCGGGCTTTACCTATCGGGCGCGCAGCGGGAAATCCACCTATTACCGGCTGGAGACCTTCCTGCTGGAGGGCAGTCAGGGTAACGACCTGATGGACTACAGCAAAGAGCAGGTGATCACCGATATTCTCGACCAGTACGAACGGCACCTGAACTTTATCCATCTGCACAGGGAAGCGCCGGGGAACAGCGTGATGTTCCCGGATGGCTAATCAGGGAAGCCCCCGTCGGGAAAAGGCTGACGGGGGCGACGGGCGGTTACGGGTAGTTAAAGGCGTCCGGATGGTTGTCGAGGCTACCGCTGAGGGCGGCAAACAGCACGGTTTTGCCATCGATGGACAGGGCATCGCTGACGTTAAGCCAGGTCAGCTTCTCCTGGTCGGTTTTTTCATCGACCACCGAGTACACGCCGGACATCTGTTGGCTTTTCTCGGACCAGATCACCGCGATACGCTCGTGGCCGCAGTCGTGGGGTTTGCAGGCGCTTAACACCTGCCAGGATTCGCTACCCAGTTTCACCGTCTGCGCGGGCGAACCGGTGCCGCCGGTGGTTACCCAGGCGGGCAGCTGATGGCCTTTGACCATCTGGTTAAACGACGCCCGGGTGGCGGCATCGTGGGCCAGACTGTTCAGCGTGACATCGCCTTGCGCCATGACGCTGGCGGAGGCGGCTAAGGTGATGATAGCGGTAAGCGCTTTAAACATGTTTCCTCCTAGACTTATTCCGTCCTCATAACAAGCCTCTTTATAGTGAGCGTAGGGAATGATTAATGCAAACTCTGACATATTTTCTGTGAATGATTAGAAGCGGTGCGCGCATGGACGTTACGCTAAGCGATATGCCATGATGCGGATTGATTTATTTTCCAAATATATGCCCTTGTGATAAAGCAGTCAGCGAAATGGCATAGTTATTCAGGCGATAAAGCATGGCGTATGTGAATCATCTACTGACGTTTATTGAGAGTAATCCGGCGCTGGCGGTGGGGTTTAATCTTATTCTGCTGCTGGTCTCCGGCATATTTGCCCATCTTTTATGCAAGTTCTTGCTGATTAAAGTGGTGCGTAAGGTCTTCTTTAGTAGCCACAAACAGGATGTGCCGCTGGAGAAGGATCGACGCATCGCCGAAAAACTGTCCAATTTCATTCCGGTTATTATCGTCTATTACGTCCTGCAGTTTATGCCGGCGATGCCGGCATCGCTGGTGACGGCGATTAATACCATCTGCGGGATCTTGTTTTTTATTTTTATGTCGGTGTTTTTCAACGAGATGCTGGATATTGTCAACAGCTCTTATCTGCGAAAGACCAAACGTAAAAATCATTCCATTAAGGGCTATATCCAGATAGGCAAAATCTTAGTTCACATCCTGGCGGCGATTATGATCCTCGCCGTGATGTCGAACAAATCGCCGATCATTATTATCTCCAGTCTGGGGGCCGTGGCGGCGGTGCTGATGATCGTGTTCCAGCATACCCTGCTGTCGCTGGTGGCGAACGTTCAGCTGTCGTCCAACGACGTGCTCCAGTTGGGTGATTGGATTGAAATGCCTGACAAGAACCTCAGCGGTGAAGCTTCTCGCCGCTTTCAGCCCGTGGCGTCACGGGGATACCTCGACCAGTGAATATCGCTGGCAGGGCGATCAATTGACGTTTATCGAACTCAATGTCTACGGTAAGCCGCCGGAACATATTCGCGCCCGCTTCGACGCGCAGGGCGATCTCAGCTTTATGCAGCGGGAAGTCGACGGGCAGAAGCAACAGCTCTCCAGCGACCAGGTCGCACTGTATCGTTATCGCGCCGAGCAGATCCGCCAGACCAGCGATGCTCTCCGCCAGGGACGCGTCGTCCTGCGTCAGGGGCGCTGGAACGCTGCCGCGCATACCGTGTTGACCTGCGAAGGTCAGACGGTGAAGCCTGACCTCGATAGCCGGGCCCTGGCGCATATTGAACGTCGCCAGAGTCATTCCTCCGCCGCGGTGAGCATCGCCTGGCTGGAGGCGTCTGAAGGCTCTCAACTATTGCTGGTCGCCAATGAAAACTTCTGCACCTGGCAGCCGACAGAAAAAAGCTTCTAACGATTACCAGTGGTTCATGCCCATATGACCACCGCCGTTACCGCGGCAGCCGTTGTATCCCATTCCTGCGCCACGGGGAACGCCCGCCTCAGCCAGGGCGACATCAAACTTCACCCGCTGCTGATCCAGCTTCTGGCGTAAGCCTTCCATCTCCTGAGCGACAGCTTCAATCTTTCCACTGTCCGGCTTTTGCGTCGTGAGCAGCGCATTGTACTCATAGCGTTTGGACTGCAGCTGCTGGCGCAGGGCGCTGGTTTGCGCAGCGTAATCGTTATGCAGCTTTTGCGCGGTAGCCTGCTGCTCCTGGGTCAGCTGGCTGTAACCCTGCGCGCCCATTCTGTTGTTATCGCCCCAGTGATGGTTGGCCCAGGCCGCGTTGCTGCCAAAGGTCAGTACGGCAAGGGTGACGAGGGTGAGAGGTAAGTTACGGTTCCGTTTCATGGCATTATCTCCTGTGTGGTTTCTCTCGTTATTGCATCTTCCATGCCAGCCTGAAAAAGCCCGCCCGTACGGGCCTGCCGGAGGAGCCGATGGGGAAGGTGAGTAAAAATGACCCGTTCCTGGCGGGTCAGGTGGGTCATTTTTACTCGCTAAACCGCAGGCGATATGTTTGAGAACAGGATTGACGGCGTGGGAAAATGGCATGATTTCTGCTGAAGGATCCTGCAGAAAGCGAAAAAGAGATGACAAGGACTCACCGATGAAGATCAAACCTTTCTCCCGGCACGCCACTGCGGACGCCCTGAGCTGGCTGCTGACCGGCGCAATGGTGCTGTTGGTCATGCTGTTCTCCGTAATGATCGTCCGCGACTACGGTCGTGAGACGACCGCCGCCCGACAAACCATTGAGGAGAAGGGGAGCGTGCTGATCCGCGCGCTGGAGTCTGGCACGCGCGTCGGGATGGGGATGCGTATGCATCATGCGCAGCTGCAGGCCCTGCTGGAAGAGATGGCCTGGCAGCCTGGAGTGCTGTGGTTCGCGGTGACCGATGAAAACGGTAAAATCATCGCCCATAGCGATCCGCAACAGGTGGATAACGCGCTGTACAGTCCGGCGCAGATGCGCGAACTCCACGTGAGCGAACAGGCCCGCTGGCGCCGGCTTAGCGAACCGCAGCCGGCGCTGGAGATCTATCGCCAGTTCCGCCCGCTCAATCCTGCTCGCGGCCATCATATGGGGATGATGAATCGCGGCAACAGCGCGCTGGCTCAGCCCACTGTCCCGCAGGTGATTTTTATCGCCTTTGATAGCCGCGAGCTGGATGCGGCGCAGGCCCGCGGCCAGCGTAACATGATGATCATGCTGGGTGCCGCGGCGCTGGTCATCGCGGCGACGATCCTCGCTCAGTTCTGGTTCCGCCGCTATCGTCGCTCACGCCAGCAGCTGCTGGAGGCGATGGCCCGCAAAGAAAAGCTGGTGGCGCTTGGCCATCTGGCGGCGGGTGTCGCGCATGAGATCCGCAATCCGCTCTCTTCGATTAAAGGGCTGGCGAAGTATTTTGCCGAACGCACTCCCCCAGGCGGCGAAGCGCAGCAATTAGCCCAGGTGATGGCGAAAGAAGCCGACCGCCTGAACCGGGTGGTCAGCGAGCTGCTGGAGCTGGTCCGGCCCGCGCATTTAAATTACCAGCCGGTGGATATCAATGCGCTTATCCGGCACTCATTGCAGCTGGTAAGCCAGGATGCGCAGAGTCGCGGGATCGCACTGCAATTTACTCCGCGTCCTGAATTAACCTCGATTAAAGCCGACCCCGACCGTCTGAACCAGGTGCTGTTGAATCTGTATCTGAACGCGATGCAGGCGATTGGCCGCGACGGCGTCATTCGCGTATCGGCAAGCGAAGCCGATCGTCAGCGGGTGAAAATCGTCGTCACGGATAGCGGTAAGGGGATGAGCGATGAAGAGCTGCAGGCCATCTTCACACCGTATTTCACCACCAAGGCGGACGGCACGGGGCTGGGGCTGGCGGTGGTACAGAATATTATCGAACAACATGGCGGGACAATCCGCGCCGAAAGCCAGCCGGGGGCCGGAGCGATATTTACGCTTTGGCTACCGGTGGATGCTCAACGGAGGGAAGATGAGCAGCGATAAAGTACAGATTCTGGTTGTCGATGATGACGTCAGCCACTGCACGATCCTGCAGGCGCTGCTGCGCGGCTGGGGCTATCAGGTGGCATTAGCTCACAACGGCCTGCAGGCGCTGGAGCAGATCCATCACCAGGTCTTCGACCTGGTGCTGTGCGATATCCGTATGGCGGAGCTGGACGGTATCGCGACGTTAAAAGAGATAAAAGCCTATAACCCGGCGATACCGGTGCTGATCATGACGGCGTTTTCCAGCGTCGGCACGGCGGTGGAGGCCATTAAGTCCGGGGCGCTGGATTATCTGGTCAAACCGCTGGATTTTGACACCCTACAGCAGACGCTGGTTCAGGCGCTGGCACACACCCGGCAGAGCGAGGGCGATTTCAGCGGCGCGACAGAATTACGATGGGGAATGATTGGCGATAGCCCGGCAATGCAGGCGCTTATCAACAATATCACGCTGGTGGCGCCCTCGGATGCGACGGTGCTGATCTGCGGCGAATCGGGAACCGGTAAAGAACTGGTGGCGCGCGCCATTCACGCCTGCAGCGAACGCCGCGAGAAGCCGCTGGTGACGCTAAACTGCGCGGCGCTGAATGAGTCGCTGCTGGAGTCCGAGCTGTTCGGTCATGAAAAAGGGGCGTTTACCGGGGCGGATCGGCGGCGGGAAGGGCGTTTTGTCGAGGCGGATGGCGGCACGCTGTTCCTTGATGAAATTGGTGATATCTCACCGCTGATGCAGGTGCGTCTGCTGCGGGCGATTCAGGAACGCGAGGTGCAGCGCGTTGGCAGTAACCAGACGCTTGCCGTTGATGTGCGGCTGATTGCCGCTACCCATCGTAATCTGGCGGAGGAGGTGAGCGCCGGGCGCTTTCGCCAGGATCTCTATTATCGCCTGAACGTCGTGACCATTGATATGCCGCCGCTGCGTCAGCGCCGGGAAGACATTCCTCTACTGGCGCAACACTTTCTTAAGCGCTATGCCGAACGCAATCGCAAAACGGTGCAGGGGTTTACGCCGCAGGCGATGGATCTGCTGATCCACTACCCCTGGCCGGGTAATATCCGTGAACTGGAAAACGCGGTGGAACGGGCGGTGGTGCTGCTGACCGGAAACTATATCTCCGAACGAGAACTGCCGCTGGCGATAGCGGGCACGCCGTTGCCGTCGGGTGGTAGCGAGAACGCGCTGATTCAGCCGTTAGTGGAAGTTGAAAAAGAGGTGATTCTGGCGGCGCTGGAAAAAACGGGCGGCAACAAAACTGAAGCCGCCCGTCAGTTAGGCATTACGCGGAAAACGCTGCTGGCAAAACTTAGCCGTTAGCTTTTTCACGTTCGATGGCGCGCCAGCCGATATCGTTACGGCTAAAGCTGCCGTCCCAGCGAATATCGGTCAGCAGTTGATAGGCGCGCTGCTGCGCCTGCGCCACGGTTTCACCCAGCGCGGTCACGCACAGCACGCGCCCGCCGTTGGTGACGACGCGCTGGTCGTCTGCCAGTTTGGTGCCGGCATGGAAGACTTTACCATCTGCCGCTTCCTGCTGCGGCAGGCCGAAGATCTCATCACCCGTGTTGTAATTGCCCGGATAGCCGCCGGCGGCAACCACCACACCCAGCGACGCGCGGTCATCCCACTCGGAGGTTTTCTCGTCCAGTTTGCCCGCGCAGGCGGCGAGGCACAGATCTACCAGGTCGGACTTCATGCGCAGCATAATCGGCTGGGTTTCCGGATCGCCAAAGCGGCAGT
>OKKW01000168.1_pt1 | contig 15481 bp, 7 predicted proteins | sample 1611301 | NCBI WGS metagenome assembly OKKW01 (sample SAMN04436730, study PRJEB24849) | human gut metagenome | biome: human gut; feature: NICU; material: stool | host: Homo sapiens | place: USA: Saint Louis, MO | collected 2010-11-09
GCCAGTGGCGATGGTGAGCGCCATTAACGAAAGATTATTGAGACTGAAACCACACAGGTACATCGCCGCAAACGTACCAATCAGCGAAACCGGCACCGCAACGGCGGGAATAATGGTGGCGCGACCCGAACGCAGGAACAAAAACACCACCAGAATCACCAGCGCCACCGAGATAATCAGCGTCTGCTCAACCTCTTCCAGCGACGCGCGGATAGTAGGGGAGCGATCCTGGGCAATTTGCAGATCAATTGCTGCCGGGATGGTGGATTGTAATTCCGGCAGACGGGCGCGGATGCTGTCTACCGTCTGGATAATGTTGGCTTCCGGCAGCTTGCGGATCATCAGCAAAATAGCCGGTTTGGCGTTGGTCATCCCGGCGTTGCGCACATCCTGTACTGAGTCGGTCACCGTCGCCACATCGCCCAGACGAACCGCGCCGCCGTTGTTGTAATGAATAATCAGCGGCTGATATTCAGCGGCGGTTTTCAGTTCATCGTTAGTCTGGATCTGCCAGCGGTGAGTACCATCTTCCAGCGCCCCCTGCGGTTTACGCACGTTGGCATTGCTGATGGCAGTGCGTACGTCGTCCAGCGAGACGCCCTGATTAAACAGCGCCTGCGGATTCAGCCCGACGCGTACGGCGGGCAGCGAGCTGCCGCCAACATCGACATCACCGACACCGTCGATTTGCGAAATCGTCGGAGCCAGCTGCGTCGAGGCGAAATCGTACAGTTCACCCTGCGAATAAGTATCGGATGTCAGCGTGAGGATCATAATTGGCGCATCCGACGGGTTCGCTTTGCGATAGGTCGGACGGCTGGGCATCCCGCTGGGTAGCAGACTTTGCGCGGCGTTGATCGCCGCCTGCACATCGCGCGCTGCGCCGTTGATATCCCGGTCAAAATCAAACTGCAAAATAATGCGCGTGCTGCCGAGCGAACTGCTGGAGGTCATTTCGCTGACTCCGGCAATGCGCCCAAGTGAGCGCTCCAGCGGCGTGGCAACGGAAGACGCCATTGTTTCTGGTGACGCACCGGGCAGCGAGGCGCTGACCATGATCACCGGAAAATCGACCTGCGGCAGCGGGGCGACTGGCAGCATACGGAAACCCAGTATGCCGCACAGGGTAATGGCGACCGACAGTAAAATCGTCGCCACCGGGCGGTAAATGAAGAGGGCAAAAAACTTCACTTACGCCTCCTCTTCATGACGGGCAAAGCGGCTTTTGGTCCACAATGCCAGACGGTCGAACAGCAGATAAATCACCGGCGTGGTAAACAGCGTCAGCACTTGGCTGACAATCAGACCGCCGACCATGCCGATACCTAACGGACGACGCAGTTCCGCGCCGACCCCGGTACTCAACATCAGCGGCAGCGCACCAAGCAGAGCCGCCAGAGTAGTCATCAGGATCGGACGAAAACGCAACAGACAAGCCTGGTAAATAGCTTCGCGCGGCGACATGCCTTGCTCGCGCTCAGCAGCCAGCGCGAAGTCGATCATCATGATGGCGTTCTTCTTCACGATACCGATCAGCAAAATAATGCCGATAATGGCAATCACATCCAGTTCGCTACCGGCAATCATTAACGCCAGCAGCGCGCCGACCCCTGCGGTGGGTAGCGTCGAGAGAATGGTGATCGGGTGAATAAAGCTCTCGTACAGAATGCCGAGCACGATATACATCGCCACCACCGCCGCGACAATCAGCCAGACAGTGCTGCCCAATGCCGACTGGAAGGCGAGGGTGCTGCCCTGGAACTGCGTGGTGATATCCACCGGCAGATTCAGCGTCTTCTCTGTGTCCATAATCGCCTGCACCGCATCGCCCAGCGAATAGTTATCCGGCACGTTAAAGGAGATAGTCGTTACCGGGAACTGATCCAGATGGTTGATGGAAAGCGGCGCAAAACGCTGCTCAATTTTGGCAATTGAGCTTAACGGCACCACGCCACCGTCGCTGCTGGTCAGGCGAATGGTATCCAGCGCCGCGAGGCCTGGGGTATTTTCGGTGTTGTGTTCCAGCACCACGCGATACTGGTTAGCCTGAGTATAAATAGTGGAAATCAGTCGCTGACCAAACGCGTTGTACAGGGCGTTATCGACATCCGCCATGCTGATCCCCAGGCGGCTGGCGCTGTCCCTGTCGACATTGACATACGCCACCAGCCCTTTGTCCTGCCAGTCGCTGGAGACATCAGAAAGCTGTGGCAGCTGCTGGAGTTTTTCCATCAACTGTGGCACCCAGGTACTGAGCGCATCCAGTGACGTGGCCTGCAAGGTAAACTGGTACTGGGTGCGGCTGACCTGAGTATCAATAGTCAGGTCCTGCGTTGGTTGCAGGAAGAGATCGACGCCCGGCACTTTATCTACCGCCGTTTGCAGACGGGCGATGACTTTTTGCACCCGGTCATCTCGTTCATCCAGTGGTTTGAGATTGATCTGTAAACGCGCACTGTTCAGCGACGGGTTAGTGCCATCAACGCCAACAAATGAGGTCAAACTTTGCACTGCCGGATCCTGCAAAATCACGTCCGCGACCTGGCGTTGCCGCTGGGCCATATTGGCAAAGGAGCTGGATTGCGGTGCCTGCAAAGTGCCCTGAATAATGCCGTTGTCCTGCACCGGGAAGAAACCTTTCGGAATGAATACCCACAGCAGCACGCTAAGCAGCAGCGTGCTGAGCGCCACGCTTAAGGTCAGCCACGGATGATTCAGCACTTTCGCCAGTCCACGACCATAGGCGGCGATTATCCTGTCGAACATTTTCTCCGAGGCACGGGAGAAGCGGTTCTGTTTACGCAGCGACTCCTGGCTGAGCATCCGTGCGCACATCATCGGTGTCAGGGTCAGCGACACCACCGCTGAGATCAAAATCGCGACTGCCAGGGTAATAGCAAATTCGCGGAACAGTCGCCCGACGATATCGCCCATAAACAGCAGGGGGATCAACACCGCAATCAGCGAGAAGGTCAGCGAGATAATGGTAAAGCCGATTTCACCCGCGCCTTTGAGCGCCGCCGCCAACGGTTTTTCGCCTTTTTCGATATAGCGGGAAATGTTCTCGATCACCACGATGGCGTCATCGACCACAAATCCGGTGGCGATGGTTAGTGCCATCAGCGTCAGGTTATTGATTGAAAAATCGAGAAACACCATGACCGCGAAGGTGCCGATTAACGACAGCGGCACTGCGACGCCGGGAATGATGGTCGCCGGAATATTACGCAAAAACAGGTAGATAATCATGACTACCAGCGCGATAGCCATCATCAATTCAAACTGAGTATCATCGACGGATGCGCGAATATTGGTGGTACGGTCAGAAAGTACTGTCACCTTCACCGATTTCGGCAGACTCTCGGTGAGCTGTGGCAGCATCTGCCGGATGCTGTCGGCGGTGGAGATAATGTTAGCACCGGGCTGGCGCTGAACATTCATCACAATGGCCTGTTCTTTGTTCGCCCACGCGCCGAGCCAGCTGTTTTCTGCTCCTTGCTCTACAGTAGCGACATCGCCAAGACGAATTGGAGCGCCGTTCTGATAAGCGATAATCAACTGACGATACTCTTCTGCCGATTGCATCTGGTCATTCGCTGACAGCGTGACCGCACGAGAAGGGCCGTCAAGGCTCCCTTTCGCTGAGTTAACGTTCGCGCCGGTAATGGCGGTGCGCACGGTTTCGCTGGTCAGGCCGAGGGCGGCAATCGCCTGAGCGTTAAGTTTGACACGAACAGCCGGACGCTGGCCGCCGGAAAGCGTCACCAGGCCGACACCGGAAATCTGCGAGATTTTCTGCGCGACGCGGGTTTCCACCATGTCTTCCACTTGCGTCATTGGCATGGCGGTTGAGGTGACGGCGAGCGTCATGATTGGTGGATCTGCCGGGTTCACTTTGCTGTAAACCGGCGGGTTAGGCAGATCGCTCGGCAACAAGTTGGTCGCAGCGTTAATCGCGGCCTGCACTTCCTGCTCGGCGACATCCAGCGGTAAGGTTAGCTGGAACTGCAAGGTGATAACTGACGCACCGCCGGAACTTTGCGACGACATTTGTTTCAGGCCGGACATCTGCCCAAACTGGCGTTCGAGCGGCGCGGTAACGGCAGAGGTCATGACATCCGGGCTCGCACCTGGATAAAGCGTGACCACCTGAATGGTTGGATAGTCCACTTCCGGCAGCGCCGAAACGGGCAGGGCGCGATAACCGATAATCCCGGCGAGTAAGATCGCCACCATCAGCAGCGTGGTGGCGACAGGACGCATAATAAACAGGCGCGACGGGCCGCCTGTGCTGCTCGGAGGTAACACCTGCATCAGGAGCGTGCTCCTTTTTTCGCGTATTCGCGGCTGGTGGCTTTCTCTTCCGGAGTAGTGGCGCTCTGGGTTTCCACCACTTCCACTTTCGCCCCTTCGGTCAGGCGATCAATTCCGTCCGTCACTACGCGGTCGCCCGCAGAAATACCTGCGCGGATCACCACTTTCTGACTGTCCTGAATGCCCGGTGTCACCAGATGTTTGCTGACTTTGTTTTCGCTATTCAGTACCCAGACAAAATGGCCTTCGTTGCCCATTTGCAGTGCGGCGGTGGGGATCACCACGGCGTTTTGTTCGGTATCGACTAACATGCGAGCGTTAACAAACTGATTAGGGAAAAGCGCATCATCCTGATTATTAAAGCGAGCTTTCACTTTAATCGTACCGGTAGTGGCATCGATTTGGTTATCAAGGCTTAACAGCGTGCCTTCACTTAACTTCTTCGAGTTGGTGCGATCCCAGGCTTCTACCACCAGCGGTTTTCCGGCTTTTTGTGCCTGTACAACGGTGGCGATATCGCTTTCCGGCAAAGTAAAGACCAGATCGATAGGATGTGTTTGGGTGATCACCACAATCCCGGTGGTGTCGCCACTGGAGATTTGGTTACCAACATCAACTTGCTTAAGACCAACGCGACCATCGACTGGTGCGGTAATGCGACTCCAGTCGAGTTGCAATTGCGCGCTGGCGACGCTTGCTTCATCAGCCTTAATGGTGCCTTCGGTTTCACTGACCAGCGCCTGTTGGGCATCCAGTTCCTGACGAGATACGAGATTGGTTTTTGCCAGTTGTTGATAACGCGCCAGGTCACGGCGGGCGTTGGCGAGCGTGGCTTTATCTTTTGCCAGTTGGCCCTGGGCTTGTGCTAATGCAACTTTGAACTGGCTTGGGTCAATTTCTGCCAGTAAATCGCCTGCTTTGACCTGCTGGCCTTCCTGGAAATGTAACGCCATCAGTTGACCGTCCACGCGGCTGCGCACCGTAACAGTATTAGCGGCGGTAATGGTGCCAAGCCCGGTGAGGTAACGCGGAACAGCCTGTTCTACTGCGGTCGCCGCCTGAACCGGGGCTAATGGGTCGGCACGCATACCACGGCGACCACCCGCTGGCGATTGCTGCGCTTGTTTCGTCGCCCCAGGGGCTGCACTCTGGGAGTCATTGCGGCCTTGCCAGAACCAGAATGCGGCGATGGCGGCGATAACCACCACGATTACGATTACCCAACGGGATTTATAACTGCCTTTCATCGTTAAGAGTTTCTCTTCCTGAAACGTTTCGCGGAATGATACTAGTGTAGCCAGCCAATAAGGGAGAAAAATGGAGGAATTATGAAACACTGTCGGGAATCGTCTGAATGACGGGCACTTTTGCGAGCACACATCCAGTAATAACACATGAAACTATTTTATCTACGCGTTAGCGATAGACTGCTTGCATGGCGAAAGGAGATAAGCCGACGATTTCAGCGGGACGCTGAAACGGGAAAGCCCCTCCCGAGGAAGGGGCCATAAATAAGGAAAGGGTCATGATGAAGTGGATCATCATCGTGGTGCTCTTAGTCATAAGCTTCCCGGCTTACTAAGACTACCAGGGCGGGGGAAACCCCGCTCAACCCTCATTCCTGAAAGTATGCCTTCACGGTCCAATTGTCAATCCGCAGACTTTGCAGTCTGCGATCCTGCCAGCAAATATTCTTTGCGAGTCGTTACGCAATAATCACACTTGAAACTATTTTATCCGCAAGTCAGCGATAGACTGCATACAGGGCGAAAGGAGGTAAGCCGAAGATTTCAGCGGGACGCTGAAACGGGAAAGCCCCTCCCGAGGAAGGGGCCTTAAATAAGGAAAGGGTCATGATGAAGCTACTCATCATCGTGGTGCTCTTAGTCATTAGCTACCCAGCATACTAAGACTACCAGGGCGGGGAAAACCCCGCTCTACCCTCACTCCTGAAATTATGTCACTCAACCCTTGTTGTCAATCTGTAAGCCCACGTTCTTGCGAGGCGAATAGCAAAATCTTCTGCGCTGCCGGGCCTAATTCTGAAAGTTTCTTCGTTTGCTCTTATTTCATTATTGCAGTCGGTATGATACTGGACCTCAATAATTCTCTAAGAAAGGATTTCTTATGAGCGAACAAATCACGTTTGCCACCAGCGATTTTGCCAGTAACCCGGAACCACGTTGCCCCTGCATTTTGCTGCTGGATGTTTCTGGTTCTATGAACGGTAGACCCATTAATGAACTTAACGCCGGATTGGTTACCTTTCGCGATGAGCTGCTTGCCGATTCGCTGGCCTTAAAAAGAGTGGAACTCGGCATTGTGACGTTCGGCCCGGTGCATGTGGAACAACCCTTTACCAGCGCCGCTAATTTTTTCCCGCCCATCCTGTTTGCCCAGGGCGATACACCAATGGGCTCTGCCATTACCAAAGCCCTGGATATGGTTGAGGAGCGGAAACGTGAATATCGTGCCAATGGTATTTCCTATTATCGTCCGTGGATTTTCCTGATCACCGATGGTGCACCAACCGATGAGTGGCAGGCTGCCGCCAACAAAGTGTTTCAGGGGGAAGAAGATAAGAAGTTTGCCTTCTTTACCATCGGCGTTCAGGGGGCGGATATGAAGACGCTGGCACAAATCAGCGTTCGTCAGCCTTTGCCACTGCAGGGATTACAATTCCGTGAACTGTTTAGCTGGTTATCCAGTTCGCTGCGTTCGGTTTCCCGCTCCACGCCGGGAACGGAAGTTGTGCTGGAAGCGCCAAAAGGCTGGACGTCAGTGTGAGCTGGCGACTGGTCTATGCATCAGCCGTTGGAACGTCGCACATCAGTGCGGACTTGCCTTGCCAGGATGCCTGCCAGATACAGGTTGCCTGGCTAAATGACCAGCAGCCATTATTGTCGGTATTTGTCGCTGATGGCGCAGGTAGCGCCTCGCAGGGAGGCGAAGGTGCGATGCTCGCCGTCAATGAAGCGATGGCTTATATGTCGCAAAAAGTGCAGGGCGGGGAATTGGGGCTTAATGATGTCCTCGCAACGGACATTGTGCTGACCATTCGTCAGCGACTTTTTGCCGAGGCGGAAGCCAAAGAATTAGCGGTTCGCGATTTTGCCTGCACGTTTTTGGGATTGATTTCATCAGCTAATGGCACCTTGATTATGCAGATTGGCGATGGCGGCGTGGTGGTAGATTTGGGGCACGGTTTGCAACTGCCGCTCACGCCGATGGTGGGGGAATATGCCAATATGACGCACTTCATTACTGATGAAGATGCCGTTTCCAGACTGGAAACTTTCACCAGCACTGAGCGCGCGCATAAAGTTGCAGCATTTACGGATGGTATTCAGCGACTGGCGTTAAATATGCTGGATAATTCTCCGCATGTGCCTTTCTTTACCCCGTTTTTCAATGGACTGGCGTCAGCAACGCAGGAACAACTAGATTTATTACCTGAATTGTTAAAGCAGTTTTTGTCCAGCCCGGCGGTAAACGAGCGTACGGATGATGATAAAACGTTGGCACTGGCTATGTGGTTACCATGAAACCCACTTTATATACTGCTACTGGTGAGTGCGTTACGCCAGGCCGTGAACTGGGCAAAGGCGGCGAAGGTGCGGTTTATGATATCGAGGAGTTTGTCGATAGCGTCGCCAAGATTTATCACACGCCGCCACCCGCCTTAAAACAGGACAAACTTGCCTTTATGGCTGCGACAGCTGACGCGCAGTTGTTGAATTATGTCGCCTGGCCGCAGGCAACGCTTCACGGTGGACGAGGCGGAAAAGTTATCGGTTTTATGATGCCAAAAGTTTCTGGTAAAGAACCGATTCATATGATCTATAGCCCGGCACATCGTCGCCAGAGTTACCCTCATTGTGCGTGGGATTTTCTACTCTATGTTGCGCGCAATATTGCTTCATCTTTTGCTACGGTTCACGAGCACGGGCACGTCGTGGGGGACGTAAACCAGAACAGCTTTATGGTAGGTCGCGACAGCAAAGTGGTGTTGATCGATAGTGACTCCTTTCAGATTAACGCCAATGGCACACTGCATTTATGCGAAGTCGGCGTGTCGCATTTTACGCCGCCAGAGCTACAAACCTTGCCATCATTTGTCGGTTTTGAACGTACCGCGAATCACGATAATTTTGGCCTTGCGTTGCTGATTTTTCACATCTTGTTTGGTGGGCGGCATCCTTATTCCGGTGTACCGCTTATCTCTGATGCAGGTAATGCGCTGGAGACGGATATTGCCCATTTCCGTTATGCCTACGCCTCAGATAATCAGCGACGTGGTTTAAAACCGCCGCCACGATCGATTCCGCTGTCGATGTTACCGGGCGATGTTGAAGCCATGTTTCAGCAGGCATTCACGGAAAGTGGCGTGGCAACCGGGCGTCCGACGGCAAAAGCGTGGGTAGCGGCACTTGATTTACTACGCCAACAGTTAAAGAAATGTACCGTTTCGGCAATGCATGTTTACCCCGCTCATTTGACTGACTGCCCGTGGTGTGCGCTGGATAATCAAGGCGTTATCTATTTTATTGATCTCGGCGAAGAGGTCATTACCACCGGCGGTGATTTTGTGCTGGCGAGAGTCTGGGCGATGGTGATGGCATCAGTAGCACCGCCAGCATTGCAACTGCCATTACCCGATCATTTCCAACCGACTGGCAGGCCGCTTCCTTCAGGCCTGTTACGGCGCGAATACATCATTCTGATTGAGATCGCACTGTCAGCGTTATCGCTGTTGCTTTGCGGCCTTCAGGCAGAACCGCGTTATATTATTTTGATTCCTGTGCTGGCGGCTATCTGGATTATTGGCAGCCTGACAAGCAAAGCGTACAAAGCAGAAATCCAGCAACGCCGTGAGGCGTTTAATCGCGCGAAAATGGACTATGACCATTTAGTCAGCCAGATCCAACACTTGGGCGGGCTGGAAGGTTTTATCGCCAAACGGGCGATGCTCGAAAAAATGAAGGACGAAATTCTCGGGTTACCGGAAGAAGAGAAACGCGCTCTGGTAGCACTTCACGACACCGCAAGGGAACGGCAGAAGCAGAAGTTTCTGGAGGGATTTTTTATTGATGTTGCCTCTATTCCCAGCGTTGGCCCTGCGCGTAAAGCGGCGTTACGGTCCTTTGGTATTGAAACAGCAGCGGATGTTACCCGACGGAGCGTTAAGCAAGTAAAAGGTTTTGGTGATCATCTGACCCAGGCGGTTATCGACTGGAAAGCGAGCTGTGAACGCCGTTTTGTGTTCAGGCCGAACGAAGCGGTAACGCCTGCAGACAGACAAGCGGTAATGGCAAAAATAGCCGCCAAACGACATCGGCTGGAATCGGCGCTGACTGTCGGTGCGACAGAGTTGCAGCGATTCCGCCTTCATGCGCCAGCACGGACCATGCCGTTGATGGAACCGCTACGTCAGGCGGCAGAAAAACTGGCTCAGGCGCAGGCAGATTTAAGCCGTTGCTGAGCCATTTTTCAATTAACGAAACACCACTTCCGCCCAGCGTGCCAGCCCGGCGGTGACGGAGCCAAAGTCATCGCCGCCTGCAACCGGAATGCCCGGCAACTGTTCTGCCAGCGCTTTTTTAATCAGCGGCGAACGGGCTCTACCGCCGGTCAGGTAGATAACGTCCGGTTTTTCCTGGGCGTTATCCAGCGCCAGTTGCACCTGTTCCAGAATCCGCGCCAGTGGCTGGCTGAGGGCGCTTTCCAGCCCTTGCTGGCTAATCAGCGTAGCCAGTTCATCGCTGATAAACGGCAGTGAGGCGCGGGTTTCCGCTACACTTGAAAGGGCGATTTTGCTCTCTTCTGCGCTACGCACCAGGCGATAGCTTAAACGCTGACGCCAGACTTTCTGTAACAGGGCCACTTTTTCCGGTTCACGGGCATCGCGTACCAGATCGTTAAGCAGACGACCGTTAGCACTACTGTAGAAATCACTTTGCGCAGGAACGTCGTTGATCGCAACCGCATTCCACCACGGCAGAATCGGCAGGGCGATGCCTTTTTCGGTTTCGCCACCCATGCCCAGTAACGGCATCAGGTTCTTAAACGCCAGTGCGATATCCAGATCGTTACCACCAATACGGCAACCACTATGACCCAGCAGGCTGGCTTCACGATCGAGACGCGAACGCCATTGCGGCCCCATCAGCAGCAATGAACAGTCAGTCGTACCACCGCCGATATCCACTACCAGCACTCGTTTTTCTTCCTGCAAGGTGGCTTCGTAATCCAGCCCAGCCGCGACCGGCTCGTACTGGAATACCACATCCTTAAACCCGGCACGCTTCGCCGCGCGTTCCAGAATCCCTTGCGCCTGGGTGTTTGCTTCATCACCGCCCAGCCCCTGGAAGTTGATCGGGCGACCAATCACCGCCTGAGTAATTGCCTCCGGCAGCTGCGCCTGCGCCTGTTGGCGAATGTGCAACATCATTGCGCAGACCAGATCCTCAAACAGCGCTACCTGCTGCGGTTTTAAGCCGCTGGCACCGAGGAACGATTTTGGTGATTTCACAAACCACACTTCTTCTGGATCATCAATGTACTGTGCCAGTGAGGAAAGACCGAACTGCACGCTTTTCGCCGTAACATCGATATCTTCTTCGCGGTTATAACGAATCGCCCGACGCAACAGCGCCTGCGTTTCATCGTCGTCTGCCGGAACATCATGATGGCGGTACAGCCATTCGCTTACAGCTTCACGCGTTGGCGCGCAAAGCATTGAAGGCAGCAGCGTGCTGTCGTTTTCCATTTTTAGCAAATGCGGTTTACCGTCGCGCATGACCGCCACTGAACAGTTTGCTGTACCGTAATCAAAACCAATAAACACGAAATAATCCCCATGCCGGTGAAGAAGGGGCGTGACTTTAGCGAAATGTTGCCGTCGCGACAACCGGAATATGAAAGCAAAGCGTAACGTCTGAATAACGTTTATGCTGAAAGCGGATTAACAAGGAGATGCGATGTATACCCTGAACTGGCAGCCGCCGTATGACTGGTCGTGGATGTTGGGATTTCTCGCCGCCCGTGCGGTGAGCGGCGTGGAAACGGTCGCGGACAGTTATTATGCCCGTAGTCTGGCGGTAGGCGAATATCGCGGCGTGGTGACTGCTATTCCGGATATAGCCCGCCATACTCTGCACATAAATTTAAGTGCAGGTTTAGAACCTGTTGCCGCAGAGTGTCTGGCGAAAATGAGCCGCCTGTTTGATCTGCAATGTAACCCGCAGATTGTTAACGGTGCGTTGGGCAAGTTAGGCGCGGCGCGGCCAGGATTGCGTTTACCTGGTTGTGTTGACGCTTTTGAGCAGGGCGTGCGGGCGATTTTAGGCCAACTGGTGAGCGTGGCGATGGCGGCAAAATTGACCTCCAGAGTGGCACAGCTTTATGGCGAACGGCTGGATGATTTTCCGGATTATGTCTGCTTCCCCACGCCTCAGCGGCTGGCAGTAGCCGACCTGCAGGCATTAAAAGCGTTAGGTATGCCGTTGAAACGGGCAGAGGCGCTGATTCATCTGGCAAATGCGGCGCTGGAGGGCACCTTACCAATGACAATACCGGGCGACGTAGAACAAGCGATGAAAACGCTGCAAACCTTTCCGGGTATCGGGCGCTGGACTGCAAATTATTTTGCTTTGCGTGGCTGGCAGGCGAAAGATGTTTTTCTGCCGGATGATTATCTGATTAAACAGCGATTTCCGGGAATGACGCCGGCACAAATCCGCCGTTATGCCGAACGCTGGAAGCCCTGGCGTTCTTATGCGCTGTTGCATATCTGGTATACGGAAGGCTGGCAACCAGACGAAGCATGACGTTGGTCGCCGGATGCGGTGCGAGCGCCTTATCCGGCCTGGGGAATGAGCGATTTGTAGGCCTGATAAGACGCGTTAGCGTCGCATCAGGCAATGGGCAAACGCTCCCTTAGTTAATCGCGAAATAACTTCTATTCACCAGCAAATCCAGCGGTTGGGCATTGGCAATCACATCACCATAAATCAGATCGACGCCGATGCCCGAAAGCGTATCCATCACTAAGGGTAAAACGACTGGCCCGGCGATGGTTTTCATCCCGAGTCGCTGAGCGTGCCCCTGAATAATCGTAATCAGCATCTCATCCATCAAATTACCCTGCACGTTGGCGCATAACTCACCATCAAGTAGCAGGTAATCTGCCATATTTGCTTTCAGCGAGTTGAAGATTTGCAGATCGCGGCCTACCTGACTGAATACGATCCGACATCCCGCCAGCCGCAGTTTTTGCACGCTTTCTGCGTGATCGAAAATCGCTTCTGCCGGAATAATCAGATGTAATAACCGTGCTGGTAGAGGGCTATTTTCCAGCTGCTCAAGCAGTTCATTCACCAGCGTGGCGCTACTCAAACCAGCAACGGAAAGGGGAAGGGCGATGCTTAAGCCTTTACTGGCAACCGCTTTTGCGGCCTGCTGGAAAAAATCGTGGCATACCCGTTGGTCAAGAGCATGGCTAAGTGCCGGATCGCTGAAGCTACGACGAAATGTTTGTTCATCAATAATCTCGCTTTCGCAACTCCAGAGCTTAAGTGAAATCAGCCACAAATTACTTGCTTCCGGGAGCCGTGGCGAAGCGATGCCGTGGGCGATCATCATCAACTGATTCTCTTTAATCATCCGCCACTGTTCATCAAGCGATATCGCTGCCCGTTCGCTATGTGCGGCAGCTTGCTGCGGTTCGTAAATCGTCACCCGGCCCCGGCCACCATTTTTGGAGGCATAACAGGCGATATCAGCCTGCGACATCACTTCAGCTGCCTGATGATTGTTGTCATCAATCAAGGTAATCCCGGCACTGGCACCTACCCGATGCACACGTCCTTCCCATATAAAGTGATAGTCATTCACGGCACTGATAATGCGTGTAGCGATAAAACGAGCGCTTTCAACATTGCAGTCTGGCAGTAGCAGACCAAATTCATCACCACCGAGCCGCGCCAGCACGTCGCTGGAGCGCAGCATACTCAGCATCAACGACGCCAGTTCGCGCAGTAAAGCGTCGCCCGCCGCATGCCCGGCGCTGTCATTCACCGCTTTAAAGCGATCAAGATCGATAAACACCAGGGCATGTCGCTGATGCGTACTGTTTACCGTTTGCAGCAGGATACGCAGTTGCTTCTCAAAACTGGCGCGATTGGCGAGATGCGTCAGTGCATCATGGGAGGCGCTGTAGCTCAGCTGGCGCAGCATTTTGCGTGATTCGGTAACGTCCTGAATCACCAGTACCGAGCCTATATTGCTGCCGTCCAGAGTACTTAACGGCGTAATACTGTAATGCACGTCGTAGCTGCCGCCGCTCCGGCAGTGCAATACCACATCTTGTTCGATCGCGGAACGTGAGGTGTCAGCACTGTAAATGTTCTCCATTAATGGTCCGTTGTCGCCAAAAGTAATATGCAACACCGTCAGGAGCGGAACACCTAACGCTTCTTCCTGCGTCCAGCCGCTCATTTTCTCCGCCACTGGATTCATAAAGGTAATTTTCATTGCCATATCAATACAGACCACGGCTTCGCCGATGGAGTCCAGCGTAATGTGCAGGCGCTCTTTTTCCTGAAACAATGCCTCGTTAAGCTGTTTAACCTCCGTCATATCCATATTAATGCCGAGCAGGCGTTCGACCTCGCCTTCTTTATTCAGTACCCGGTTGGCGAGGGCGCGGATATGGCGGATGCCATCTTTCACGGCAATGCGAAATTCCAGTTTAAAGGGCGAGCGTGATTGCAACGAATCACGAATCACTTTTTCGGCGTGCTGGCGATCTTCCGGCAGCACGCACTCGTACCACACCTGCCAGTTCGGTTTGATATGCGGAGGAATTTCATACAGCTCGAACATCCGCTTATCCCAACTAAAAATATTCGGCTTCAGCTCCCACTCCCAGATGCCAATCCCGCCCGCTTCGTTGGCCAGCGTGATGCGCTCCATCAGTTGCTGATTGACCTGTTCGGTGCGTTTTAGCTCGTTAATGTCTTCAATCTGAGCGATAAAATAGAGCGGCGTGCCATCCGTGTGGCACACCAGTGAGACGGCAAGCAACGCCCAGACAACATCGCCATTGCGGTTGTAGTAACGTTTTTCCATTGAATAGGTGTTTATTTCACCGCTTATCAGCTTTTCAACCTGTTGGAGATCTTTATTGAGATCCTCCGGCCAGGTCAGTTGCTGAAAGGTGAGTCCGCGCAGCTCTTCCTGACTGTAACCGAGAAACTGGCAGAGCGCTTTGTTGGATTGCAGCCATTGTCCCTCGGTGCCCACTAACGCCATGCCGATAGCGGAATATTCCATCGCGTTCCGAAAGCGGGTTTCGCTTTCGGAAATGTGTTTGCGTTCCGCACGAAAGGCATACATCACCATCGTCATGATGTTGGCGGGCAGCAGGATCAGCAAAAACGGTAGCCACGGCATATGGCTCATCAGGTACGTACGCGGCGTAGCAAGCAGGGAGGGATCCGCGGCCATCATCAGCGACACCATCATCACCGTGGTAAGGAAGATCAAAAAGGCTTCCATTCGTGGCAGGCGCACGGCGCTCCACATCAACAGCACAATAATGAAAGTAAAAGGCCACGGCAGATACAGCATCGAAAGCCAGCTTAACGTCAGCGTGATGGCTAACGTGAGCAGCGACTCAAAAAGCAACCTTGGGTTGCGATGGCGCAGCAGATAGTGTGGTTTAAATAACAATCCCAGCGGCACCAGTGCCAGAGCGCCGATGGATTCTGACAGTACCCATATCAAAAATGCCCTGAGAGGATCGTCTCCGGGCGTCAGCAGGACAACCAGAACACCCCCCAACAGAGGCGGAATAATGGCGCTGCCGAGTGCCAGACGCAGCCAGTCAGCCAGATTTTGCAAGGGGTTATACCACGGCAGCAATTTACGTAGCAGCACTGCCCCGACCACGGCTTCAACAATATTGATGGTCGTCCAGGTCATGTTCAGCGAGCTGGTGGAAAAAAGCAGGATGGATGCGGCGATATTTCCCAGCGAGCAGCTCAGCGCAATTCCCGGCCACATGCGCCCGGCATGGCGATAAAACGCCACCATCATGATGGAGGTCGGGAACCACAGTGGGGCGAGTTGGGTGCCAAACTGCGAAAGCTCAAGTGAGAAAAGG
>OKKW01000185.1_pt1 | contig 14802 bp, 9 predicted proteins | sample 1611301 | NCBI WGS metagenome assembly OKKW01 (sample SAMN04436730, study PRJEB24849) | human gut metagenome | biome: human gut; feature: NICU; material: stool | host: Homo sapiens | place: USA: Saint Louis, MO | collected 2010-11-09
GCGGTTTTAATGAGCTTATCTTCAATGTGCCAGCGCTTGTCGGTCAGGGACACCGGTTTGCCATCCAGCAGCAGGCGCGGCGCTATCGGCGCTAGCGTCGCCACCGGATTACCGGTGCCCCCCAGTTCGATACGCAGGCTGGCGTCAGTCACTGCTCCGGCGCTGCGGCTGAGGGTCATCACCAGCCCATAATGCAGCCCCACGTTACGGGTGACGCAGAAATTTTGGTTGTTACAGGTGACCTGCCAGTCGTTGAAGCGCTGCTGCGTCGGTGCCGACCATGCCTGCGAGCAAGGCAGCACCGCCAGAAAGAGGAAAAAAATGATGCGAAAAAGCATGAACCGCCCGACCCCAGATAAACCCGACCACGGCGCCTATCCTGGACAACGGCAGCCGCTTACTCAATCGGATTTGTCAGAGTTCCCCGACATCAGGCCGGAGGTTTGCAGATACTGCAGCAGGATGACCGCCTTACCGTCGCGGATCTCACCGTCAGCGACCATCTGCAGCGCCTGGCTAAAAGGCAGCTCCAGCACCTCGATGGCTTCATCATCCACCCCGCCGCCGCTGGTGGTTCGCTGCGCGTCGCTGTACTCGGCGATAAAGAAATGCACCACTTCGGTGACGCCCCCTGGCGACATAAACAGCTCAAACAGCTTACGCACCTCGCCCACTTCGTAGCCGGTCTCTTCCACCGCCTCTTTACGAATGCAGGCTTCCGGCTCGTCGTTGTCCAGCAGCCCGGCGCAGGTTTCAATCAGCATGCCGTCATGATTGCCATTGACCCAGGTGGCGACCCGGAACTGCCGCACCAGGACCACCGTCTGCTTATGGCGGTTATACAGCAGTACGGTGGCGCCATTGCCGCGATCGTAGACTTCGCGCTTATGGCGCACGACGCTGCCGTCCGCCCGCGTTAGCTCATAAGTCATGTTGCGTAGTACGAACCAGTTCTCAGAGAGGATTTTATCTTTAATGACGTGAATATTGAGTGACATACCGACCCCACAGCGTAAAAGGACGCCCTCATACTACGCTGCGGGGCCGGGTTTGTCGTCAGTGAAGCGGCGTCGTTTTCAGCGCCAGATAGTCCAAAATCCCCTGCGCCGCGTGACGGCCTTCCGCCATCGCCGTCACTACAAGGTCTGCGCCGCGCACGGCATCGCCGCCGGCAAAGATCTTCTCCTGACTGGTCTGGTAACGGTAACGGCTCTCGACGCCGGCTTTGATGCGCCCCTGGCTGTCCAGCGCCACGCCCGCCGCTTCCAGCCAGGGCATGCGGTGCGGGTGGAAGCCAAAGGCCATGATCACCGCATCCGCCGGCATAACAAACTCACTGCCGGGGATCGGCGTCGGGCGGCGTCTTCCTCCCGCGTCCGGGGCGCCCAGCTCGGTGCGCAAAAAGCGTACCCCGTTCACTCGCCCGCTTTCGTCCAGCTCCAGGGTCACCGGCTGGACGTTAAACTCAAAGACCGCCCCCTCTTCGCGGGCGTTTTTGACCTCTTTTTTCGAGCCCGGCATGTTGGCTTCATCCCGCCGATAGGCGCAGGTCACCTGGCGGGCGCCGTGACGCAGCGCGGTGCGCACGCAGTCCATCGCTGTATCGCCGCCGCCCAGCACGACGACGTTCAGCCCGGCAGTGTTGATATAAGGCTCCTGAGCCGATGCCGCCAGCCCCATCACCTGTTTGGTGTTGGCAATGAGGAACGGCAGCGCATCGTAAACGCCGGGGGCCTCTTCGTTCGGCAACCCCGCCTTCATGGAGCGATAGGTTCCGGCGCCGACGAACACCGCGTCATAGTCGGCCAGCAGCGTCGCCATGGGGATATCTTTCCCCACCTCGCAATTGAGCTCAAAGCGGATACCCATCTCGCTGAAAATGGCCCGCCGCCGGGCCAGCAGCGATTTATCCAGCTTGAACGCCGGGATGCCGAAGGTCAGCAGACCGCCAATCTCCGGATGACGGTCAAAAACCACCGGCTGGACGCCGTGACGCACCAGCACATCGGCGCAGGCCAGCCCGGCCGGCCCGGCGCCGATAATCGCCACCCGCTTACCGCTCGGCTTAACCTGCGAGAGGTCCGGACGCCAGCCGCTGGCCAGCGCCTGGTCGGAAATATAGCGCTCAATGTTGCCGATGGTGACTGCGCCGCTTTCATCGCGCAGGGTGCAGGCACCTTCACACAGCCGGTCCTGGGGGCAGACGCGACCGGTGATCTCCGGCAGGCAGTTGGTCTGATGGGAAAGCGCGACCGCGGCGGCGATATCCCCCGCCTTAACCAGCTCGACCCACTGCGGGATATGGTTATGCAGCGGGCAGGTCCATTCGCAAATACTGTGTTCCCCACACGTGAGGCAGCGGGCGGCCTGCTGCTGCGCCTGCGCCGGGGTGAACGGCTGATAGATCTCCTCAAAGTGGCTCTTACGCGCCTCCGCCGCCAGCTTATCCGGCTCCCCGCGCGGCGGCGTCATCGCCATTTGCCTGACCTTCGCGCCAACATTGGGCTGGCTGCAGGTCGGCGTACCGCGCTGCCACGGCTGCACCTCCTGGCATGCCGAGCGCAGTCGCCGCTGCTTCGCCAGCGCGGTCAACGTCTCATCGTCGGCGAGGGTCAGTGCCTGCGCGGGACAGTTTTCCACACAGGCCGGTCCCGCTTCGCGGCCCTGGCACAGATCGCATTTCTGCGCGCTGGCCTTTACCAGGCCCGCAGCCTGCGGCGTCACCACCACCTGCATCACCCCGAACGGGCAGGCCACCATGCAGGATTTACAGCCAATGCATTTCTCCTGACTGACCTGAACGCTGTCGCCGGACTGGGCAATGGCGTCGTTGGGGCAACTGCGGACGCAGGGGGCGTCTTCACAGTGGCGGCAGGTGATAGCGTTACGCTGGCCCGCCGCTTTGATGACGGTGATACGAGGTAAAAAGCGCTGCGGGGTCAGCACGTGTTGCTCCTCGTTATGCGCCATTACGCAGGCCACTTCGCAGGCCTGGCAGCCGATACATTTTCGACTATCGCTCAAAATAAAGTGGTTCATGGCTTCCTTTTGTCTTCTTGGTGAATAACCCCTCAATGCGCATGACTATTTATTACCCGACAAGACGGCGCCGGAACAATGTCCAAATGCCCAGGATAAACTTTTTCTGGAGAGAATCCGTTTTGGATCAATTTTTTTGACTTAAATGAAATGAGGTTTCACACCGGCAAGGGATAATGCGCCTGTCTGAGGCTGCAAAGCAGGCTCACTGCCTGCTGGCAGGAAAGTTCGAGGTTTCTTTACGATACGGCAAAAGCAACATGATAAATTACACTATCTCCTTAATTTCTCCACGATTGCCGGAGGCGCTGGCGCTAAAGTGGCACAGGCTGTGCAATAACAAAAAAATGTGCATATGAGGTCTTTATTCTGATGGCGAATTTCTTTATCGATCGCCCCATTTTTGCCTGGGTGCTGGCAATCCTGTTATGTCTGACGGGCACCCTTGCCATTTTGTCGCTTCCCGTTGAACAGTATCCCGACCTCGCCCCGCCGAACGTGCGGATCACCGCCAACTATCCCGGCGCCTCCGCGCAAACCCTGGAGAATACCGTCACCCAGGTTATCGAACAGAATATGACCGGCCTCGATAACCTGATGTATATGTCATCCCAGAGCAGCGCCACTGGCCAGGCGACGATCACCCTCAGCTTCACCGCCGGTACCGACCCGGACGAAGCCGTGCAGCAGGTTCAGAACCAGCTGCAGTCGGCGATGCGTAAACTGCCGCAGGCGGTGCAAAACCAGGGGGTGACGGTGCGCAAGACCGGCGACACCAATATCCTGACCCTCGCCTTCGTCTCCACCGACGGCAGCATGGATAAACAAGATATTGCCGACTACGTCGCCAGTAACATTCAGGACCCGCTCAGCCGCGTCAACGGCGTGGGGGATATCGACGCCTACGGCTCGCAATACTCAATGCGCATCTGGCTCGACCCGGCGAAGCTCAATAGCTACCAGCTGACCACCAAGGATGTGACCGACGCCATCAGTTCGCAGAACGCCCAGATTGCCGTCGGCCAGCTTGGCGGGACGCCTTCGGTCGATAAGCAGGCGCTAAACGCCACCATCAACTCGCAATCTCTGCTACAAACCCCGGAGCAGTTCCGCAATATCACCCTGCGCGTCAATCAGGATGGTTCAGAGGTGACGCTGGGCGATGTCGCCACCGTCGAGATGGGGGCGGAGAAGTACGACTACCTCAGCCGCTACAACCGGCAGGCCGCTTCGGGCCTGGGAATTAAGCTTGCTTCCGGCGCCAACGAAATGGCCACGGCGGAGCGAGTGATCAATCGCCTCAATGAGCTGTCGCAGTATTTTCCTCACGGTCTGGAATATAAAGTCGCCTACGAGACGACCTCCTTCGTAAAGGCCTCCATCACTGATGTGGTCAAAACGCTGCTGGAGGCGATCCTGCTGGTCTTCCTCGTGATGTATCTGTTCCTGCAGAACTTCCGCGCCACCCTGATCCCGACCATCGCCGTGCCGGTGGTGCTGATGGGCACCTTTGCGGTGCTGTATGCCTGTGGCTACAGCATCAACACCCTGACGATGTTCGCGATGGTGCTGGCGATCGGCCTGCTGGTGGATGACGCCATCGTGGTAGTGGAGAACGTCGAGCGCATCATGAGCGAGGAGGGCCTGTCGCCCCGCGAGGCGACCCGCAAATCGATGGGGCAAATTCAAGGCGCACTGGTGGGGATCGCCATGGTGCTGTCGGCGGTGTTTGTGCCAATGGCCTTCTTCGGCGGCACCACCGGGGCCATCTATCGCCAGTTCTCAATCACTATCGTCGCGGCGATGGTCCTCTCGGTGCTGGTGGCCATGATCCTCACTCCGGCCCTTTGCGCCACGCTGCTCAAGCCGGTTAAGCCAGGTGAATCCCATGAAAGAAAAGGCTTCTTCGGCTGGTTCAACCGCACCTTCAACCGCAGCGCCAGCCGCTACGAAACCTTTGTCGGCAAAATTCTTCACCGCTCGCTGCGCTGGATGCTGATCTACGTCGTCCTGCTCGGCGGGATGGTGTTCCTGTTCCTGCATCTGCCCACCTCGTTCCTGCCGCTGGAAGATCGCGGGATGTTCACCACCTCGGTCCAGTTGCCGAGCGGCGCTACTCAGCAGCAGACGCTGAAAGTAGTGCAAAAAGCGGAAGATTACTTCCTCAATAATGAGAAGCAGAACGTCGAATCGGTATTTGCCACCGTCGGTTCCGGCCCCGGCGGCAACGGGCAGAACGTGGCCCGCATGTTTGTGCGTCTCAAAGACTGGGACCAGCGCGACCCGGAAACCGGCTCCTCCTTTGCCATTATTGAACGCGCCACCAAAGCGTTTAATCAGATCAACGAAGCGCGGGTCATCGCCAGCAGCCCGCCGGCCATCAGCGGCCTCGGCAGTTCGGCAGGCTTCGATATGGAGCTTGAGGATCACGCCGGTAAGGGGCACGATGCGCTGATGGCGGCACGCGATACGCTGCTTGAGCTGGCCGGCAAAAACCCACTGTTGACCCGGGTCCGCCATAACGGGCTCGACGACAGTCCGCAGCTGCAGGTCGATATCGATCAGCGTAAAGCGCAGGCGCTGGGCGTCTCTATTGACGACATCAACGATACGCTGCAAACCGCGTGGGGGTCGAGCTACGTCAACGACTTTATGGATCGCGGCCGGGTGAAGAAAGTCTACGTCCAGGCAGCGGCGAAATACCGGATGCTGCCAGACGATATCAATCTCTGGTATGTCCGCAACAGCAGCGGCACGATGGTGCCGTTCTCGGCCTTCGCCACCTCACGCTGGGAGACCGGCTCGCCGCGGCTGGAACGCTACAATGGCTACTCGGCGGTGGAGATCGTTGGTGAGGCGGCGCCGGGTATCAGTACCGGCACCGCGATGGACATGATGGAGAAGCTGGCCGCGCAGTTGCCAACCGGCTTTGGCCTCGAATGGACCGCCATGTCCTACCAGGAACGCCTCTCTGGCGCTCAGGCGCCGGCACTGTACGCGATTTCGCTGCTGGTGGTGTTCCTGTGCCTGGCGGCGCTGTACGAGAGCTGGTCGGTGCCGTTCTCGGTGATGCTGGTGGTCCCGCTCGGGGTGATTGGCGCCCTGCTGGCGACCTGGGTGCGCGGCCTGGAGAATGATGTTTACTTCCAGGTGGGCCTGTTAACGGTGATCGGCCTGTCGGCGAAAAACGCCATTCTGATCGTTGAGTTCGCCAACGAGCTGAACGAGAAAGGCCAGGATCTGCTCAGCGCCACGCTGTCGGCCTGCCGTCAGCGCCTGCGCCCCATCCTGATGACCTCGCTGGCGTTTATCTTCGGCGTGCTGCCGATGGCGACCAGCACCGGGGCCGGTTCCGGCAGCCAGCATGCGGTCGGTACCGGGGTGATGGGCGGGATGATCTCCGCCACCGTGCTGGCCATCTTTTTCGTGCCGCTGTTCTTTGTGCTGGTACGCCGTCGCTTTCCGCTGAAGGAGCGTCCGCAATAAGCCGTCGGGCGTTGGCGGCGAGCCTTAATAACAGAAAAGGCGACCCTTAAGGTCGCCTTCTTTATGTGTTCAGAACGATGACGCGCTTATTTACTTCGCGTTATTCCCCTGCTCACATTACGGAAATTTATTTACGAAGCATGCCTTCAATAAAATCTTTCCAGTTCCCCAGTTCATGTTCAATCATAATAGCCTCTCTTATTATTATGGTCGATTCTATATAACTTCATTGCTGATGGGAAGTTGGGCTCCCCTATTGCTCTGATTGTCTTGTGGACGTCTGACAGAGATAAAACCTCTGGTTGCCGCCACTATGCCGTTTCGTATGTAAAAATTATGTGACGCAGAGCACTCTCAGGCAACATTTTCGCAATATTGTTAATAGCCTCACATCACTTCCGCGAATGAGCAAAATTTCACCACGCCGTCAATTGAATGAGATACCCGGTAAAAAGTTATATTTATTCATCTGAATCACGTATTATTTCAGTAAGACTTATATATTCGGAAATATCTGAGTTAACCGCTTAATTGAATGTGAAAGGTTTATCTATGCTCACCATGTACGGAATTAAAAACTGCGATACCATTAAAAAAGCCCGCCGCTGGCTGGAAGCGCATCAGATTGCGTATCAGTTTCATGACTACCGCGCCGATGGCCTTGACCGCGCGCAACTGGATACCTTTATTGCCGAACTGGGCTGGCAGGCGCTGCTGAACACCCGCGGCACCACCTGGCGCAAACTCGACGAGTCGCTGCGCAACAGCATCGATAATGCCGACGCCGCCGCCGCATTGATGCTGGAAATGCCGGCGATTATCAAACGCCCATTGCTCTGTGCGCCCGGTCGTCCTATGCTGCTGGGTTTTAGTGAAGCAAGTTATCAGCAGTTTAACGAGGTATAGTCTATGTCTTGCCCGGTCATTGAGCTGGCTCAGCAGCTTATTCGCCGCCCTTCCCTTAGCCCCGATGATGCGGGATGCCAGGCGTTAATGATTGAACGCCTGCGTGCGATCGGCTTTACCGTTGAACCGATGGATTTCGGCGATACACAGAATTTCTGGGCCTGGCGCGGCCACGGCGAGACGCTGGCCTTCGCCGGCCACACCGACGTGGTCCCGGCAGGCGATGCCGACCGCTGGATCAACCCCCCGTTCGAACCGACCATCCGCGACGGCATGCTGTTCGGCCGCGGCGCAGCTGATATGAAAGGCTCGCTGGCGGCGATGGTGGTGGCGGCGGAACGTTTTGTCGCGCAGTACCCGAATCATCGCGGCAGACTGGCGTTCTTGATCACCTCAGATGAAGAGGCCAGCGCCAAAAACGGCACCGTCAAAGTGGTGGAAACGCTGATGGCGCGTAATGAGTGTCTGGACTACTGTCTGGTCGGCGAACCCTCCAGTACCGAGGTGGTCGGCGATGTGGTGAAAAACGGCCGCCGCGGCTCGCTGACCTGCAACCTGACCATTCACGGCGTGCAGGGCCATGTTGCCTATCCGCACCTTGCCGATAACCCTGTCCATCGCGCGGCGCCGATGCTGGCGGAGCTGGTCAATATCGAGTGGGATAAAGGCAATGAATTTTTCCCGCCAACCAGCATGCAGATCGCCAACGTACAGTCCGGTACCGGCAGCAACAACGTGATCCCCGGCGATATGTTCGTCCAGTTCAACTTCCGCTTCAGTACGGAACTGACGGACGAGATGATCAAAGCCCGCGTGGTCTCCCTGCTGGAAAAATACCAGCTGCGTTACAGCGTGGAGTGGTGGCTCTCCGGCCAGCCGTTCCTCACCGGGCGCGGTAAACTGGTGGATGCGGTGGTGAGCGCAATTGAGCACTATAATGAGATCAAACCGCAGCTGTTGACCAACGGCGGCACCTCTGACGGTCGGTTTATCGCCCGCATGGGGGCGCAGGTGGTTGAGCTGGGCCCCGTGAACGCAACCATTCACAAAATTAATGAATGTGTGAACGCCGCCGACCTGCAGCTGCTGGCACGGATGTATCAACGCGTAATGGAACAGCTGGTCGCCTGACGAATTGACGTAAAGAGGAAGCGCGCATGGAATGGCTTATTAAACACTGGTGGATTCTGGTTCTGGTCTTTTTGGTGGGGGTGATTATCAACGTGATCAAAGATCTGAACCGCGTTGACCACAAAAAATTCCTTAACAACAAACCCGATCTGCCGCCGCACCGCGATTTTAACGATAAATGGGACGATGACGACGACTGGCCAAAGCACGACCAGTCGAAGAAACCGTAAGTTTGCCTTTATCGCGGTACTGCCCGCCTGTAACCCCGTCCGCCGGGGTTACAGCATTTCGATGATATCGTCCCCTTTTGGCGTACTGCCGCTCAGCGCCTCATCAAAATAGTGCTTCGGCACGGTATAACGCAGACGCTCGATGGCAAACTGCATGCTGCGATCGTCAATGGCATGCCCCAGATCGTCAACAATATCTAAGGTCACGTCGCCGCCCGCCTGCTGTAATGCCTCCTGAGCCGACACCGCCCACGCCAGGTCGATAACCCGATCTTCCCCCCCGTGGATCAGATGAATGGTGGTGGCCGTCGTTGCCGTCATCGGCAGCGTCGCGTAGCGGCCATTAAAGGCGATCACTCTTGAAGCCAGATCTGGCGCCGCTTTGATACTCTCCAGCGACATAATCGCCCCCTGAGAGAAACCGATCAGCGCGGTGGCCAGTGGACTGACGCCGCTTTTCTCTTGCCAGTAGCGCACAATGTCAATGAAGGTCGGCATAATGGCATCGATGCGCTGCTGACGATTCTCTTCCGTCACTCCCTGCACCGAAAACCACTGCCGACCGTTGGGACCGCAAGGTTCGACCCCGCCGATGCTGACAATTAGCGCATCGGGAAACTGCGGCGCGAACCAGCTGCCGATTTGCCCCATAGAGACCGGGTTATCACCCACACCATGAAACAGCAGCAACAGCTGTTGCGCAGGCGTCGCAGGGCTTTGAACAATAAAATGATCGTGTTTCATGGCTGTCTCCTTAGTGTATGCCGGCAGTTTACGCCGCTCGCCAGATATGACCATGCCATTTAACTGAATGAGTTAGTTAAAATAATTGCAGATGCGCCACCTGCTGACGCAGCGCCTCAGCACGCGCTGCATCGAGGAAGCGCAAGGCGTCAGCGGCCTCAACACGCCATCTCGCCAGCAGGGCTTTACGCCCCGTCAGCCGCAGCGCAGCACACAGCGCGGCTTCCTCTTCCCCCTGCAGACGTCCGCGCAGAGCCGGCAACGGCATGTCGGCCTGCATCAGCAGGCGGTTGAGGCAGCCCAGCGCCGCGGCCAGCGGGCGATGGGCGAAAGCAAAGCTCGCCGCTTCCAGCCAGTCCTCATCACTAAGCATAGCGTCTGCGACGGCCGGCAGCGGCGCGGATTCGTCCCGCCACGGGCGAAGCCAATATTCATCCCGCAGCAGCCGCTGCGCCTCCCGCTGCGCGAGCTGGTGCCCCGCCGCAGTCAGCGGGAACAGAGCCATCGCGGTATAGCAGCCGCTGCTGGCCTCGCGATGGGTTCCCAGCCGCACGAGGATAAACCCGCAGCGTTGCCAGAAGCGCCACAGCTCAGGGGTATAGCCGAAGCTGACGGACAGATAGTCATAGCCTGCGGCATCGGCGGCGATACTGGCGATCATCTTCTGCCCGAGACCATCGCGCTGACGGGCAGGATGGACAGCGATCCGACTGACCCGCAGCCCGGACAGCGTCGCCGCCAGGGGACTGCCGCCATGCGCCGCCAGCGACTGGGCGACCAGATTCCCGCGCGGCCGGCGAAACCCTGCCCACACCGCCCGGCTAAGTTCGGGAGAAAGTCCCCCCTCGGCCACCAGCCACAGCGCGCCCGCCACCGCGCCGCTGGCGCGAGCGCAGCGAAAAGCCTGGCCGGGGGCATCCATCATGCGCCGCAGATCGAGCGGGGAAGTCCGGTAGTGCGCCCCGGACAATAGCTGGTACATCGCCTCCGGTAGCGCTGGCTGCGATTGCCAGCAGGACTGATTAACCGCTTCCAGCACCACCTCCCCCGTCGGCGCGTCGCGAAATGCCTCATCGTTAAAGATCAGCAACTGACGGATGGCTGACTCCAGCGGACAGCCCGCCGCCCAGCGGATCGGGGCGCTCAGGCTGAACGACTGCAGACGGGGCAGGCTGGCGCAAAATTTCAGCAGGAATCCGCGACCGGTGCCTTCATAACCCTGCACCGTCGTGGTGAGTAGCGTGCGGGGAAAACGGCTTACCAGCTGCCGGAGAAGCGGAGCCGGGATCGACGCGGCCTCATCGACAATCAGCCAGGCCGCCGTTTCTTGCGACGCCAACAGCGCATCGGGCGCCATAAAGCGGAACGCCTCGCCGGCAAAGCTCGCCAGCACCTCGACGGCGCTACGCGTTGGGGCGGTGACGATGGCCTCGCCCCCAAGCTGGCGCAGCAGCATGCCCGCGAGAGCGGATTTCCCTCGCCCGCGCTCTGCCGTCACCGCCGCGATACCGGGCGGCAGCCGCAACAGTTGCTCAAGGATTAGCGCCTGCTCGGCCTGGGGGTGGCCATCGGCGGGATGCCAGTCAGGGCGGGGGGCGGCCAGCGGGAAGCGCGGCCGGTCCGACTGCTGCCAGAGCAGCACCTCCGGATCGGCGATAAACTGCCGGCAGCAGCGGTGAACAAAGTTGGGGGTAACGATAGGGTCGGGAGTATCGCTCCAGCGCAGGGAGTCCTCATCCGCCCGGGTCGGCCAGTCGGCGAAGGGGGGCGTCAGCAGCACCAGCCAGCTTCCCGCCCGCAGCGTACCGCTCAGGGCCGCCAGGGCCGCCACGTCACACCCGCGCCGGGCATCGAAAAAGGCGTGCATCACTTCCCGCCCCAGCAGCGTCTTCAGGGCGCCAGGCGCCACGCAGGGCGCAGAAACCGGATCGGAGCCTACCCACAGACCATCGCCGCCGAGCCGCTCCCGTAGCGCCTGCGCCTGCTGCAGCGTCCAGGCCTCATCGCCGCTGAGCACCAGCAGGCGACGGATCCCCTCCCGCGCCATCTGCGCGGTGAGGTCAAGCAGCGCGTCCATCATCGGTGGCGATTACAGCGCGCTGCCGAAGGTATTGCACTGCGCCGGATCGCCGCTGTCGAAACCGCGTTTGAACCAGGTGTAGCGCTGTTTTGACGTGCCGTGGGTAAAGCTGTCCGGTACCACGCGCCCCTGGCTCTGCTGCTGCAGACGGTCGTCGCCGATGGCTTCGGCAGCGTTCAGCGCCTCCTGCAGATCGCCGGTTTCCAGAATATCCTGCTGCTGCATATTATGGCCCCAGACGCCGGCGAAGCAGTCCGCCTGCAGCTCCATCTTCACCGACAGACGGTTGGCTTCGGCCTCGGTGGCATGCTGCTGTTGCTGGCGAACTTTCGGCTCAATGCCCAGCAGTTTTTGCACGTGGTGGCCCACCTCATGAGCAATGACGTACCCCTGAGCAAAGTCGCCGTCGGCGCCCAGTTTATTTTTCATCTCATCGTAGAAGGACAGGTCGATATAGACCGTGCTGTCGGCAGGACAGTAGAACGGCCCCATCACCGACTGACCGGTGCCGCAGCCGGTACGGGTCGCGCCGCGGTAGAGCACCAGTTTTGGCTGGGGGTACTGGCGGCCCATCTTTTCAAAGATCGGTCCCCAGGTATCTTCGGTGGTGGCCAGAATGACGGAAGTAAACTTCGCCGCTTCATCGTCTTTCGGACTGATGGAGCGCTGCGTGGAGGTCTGCTGCTGCGGCATCGGCTCCCCGGTCAGCATGCCGGTCAAATCCACGCCGTAGTAGCCCGCCACCAGCACAATAATCAGCAGTACAATGCCGCCCTTCCCGCTCGGCAGACGGAAACCGCCGCCCCCGCTGCCGCCAAACGGCGAGCCTGATTGACCACGTCGATCTTCAACATTGTCGCTTTCGCGACGCCCTTGCCAGCGCATAAGCACCTCATTCCCTGTTATGTATCAATAGCAGAGATCGTAGGCGGTTCAGCGCAGGATTACCACAGGAAACAGCAAGAGACGCCAGAAGATGAGGCCATCTTCTGGCGGCGGGCGGGTTAGTCGAGCTTAACGCCCAGGCGGTGAGCCACTTCTTCGTAGGCTTCGATCAGGCCGCCAAGGCTCTGGCGGAAGCGGTCTTTGTCCATTTTATCGAGGGTGTTTTTATCCCACAGACGGCTGCCGTCCGGCGAAAACTCGTCGCCCAGCACCACTTCGCCTTTGAACAGACCAAACTCCAGCTTAAAGTCCACCAGAATCAGACCGGCGTCATCGAACAGCTTTTTCAGCACGTCGTTGGCTTTGTAGGTCAGCTCGCGCATCCGCGCCAGATTCTCTTTGCTCACCCAGCCGAAGGTTTCGCAGTAGGAGTCGTTGACCATCGGATCGTGCATAGCATCGTTTTTCAGGAACAGGTCGAACAGCGGCGGGTTCAGCTCGATACCTTCTTCAATGCCTAAACGTTTTACCAGCGAGCCTGCCGCACGGTTACGCACCACGCACTCTACCGGCACCATATCCAGTTTTTTCACCAGACATTCGGTATCGGAAAGCAGCGCTTCCATCTGGGTAGGGATGCCCGCTTCTGCCAGTTTGCTCATAATGAAATGGTTGAACTTGTTATTCACCATGCCTTTACGATCGAACTGCTCGATGCGCGCGCCATCACCTGCTGACGTATCGTTACGGAATTCCAGTACCAGCAGGTCCGGATTATCGGTGCTGTATACTGTCTTCGCCTTACCACGATACAACTCAGCTTGCTTTTTCATCTTTCACTACTCCAGTGATATTGAGCCAAAAAATGACGTGTCGGTCTTACATAACATCCTACATCGAGCCTCAGAGCAGAGGCTAAACGCTTGCGAGGCGAACTGCAGTCAGGCGACTGGAGCGGCCTTAACGCGGCGATTTACAGGGTTATGCGGCTACGCACACGTTTGCGTCACTATACATGAAAAAGGGCCGGATTGCTCCAGCCCTTTTGATTACTTGTTAAATGCGGCCTGGAATACGGCTACCAGGGCGTCATTTTGCGACTGCGTCAGAGTGTGACCTTTCGGGTCGATGAACTGCAGGCTACTGCGGTTATCGAGGTCACCGACCTGCAGTTTGTAGTCACCGGAGGCCAGCTGCGGGTCACGTGCGCCCAGCTCCTGCCAGCTGCTGTCAGACAGCGGCTTGTAGGTCAGCGCCATGCTGCCCTGAGAGCGCGTGCTGTCGGTCACTTTCATTCCCACTTTTTCGAGGGCGCCCGGCAGACGTTGCCACACCATGTTAAACGGCGCGCGAACGACAAGCATCGGCAGGCCGGTGTCATCGGCAGCGCTCTGCACGTCGAAGGTGGCGCCAGCACTGCGCTGGGCCGCGTTCTGGGCGCTGGTGGCGCTCGCATCAAGGCCTTCAGAAATGACGTTCAGCATGGCGGTGCTGTAGCGCTGCAGTGACGCCGGATCGGCAACCGGTTTACCCGCCTGCTCCAGATTCACCAGCTTAACGACCACCGCTTGCTGATAGCCCTGCGGTTTGACGGAGATTTGATAACGACCGCGATACTGCTGATCTTCATCAAGGCGGTTCCACTCAACCCAGTCGGTGTTCAGCGTCTGGCTCGCATCATCGCGTTTCGCGATAACGTAGTTCTTCGACTGAAGGATACTGGTGACCTGCGCCCACAGCGAGCCGCTGCGGCCGTTCTCAACCATCAGCGTCGCGGTATCGCCATTAAACTGGGTCCGCGCACCGCTGACCAACGCCAGCGGCTGCGCCGGCGGGCGAATGTCCAGCGCTTTGCCCACCGCGCCGGTGCTGTTGGCCACCGGAATGTTGTAATCGCCCACCTGAATCGGCAGGATCATCCCCGCCGGCGCGTGAAGTTCGCTCAACGGTGACGCCTGTAAATAGGCCTCATCACCGCTCACCTGACGCTTATAGCGCGAATCGGAACTACAGGCCGCGAGGAGTAGAACCAGCGAAACACCCGCAACCTTCGCCAGGCGCGACTTCTGTACTGAGTAAGCCATCAAATCTCCCTAAACTTTACAGCAAACCGGCATGCTTCAGCGCGGCGGTGACGGCTTCACGACCATGGTCGGTGATGGGCGTCATCGGCAAGCGCAGCGTATCGGTCGCCACAAGACCCAACGCCTTGCATCCCCATTTCACCGGGATAGGATTGGGTTCGACAAATAATTTTGTATGCAGTGGCATCAGACGCTGATTAATCGCACGCGCTTCGGC
>OKKW01000189.1_pt1 | contig 14668 bp, 18 predicted proteins | sample 1611301 | NCBI WGS metagenome assembly OKKW01 (sample SAMN04436730, study PRJEB24849) | human gut metagenome | biome: human gut; feature: NICU; material: stool | host: Homo sapiens | place: USA: Saint Louis, MO | collected 2010-11-09
GTTGGTTAAAGCTGTGAACGTACTAACAATTCTTGGATATACAGATCTGGCTAAGGAGTTAGGCGCTTTGGCAGACAGAGTTGGGCGATGTGTGACGTTATCAGATGTTTATATGAATCACATTATTGACGGTGCGGTCAAAAAAAATAGAAGTGACGCAGCCTCAGGACACCGACATCATTTGCATGATGAAATTGTGGCAATTATCAAAGCCACCTGGGAGAAAAACCCTGCTTTATCTAAAAAGAAAATGATAGCAAAGTTGATGAATCGTTATGAGGGGAGAGTGGATGAAGGAACGGTGGATAGCTGGATAAAAAAAGAAAAGTTATTACCGCCTAAGCCAAAGAAATACATAATGTCTGATTTGGTCGTCCCGAACCCCTATACGTAGAGCAGGATCAGAAAACAGCAGAGGGGGTAGTAACTTCCCCTCCCCAATACCTGCTCGTCGTCCCGAATAGTTACTTCTCACCTTATTGAATTAAAATCAATATCTTAGATTGGCTTCGTTGTTAACCAATACTACACGGAGCTACTTATGCATTTGGTTGAATCAAATTTTTCTAAAAGACTCACTCGTAATGAGGCCGCAGCTCATCTTGGGGTGAATCCCCAGACGTTGGCGAACTGGGCGCATACTGGCAAGGTAAAAATTCCCTTTCACAAGGTCGGTCGGAAGGTCATTTACTTCAAGTCTGATCTGGATGCTTATCTGGATTCCACCCGCAGAACGCAGACGGTTTAAGGGGCTGGATATGGCATATAAAACAAAGGCGGCCATGCAGGGCCGCCAGCGTAATCAAACGAAAATAAATCAGAGACAGATTACTAGGCTTACGGCTGGTGGTCAAAATCAGCCTTTTGGCTCAATGCCCTGTCGGCGCAATTCCTCGCGGGCCAGTTCTTTCAACCAATTACCGAGACTAACACCCTCACGTTCTGCTGCATCATTAAGCTGCTGTCGTAATTCTGGAGTAATTCTGATTTGGAAAGTTGGTGAAAGGCCTTCGCCTTTTGGTGTTTTGTCTCGTTTGATAGTTGACATGTACGTACGTAACCTTATAGCATGGATTTTGTTATGTACGTACGTTATCACGACGAACATGCAAAAAACAACGCCCCGCACTGCGGGAACAGTGCCAGGGCGTCTGACCTCCACCGATAGTTAACGTATCGAGGAAGCTATGAAAAATCATATCACACATCCGCAAGGGCGGGATTGGCACAACCTGAATAGATTCACTTGGCTTTTCCCTGGAACGCCGAAGGGACAGACCTGTACACCTGTGGTTATCCGCGTTGCAGCCGACACCGAAGAAGAAGCCCGCGAATGCTACTCCCGATGGGATCTAACCTTTGCCGCGAAGATTCGCTCCGAATCCTCTCTGTTCCTGCACGCCGCCGGTGTTTATGAATTGAATGCAATGGGGGTTCATCATGGATAGTCAAACCCCGATGCTGAATATCTCACTACATGTCTCTCCAAGTTTTTCCGGTCGTATTTTGCTTTACGTTGAAAACGGCTTAGTGAAAGGAGATACGGTATTACGGCAGGATGAAATTATAGGCACGCCATCACTCTTTGATCACATCCTTGAACGCGCCGGTTATCGCGTAACGCCAGTCAAAAAGGACTAATGCCATGAAAAAGAAAATTAACAGCTTGACTGCTGGTGGCCAGGCTCGGTCTGAAATCTTCCCTGGAGATATTTTCCGAGATAACAGGGGCGAGCGTGTAACGGTGAAAATTGTCGCTGATAACCGGATTACATATATCAGGGAGGGGTATTCCGGAGAGTGCGTTTTCCCGGTCGAAAGATTTAGAAGGGAGTTCTGGCCGGTGAAACGCCAGACGTTCAGCGAATGGTGTGAGTCGAATAACACAGCAGAAAAAATTCATAACCTGCGTGCTTTAATTGCTGCTAAGAGAGCGGGCAAATGAAACGTGCACCGAACTTAAAATTTCTGCCAAAGGAAAAATTTACGGAAGCGATTATTTTTGCTGGGACTGATGCCTACGCTCATGCAAAGGGATGGGAAGAGGGGTTGGGTAAACAAATTGCTGAAGACACTACGCCTCCTATCTATCTTGGACCAAAACAACTGGCGGAACTGGATCACCTGCAAATCATCGATAATGGTCGCCGTAGTGCGCGTGTTTATCTGGCCGGAAACATTGAGCCAATAATGATTAATGCTATTGGTGAGAAACTGGCCCGGGCGGGAGTGCAGGATGCAAAACTGTATAAGGGGATCCCCGACCGACAACCAGAGGACTGGCATGATTATCTGGAGAGAATCAGGGCGGATAATGTGGTTGTTGATCTCCCGATCATAAAACGTGAACCAGCCAATAGCGGTGTGGCACCGGCATTGAATCAGATGGGAGCAAGCCAACGAGGTGAAGTGTTGCTGGCTCATTATGATGGCGATCTGGCAATTCATGCCGACTCTGACACCGTACACCACTACAACGGTGTGGTGTGGACCCCTTTGCCGGATAAAGAGCTGCAGCGCGAAATGGCACAGATTTACATTGATGCTGAAGTTGCCTATTCACAGAACGCCGTCAAATCGGCAGTAGAAACTATGAAACTAAGCCTGCCAGTTATGGGGGTGACAGCTCGAAATCTGATTGGCTTTAGTAACGGGGTATTTGATACCCGGACGGGGCAATTCAGACAGCATAGCAAAACAGACTGGTTACTGATCGCCAGTGAATTACCATTCAGTCCACCAGCCGAAGGGGAAACGTTGGCCAGCCATGCTCCTAATTTCTGGAAGTGGCTCCGTCGTTCCGTAGCCAGTAATGACCGTAAGACAGATCGTGTGCTGGCGGCGTTGTTTATGGTGCTGGCAAACAGATACGACTGGCAATTATTTCTGGAGGTAACAGGGCCCGGAGGTAGCGGTAAAAGTGTGATGGCTGAAATCTGCACCATGCTGGCTGGCAAGGCTAATACGGTTTCAGCCAGTATGAAGGCGTTGGAGGATGCAAGAGATAGGGCGCTGGTGGTGGGTTACTCGCTGATCATCATGCCGGATATGACCCGGTACGCTGGCGATGGTGCTGGTATTAAAGCCATCACTGGTGGTGACAAGGTGTCTATCGATCCTAAGCATAAAGCGCCATATTCAACCCGTATTCCGGCGGTGGTGCTGGCGGTCAACAATAATGCTATGACATTCAGCGATCGTAGCGGGGGCATTTCGCGGCGGCGCGTGATATTCAACTTCTCGGAGGTTGTACCGGAAAACGAACGAGACTCGATGCTCGCAGAGAAAATAGAGGGGGAGCTGGCTGTAGTTATCCGCCATCTGCTTACACGTTTTGCAGATCAGGACGAAGCAAGACGGCTATTGTATGAACAGCAGAAATCCGAAGAGGCTCTGGCAATTAAACGTGAAGGTGATTCGCTGGTGGACTTCTGCGGCTACCTGCTGGCGTCGGTGGCTTGCGATGGGATGTTTATCGGCAATGCTGAGATAGTGCCCTTTAGCCCACGGAAGTATCTGTATCACGCCTACCTTGCATACATGCGTGCCAATGGTCTCAACAAGCCCGTATCGCTGATGCGATTCGGAACCGATATGCCAGGTGCAATGGCTGAGTATGGCAAGGCGTATCAGAAGAGAAAGACTAAGCACGGTATTAGGTCAAACGTTACGCTACACGGCGATTCAGACGACTGGATGCCATCCTGTTCAGGCACCTCTGAAAATAGCGGGGTAGAGTAAAGTTATAGATTAAGTGTTCACCAGTATTCACCTTGTCGAAAAGTCTATTTAATACATAGTGTTAAGGGGTGAACACTTATTTATAAAGTATTCACCAGGTATTCACCTGTTCACCTGTTCACCTTTCGTTTGTTTTTTGTTCTAAAGGGTGAAGGGTCGGGTGAACACTTGTGAACACCTGAATGAAGAGTGTTCACCATATAACTGTATGAATTTAATAAGAAAATACATAAAGGTGAAGGGGTGAACACTTAAACACATATTTTATATTTTTATAAGAGGGTGGTATGCCTATTACTTTTCAGGACATCAAAGAACATTATGAGCAGTATGGACTAAGGGACATAAGCGACATGTCGACGGCAGAGTATAAGCAGTCCCTAGCCGATGGTGCTTTCTTTTGGATCGATCATCATGATTTTGTTCGCAGTACGCTGTCAGAGGAAATTTTAGCCACGAACAGAGAACAATTAGATGCAATGATCGATTATTTACAGATCTATAGAGATAACATGAAACTTTCCTCTGAGTAAATGATGGTATGAAAGTTATGAATAAGAATAGCCGCATGCTTGCGGCTAGCTTTTAATAACTGCTTAATACATCTTTTAAGGTTGGATTTAAAATATACTCATAACCTTTTTGAGGTTGCATAAAAAGAATGGATTTGCTGTATTCTTTGAATACATCATGACTCGGTAAGTAATACCTTTTGTTATAGCGATCAAAAAGAGATGTTTTTATCATTTCTTTTTCTAATAACAATTTAAAGCAATCTATTTCCTTATGCGTCATTGAATTAAATGCTCTAGTTGCAGCACTTATTTCAAGGTGAGATATATCATCGTTAAAATCGGTTTTAATAATATCTTTGGCGATGCTAGTCAGTGCTACGCTTTGTGATGTCTCACCAGTAGAAACAACTTGTGTGATATTTTGATTGCATAAAGAAAAAAGTGAAGCATCTTTTGGGTGTGAGCTGTTATTTTTGCCTATTAGTTCCTTTATAATATGGAGTTGGTATACGTCCAGTGTATTAAAAGTGTCTCGCATAGTCTCTTTTAAAATTTGTTTCTCTTGCTCTTTTTTTTGTTTTTCAATAATCTCTTGCTTCTCCCTGTTTTGTTTTTCTATTTTTTCAGAAATGATGGAGTGAATCATATTTATAATGGAAAATACTAGGCGAATTGACGTTATTAAAATAAGGCTTTGGGGTATGAGTTTTGACACAGGATCAAGTATGAAATGATCATTAGGTGAAATGAAAATTAAAAATAAGCAAGTTAGAAGGATTGCAATATTTAAACGTACATTAGTCATCTTTTGTAAGGATTCAAGAATTTCTTTATATACTTGCATTCAGGCACCTGTATGAATTGAAAGTAATTGTAAAAATCATATACCTGATTCTACCTCATATTACCTCTTGCTCAAGTAGGGGTATTAATTAAAATTTTTATGTATATCTTGAAGGGTGGCACTCAGACGTGAGCCGCCACAGGCCGTTTAACCAAGCTGTGCGAGACAGCCGGAGAGAGTCCGAAAAAGGTTAAACGGCCATCCCTTTAAGTGTTGGTTTCACGTCTTAACATTAATTGTTACGGAAACCACTCATGAAAAAATTACTCGAATTACGCCAGCAGAAAGCCGCACTCAAAACCCAGATGCGTTCCATGCTGGATAAAGCCGACACCGAAAAGCGCAGCCTGAACGATGATGAGGGCAAGCAGTTCGACGAACTCCGTGCCCAGGCTGATGCGCTTGAAGTTGAAATCACCCGTCTTGAAGCCGTCGCCGACGATCAGCGCAATCTGCCTGGTACTTCCGTTGAAGGTGAGCCAGTAAGCAACGATGAACTGCGACACTACATCATGACCGGTGATACCCGTTCTCTCTCCACGCTGGTGCAGGCTGATGGCGGCTATACCGTTATCCCTGAGCTGGACAAAGAGATCATGCGCCAGTTGCAGGATGATAGCGTGATGCGATCTATCGCGACAGTGAAGACAACCAAAACCAACGAATACCAGAAACTGGTATCTGTGGGCGGTGCTGCCGTTAAGCATGCGGCAGAAGGTGAAGCGCGTGCCGAAACTACCACACCAAGAATGGAACGTGTGGATATCAAACTCAGCCCGATCTATGCATACCCGAAAACCACTCAGGAGATCCTCGATTTTTCCGAGGTGGATGTTCTGGGTTGGTTATCTTCTGAAATCTCCGACACCTTCAGCGCTACTGAAGAAAATGATTTTGTTAACGGCGATGGTGTGAAGAAGGCTAAAGGCTTTCTGGCCTATGACCGAGTGGCCACCGGTGATAAAACCCGACCTTTCGGTACGCTGGAGAAAATGGAAACTGCTGCTGTTAACTCAGATGGTTTGATCGACCTGCTATACAAGCTGAAAGCAAAATACCGCAAGAACGCCGTATGGGTGATGAACTCGAATACTGCGGCCACGCTTCAGAAGCTGAAAAACGATAACGGGGACTATATCTGGCGCGATCGTCTGGTCGCTGACTCTCCTGATACGCTGCTGGGCCGTCCGGTTCAGTATCTGGAAACTATGCCCGATGCGGCTCCGGGAGAAGCATTTCTGGCGGTAGGCGATTTTAAGCGTGGTTACTTCATTGTCGATCACACCACAGGCGTGCGCACCCGTCCTGACAATATCACCGAACCGGGTTTCTACAAGGTGCATACCGATAAATACCTGGGCGGCGGCGTGGTGGACTCCTGCGCCATCAAGGTGCTTGAGCTTTCCGGCTCCGGTTCCTGATTCGACGTGTGAGGGGCTTCGGCCCCTTTCTGCCCTCTGTGGAGTCCAGTAATGAAAACAATTGATTTTGAAATCCGAACCTCTGAACTAAGCGCCAGCAACAAAAAGCTGGTGGGCTATGCGGTGCGCTGGAACAGCCTGTCAGAAGTTATCTGGGATGAATTTCGTGAGCAGTTCGCGCCGGGGGCGTTTAAAGACAGCCTGGCATCCGGTAGTGATGTGCGTGCGCTGTATGAGCATAACTATACCCAACTGCTGGGGCGCACTAAATCTGGCACGCTGGTGCTGTCTGAGGACGATACCGGGCTGCGCTTCGAACTTACTCCACCGAATACCCAGCTTGGGAATGATGTGCTGGAGCTGGTGGAACGTGGAGATATTTCCGGCATGAGTTTTGGTTTCCGTGCGCTGAAAGAGGCGTGGGATATCGGCCAGTCTCCATACCTGCGCACTGTGACCGCCGCTGAACTGCGGGAAATTACAGTTACGTCTATGCCTGCTTATCCTGAATCTGGCGTGGAAATCGCGTACCGTTCGCTTTTCTCCCAACATCCTGAACTGCGTCGCGCTGGCGATAACCGTCGCCGCTGGGCTGAATTAGCGGGGCTTTGATATGTGGAATATCTGGCCGTTTGGCCGTAAGTCTGAACCCTCCGAGCAGCGCAGCATGACCATTGATGAGTTTCTGGCGATGGCAGGGATTCCAAATACCGGATCAGGCGAGTACGTGTCTGCGGGTACTGCGGAATCTCTGCCGGCGGTGATGAATGCTGTTTCCGTTATCAGTGAAGCTGTGGCGACAATGCCCTGTTACCTCTATCGGGTACGAAATGATAAAGGACGAGAGGCGCGGGAGTGGCTGAGCAATCACCCGGTGGATTTTCTCCTGAACGAACAGCCTAACGACTGCCAGACGCCTTACCAGTTTAAACGCACGATGATGCGCCACTGCCTGCTGAATGGTAACGCCTATGCGGTGATCCAGTGGGGCCGTGACGGCCAGCCGCAATCCCTGCATCCGTATGCGCCGGGGGCGGTTGTTCCCGAACGTATTGGCCAGCATAAGTACAAATACACCGTTACTGAACCGTTTACGGGGGCTGTGCGCACCTACTTGCAGGAAGAGATGCTGCACCTGCGTTACTCCACCGATGATGGCTTTCTGGGGCGTTCGCCGATCACCGTCTGCCGTGAGGCGTTGGGGCTGGGCCTCGCTCAGCAGCGCCACGGTGCCAGCATTATGAAAGATGGCATGATGGCGGCTGGCGTGGTCACTACTGCTGAATGGCTCGACAGCTTAAAGGGCAAACAAGCTCTGGACGCACTGGAACGCTACAAAGGTGCCAGAAACGCCGGGAAAACGCCGATCCTTGAAGGTGGTATGGACTATAAGCAGCTTGGCATGAGCAATCAGGATGCTGAGTGGCTGGCCTCCCGTCGCTTCACCATTGAAGATATTGCCCGCATGTTTAACGTTTCTCCTATCTTTCTGCAGGAATACAGCAACAGCACCTACAGCAATTTTAGTGAGGCGAGCCGCGCCTTTCTTACCATGACAATGCGCCCGTGGCTGGCGAACTTTGAGCAGCAGATTAAATCCGCGTTGCTGGTGGCATCGCCTGTACCCGGAATCCGTTATCAGGTGGAGTTCGACTCTGCCGATCTTCTTCGAGCCACTCCAACCGAACGTTACGCAACTTATGAGCGCGGTATCAAGAACGGGATCATGAACCCGAACGAAGCCCGCGAACGCGAAGGGATGCCACCGCGTGAAGGTGGCGACGAATACAGTCAGGCATGGAAGCAGGAAGTGAAGGTCAGTAAGGACAACAAGGACGGTGACGAATGAGAGCCGGAAAGATGAAACGCCGCGTCACTTTTCAGAAGTCAGAATCTCACCGTGATCAGATGGGGCAGGTTATCTCTGTGTGGTCTGACCTTGCCACCGTCTGGGCTGAAATCCGCGCTATAAGTGGGCGTGAGCGTATGTCTTCCGGGGCGCTCTACTCCGAAGCCACTGTACGAATCTGGACGCGCTACCGCGACGATATCACCACCGCAAACCGCATTTTGTACTGCTCGCCAAATGTCCGGGGGCAGGTTTACGGCATTGTGGCCGTCATTCCTGATGTGGATCACACCCGGCTTGAGCTGCTGTGCAAGGGAGGCATTTTCAATGAATGAGTTAATTGGTCTGGAAGAAGCAAAGCTGCATTGCCGTATTGATGATGATTATGAAGACAGGCTGATACAGGCGTACATCGATGCGGCGCTGGAGGTTTGCCAGAAGCATATCGGTAAGCGGTTTGATAACGGGCTGGAGTTTACGCCAGCTATCAAGATTGGCTGTCTGATGTACGTATCTCAGTTGTACGAGTACCGCACGATGATTGGTGATACTGACGCCAAAGAGATACCGATGGCTGTCTCTGCGTTGTGGTCTGTCTATCGTGATGTGGGGGTGTACTGATGCCGTGGCAACCACTACGCCGATGCACTGAGCCGGGATGTAATAAACGGGTGAAGTCTGGCAAGTGTGACGAGCATAAGCGGGATGCCCGCCGACAAAGCGACAGCCGAAGAGGTACGCGAACAGAGCGTGGTTACTCCAACCGCTGGGGCGAATACCGTCGTCATTTTCTGAAAGCTAATCCGCTGTGTGTCCATTGTCTTAAGGCTGACGTCTATACATCGGCAACTATCGTCGATCACATCATCCCTATCGAGGGTGAGGCCGATGTGCTGTTCTGGCCAGCCAGTAATCACCAGTCGTTATGCGCTGCCTGTCATGGACGGAAGACAACCACAACAGACCCGGTGACGAAGCAGCAGCGTAAAGCCGGTAAGTTCCGTGAGCAGGAAGAAGCAGCACGTCATCGCACCGACTGGATCTATGAGGCAAACAATGACTGAGCAGGAACAGCAGCGGCTGATTAGTGGGCTGATAAAGCAGCGTGAGTCATGGCAACCAGCCAGACAGAGAGCGCATAAGAAGCCCGCCGCAAAGCGCATGAGCCAGCGTGACCGGGAGTTCATGGAATGCTTTCGCAACCGCTGACAGGCCGAATGGACGGGGTGGGGGAGGTTTTCAGGACAAACCCCTCTCAGCGAGGAACCACCTGCCCCCTCAAATTTTTACGCTCGGTAATTTTTTTGAAAATAAAACGCGATGGAAACGAGAAATTTTTATGGCAAGACCACCAAAACCGCCAGCTTACCTTGATGAGCTAGCCGCGCAGCAGTGGAAAGCAAAGGCGAAGCAACTGGCGGAGCGCGGGGATCTGACTCCCGCCGACTGGAATAACCTTGAGCTTTTTTGCGTCAACTATTCGTTGTACCGCAAAGCCGTGGAAGACCTTGCCAGCCGTGGATTCAGCATTATTAACAGCCAGGGCGGTGAGAGCCGAAATCCGGCGCTGAGTGCAAAGGCGGATGCTGAAAAAATCATGATTAAAATGTCGTCGCTGCTGGGCTTTGATCCGGTAAGCCGCCGTCGTAACCCTGTAGAAACGGAAGAGGAAGACGAGCTTGACCGTCTGGGATGAGTACGCAAACGCGATAAAAACGGGCGAAATTCCGGCCTGTAAGCGCGTAAAACAGGCCGTGGAAAGGTACTTTTCAGACCTGAGTGACCCCCGTTATGAGTTCGATACGGCGACCGTAGAGCGGTTTATTGCGTTCTCCCGGCTCTGTCCTCACGTCAAAGGACCGCTGCGCGGCCAGCCTATTGAACTGGAGCCGTGGCAACAATTTGCCTTTGCTAACCTGCTGGGATTTAAAGTCAGGGAATCAGGCCGCCGGAAGTACAGCAGTGCCTTTATTGAAGTGCCGCGCAAGAATGCCAAATCTACCGTAGCCGCCATGCTGGCTAACTGGTTTCTGGTAATGGAGAAGGGCCAGCAGGATATCTACACGGCGGCGGTGAGCCGGGATCAGGCCCGAATCGTGTTCGACGATGCCCGCCAGATGTGCCTGCTGTCAAAACCGCTAAAAAAGCGCGTCAATATTCAGGCGCACAAGGTCATTTATCCAAAGAGCAACAGCCTGTTGAAGCCGCTGGCGGCGAAAGCGGCCACCATTGAGGGGACTAACCCCAGCCTGGCGATTGTCGATGAATACCACCTTCACCCCGATAACGGCGTTTATTCCGCGCTTGAGCTGGGGATGGGCGCACGACCGGAGGCGATTTTGTTCGCCATCACGACCGCCGGAAGTAACGTTGTCTCCGCCTGCAAACAGCATTATGACTACTGCTGCCAGATTCTGGCCGGGGAGGAGAGTAACGATTCGTTGTTTGTCCTGATCTACGAGCTGGACGACGAAAGCGAGGTTGAGCAGCCTGAAATGTGGATCAAGGCTAACCCTAACCTGCATGTGTCCGTTGACGCGGCTAAACTGGAGTCCACCCTCCAGAAAGCGCGGGGCATACCGTCGCAGTGGGTGGAAATGCTGACCAAACGTTTCAATATCTGGTGTCAGGGCTCCACTCCGTGGATGGGGGCCGGTGCATGGGACGCCTGCGCGCTCGACTATACCGAAGAAGATCTTGCAGGGATGGAGTGCTACGCAGGATTTGACCTGTCCTCAACCAGCGATATCACCAGCGTGAGCTACGCTTTCCCGTTCGACAGGGAGATCCGCCTGCTGACCCGCCATTATCTGCCGGAAGCGCAGTTGCTTAACGTCGCCAACAAAAACCGCGCTATCTACCGCCAGTGGGTGAAAGCGGGCTGGATACGCACCACACCCGGCGACTGTATCGACTATGACCGCATTCGTGACGATATCCTGCGCGATGCTGAAATCTTCAATATCAGGCTGGTGGGCTTCGATACCTGGAACGCCACGCATCTGCGCACTCAGCTTCAGGGAGCCGGTCTCGATGTGGAGCCGTTTCCTCAAACCTATCTCAAGTTCAGCCCGGTCGCGAAATCCTTTGAGGTATTCGTCAACCGCAGGGTTGTGCGTCATCGTGGCGATCCTGTTCTGTCCTGGGCGATTGGTAACGTGGTGATGGAGTCTGACGCCAACGCCAATATCAAGCCTAACAAGAAGAAATCCGCTAACAAGATCGACCCGGCGGTATCAGCGTTGATGGCGTTCGGTACTTTCCAGTCTGAGCATGAGGATTTTGCCTTTGATATGAGTCATCAGCATAAGGAAAGACTCTCGAGATTTATTGGCATCTAGTGATGAGATGCAGCGAAAGATGTCGATACGAAACGGTAGATTAACTCTTTTTTTGACGTTAGTATCATTGCTAACAGGCGAATCAGGCCAATAAGATTTGCTAGACTTCCGTAGTATTAACGTCTAGTATAGGTACAAGAACCCTGACTCCCGAGCTTCATGTTGTACGACATGCGGCGCTCTTAAGGAGGCAGGGTTTTTTTTTGGAGAAAAAAGTGGCCAAATATCAGATATTTGCAGATGAAGCTTGGACTCACAGCACTCCCCCCCCAAACCGGTATCATTGCTTTTTTGGTGGGATTTTAGGATCTGAGTCTGATGTTGATAGATTACAGACAGCCCTTACGAAAATTAAATTGAGACACAACATAACCCAAGAGGTCAAATGGTCGAATGTGTCTTTAAAAAATAAAGACTATTATAAAGAATTAATTGACTGTTTAAAGTTCCATATTTTAAATCATGATATTAAATATCGTCAGATGTTTCGTGACAGAGCTTATCATCATGATGCTGAACCTGACGAAACCGAACTGGATATACAATTCAAGCTTTATTATCAATACATAAAAAATATGTTTGGTTGTAAACATATTCCTGTAGACGCCAAAGGCAGCAGTATTCTTGTCAGACTTGATGGGCATTCAAGCGAAAAGCATAAAACTAGGCTGAAAGATTTTCTTGAAAATTTGCCAAGAATGTGGAGTCGACCTGACATCACGCTCAACGTTACATATGAAAATAGTGCAAATTCTATTCGCTTGCAGGTGTGCGATCTCATGATGGGGGCTGCTGGATACTATGGTAATAAATTCCATTTGCGTAGGCCAAATGGAAAAAGGGGAATGACTGCCAAGCAAAAGTTAAAATTAGAAATGGCTAAGTATATCTACGAAACGATAAAATATATTGATGCACAAACAAGAGGGTCTAAAGCCTTTAATTGGTTCGAATCAACTGGTATTAGTGGTGATTCGACAAATCATTTTGCCCATAAACTTCGCATTTGGAAATTTATTCCTTCTGTGCATCGAATTAATAAAGGTTGGCAGAATGATAACTTAGATAAAGAAGGTCGATTTGTTAAGGATCTATTTGAGTGACTTCATGTGGATGGCCGGCTTGACCGGCCTCCCAATTTAACTTTTTAATTTTTTCTCATGTTTTTCCATGTTTGGATTAAGAAAATAGAAACGCTACCAGCTAGATTCACAGCTAAAAGCGCATGGCGATCAGATGGCTTAACTGGTTTCTTACCCTGCCCATGAGAATCTCCAAATCTATTTCGCAAAGTTCCTAGTCCATTAACTACAGAAGAACAACCTTTAAGAATTTGTTTAAATATTTGTTCTGAATGCTGGTCTGGAGCAAGTTTTAGCTCTTTTGCTACGAGTTTGTACAGTTCACTCATATCAAAATTTCTGTCATATGAAACGTTAATATCATCCAGAATATGTTTACATACAGTCTCTAATAATGTCCGTGATGAGGTAATAGCGCCTTCCGGATCTGTTAGTCGCCTGTCTAATGCTTTAGACCATGCTTCATTCACCCCTGCTTCATCATAGCTTCTCAGTCCTTCAGTAATAAATGTATCGGCAGGAAATGTGTTTTTTTCTTCTAGATGATCTAAAAGAGGCTGAAACTCAGCCCATATCGCCTCCCGTCTTTGGGCATAGCCTTCTATTTTTTTTATATGTTGCCAAAACTGGCTAAGTGATCGGCATGTCCGAATGAATTGGGGAAGGAGGTCAGAAATGGAGGTCAAGTTAATGAAGTAATGGCGAAGTTGTTTATAAGCAAACTCATCATCGCCCTTGCCTGTCGCTCTATCTAAAAGGGTGTTCTGTAAGGCTAGAGCGCGTTCTAAATCATCGCGTAGCGTTTCGGGTAAGCTATCCATGAAGATCACCAAAGCTTAGGTTATCGATCTTGTAAGTAAGGATGCCTTTTGGATTTACTCACTAATACCTGACTCAGGTATCCTATAGGTATCCTAGGAAAAGCTAAAAGCTAAGAACTCATGTAACCTATTGAAATTTGGTGGCCCCTCCCCGGCTTGAACGGGGGACCAAGCGATTATGAGTCGCCTGCTCTAACCACTGAGCTAAGGGGCCGTGGCGAGGGATTATAAAGTAACTGACGGTTGCAATCCAGCGTAAAGCGCGCAGCTGCTGTTTTTATAAACAATGCATTTTCAATCCTTTATAATCATGTTTTAGCCATACAGCCGGAGAAAACATGATTAGCGATATCCTTGCGCCGGGCCTGCGCGTTGTCTTTTGCGGTATCAACCCGGGGAAGTCCTCCGCCCATACCGGCTTTCATTTTGCCCATCCTGGCAATCGCTTCTGGAAGGTCATCCATCAGGCCGGATTCACCGATCGACAGCTCAGGCCGGAAGAGGAGCTGCAGCTGCTGGATACGCGCTGCGGCATCACCATGCTGGTAGAGCGACCGACGGTGCAGGCCAGCGAGGTCGCCCTGCAGGAGCTGCGCAGCGGTGGCCGTGAGCTGGTGAGGAAGATTGAGGAGTATCAGCCGCAGGCGCTGGCGGTGCTCGGCAAGCAGGCCTTCGAGCTCGCCTTTAACCAGCGCGGCGCGAAGTGGGGGAAACAGGCTATGACCATCGGGACGACCCAGGTCTGGGTGCTGCCCAATCCCAGCGGCTTAAACCGGGCGACGCTCGATAAGCTGGTGGCGGCCTATCGTGAACTGGATGATGCCCTGGCGACCCGCGGCCAGTAGCGGAGAGAGGCGACTTTCCCCGGATGGCCACCTGAACGCCATAAAAAAAGCTCCCCGCAGGGAGCTTTTTAACCGGCTGTGGACGATGTCCCGCGACGATTAATCGTCGAGGAAGCTACGCAGCACTTCAGAACGGCTCGGGTGGCGCAGTTTACGCAGCGCCTTCGCTTCGATCTGACGGATACGTTCGCGGGTAACGTCGAACTGTT
>OKKW01000212.1_pt1 | contig 13353 bp, 6 predicted proteins | sample 1611301 | NCBI WGS metagenome assembly OKKW01 (sample SAMN04436730, study PRJEB24849) | human gut metagenome | biome: human gut; feature: NICU; material: stool | host: Homo sapiens | place: USA: Saint Louis, MO | collected 2010-11-09
TATCACCGCCCGCCAGTCCCTGCAGCGCTGCCGTGGCTGCCTGGATACCCCGCTGCAGGTCACTGCCGGTTCCGTATGCAGCCATCGCGGTACGACCCGCCTGGTCCGCAATCTGTTCTGCCGTCGGACTGCTGTTACCCTCTGCCTTCAGCTTCGCTTCCGCCGCCGTCAGGGCTGCAGGGTCTTTTATCGCCTTCTGTTTTGCTATCTCGCCCTGCGCGCGCGCAATATCTGCCGCCTGGCTGCCAATCTCCCCTGTCAGTTGCACTTCCTGCAGGCGCCGCTGCTCCTTCTCCTTGTCAAATATCGGCCCGATACTGCCGCTGGCGTGTTCCGTGTCGCGACTCAGGTCAGCCACGTCCTGCTTCTGGCTGGCCTGGTCACGGATGGTGATAGTGCCCTCGGATACCGCCGACTGCGTCGTACCTTCCGCATGACCGCTGTTGCCGCCACCCGCCAGCAGGGCGCTGGTCATGTTCCCGGCGAACTGAGAGCCAATGCTGCCCCCGGTGCTGATACCCGCTCCCTGGTGCTGCGTCTTATAATCCGCCTGGTTGTGGATATCGCTGAAACCCAGCGTGCCGGTATCGAGGCTGTTTTTATCTGCGCTTCCTGTGGCAGCAATCACCCCGCCATTCAGCTGCGTGTGGCTGCCCACAGTGACATCAACGCCGCCCTGACCGGCAAATATCCCGCTCTGCTCCTGCACCGAAGACCAGTCGCTGGTCATTTTGTCGCGACTGGTATTCAGGCTTCCCGACCACGACCCGGCGCCGAAGGTGTTACCCAGGCCACCGCTGAGACTGCTCTGCGTGCTGTCGTAATTGACGGGTAAAAAAGATCCCGGCGCTGAAGTCGGGATCTTTTGCAGTTAATAAAAATCGGGATCAACCAGACCTTCAGCTTTCACGATTTCAAGGAAGCGTTTATAGGCCGTTTCATCATTTTCGAGTAAATCATCAAGTAACCTTTCCTTAATTAGTGCCCAGTGGTAAATGCCAGAGTAGTTATTATTAAAGTATGTAAGTTCTCCAGAGATATCAGGATCTACTATATCTACTTTTTGTGAGTTATATGCAATTAACCCACAATGTCCTTTTGGCATTCCCAAAAAAAGAGTGTCCTTACCACTCCAGTAAATAGCATAAATATCAATAACATTAGATGAGTTATAAGGTCTTATTTTCATTACTTATCCCTCAGTGATGGACCTGGTTGTAATGGATTCGGTTGAGGACTTGTAATCTTCATATCGTATGCTTTACCCGTCACTGAATTATACTGATAGTGAATTGTTATATTTGAACCATCTGGTAATTCATGGTTAACCTGCATTTTCTGGAAGCCAGCCGATGTAGGGAATCGAGGATCTTTATTCATACCGTCAAGTATTTGCCCTTGTGAAGGATTGGATTCAACCTGCTTCCACACCATCTGTTCATTCAAATCCCTCGGCGCTGTAAATTGTTTACCCGGCTTAGCCGTCGAGATCTTCTCCGCTGCTCTAATCAGTATTGTGTTATCAATAATACCGGCTGCTTTACCCGCTAACGATAACGCTTTTTCTGCCGGGATTGACGTCAGCAGAGCCAGCGCATAATCCTTCGCCTCTTCCGCTGTCAGCAACGCCATTACTGTATCCGAGCCCGGGCTATTACTCAGAATGGCTTTGATAATATCCGCGCTTTCCGGCAAGTCGCCGCGCACGATATCCTTTAACCCGGCCTGTACCTGCTCCGGCGAAAGATTGTTGTCCTGCGCATACTTCACCCAGGATGTGGCTGCCTGTCCGGTTTCCGTCATCCCTTTTGGCAGACTCAGCGAGTTAGTCTCAACAACAATCCCAACCACAAAGGCTGGGATCTTTTCGACATAGATTAAAATCCCTTTACTTTAAAAAGGCGGAATAATGCGAGTCCAATGCCTCCAATGCTTCCACCATAAAGTCCTAATTTCGCTCCGTGCAAAACATCCTGCCAAGTTGTATTAAAACCATCGCCAAGCAGCCACAGTAACAACGAAAAAAAAATCTTTCCGCATACAGATAATGCGATCATGAATAAAATCGTAGCAACTAAGAGAAATAGAGACTGAACACATCTAACTCGGAGATCATTTTTCATTTTTATCTCCTATTTTTTTTATTACCTGTTCAGCTCCTTTACCGCCTCCCTCTGATATTACTGAAGCTCCAATATTACCCATATTGCCTGGAAGCTTACCAGGCAACATCTCCTTAGAGATCCCCAGTTGACCTTTAATTTCGGTATATTTCAGCAGGTCAGGATTAAACTTAGGATCCCAGCCGCCGGTTAGCCATTTACCAGCCGCATTTGTGCCTGAAGAGATTAGTTTGCCTCCCCAGTAACCGCCAGCAGAACCCAGACCATTAGTAATTGCTCCTGTTAAAGGATTGTCACCGTTGATCTGATTGGTTAGCGCGCCACCGGCTGCATTCCAGCCCACGGTTCCCCATAAGCCATTCCCTATACTTGCAACGTTTATCCAGCCAGCAACAACAGAGTTAACCGGATTCACCTTGCCATCTTCAGCATACTGAGCACCTGCGTTTACCCCTGCGCCCAACCCCCACATCGCCTGCGCGGTACCGGGTAATAACGCCACACCTCCTGTAGCCAGTGCTCCCGCATAGGCTTTGTTTTCCGCCAGGCCTCGCTGACAGGCTTCTCCAGAAGGATTGTCTGCACACGACAGCACATCCTTACCATGCTCCCTGGCTTTTTCTCCCTGCGTCCATTCATTTCCACCCAGAAGGTTATTCTCAACCGCGTTCTTCCCGCCCTGCGCGCCCGCCACCGCTGACGCCGTACTGTCGCCGGCCAGTCCGCCTGCCATCCCCGCTGAAACAGTGGCCAGCGTACTGACCGTCTGCTTCTGTGCTTCCGTCAGCGTGGACAAGTCCGTCACGCCCGGATACAGCATGCCTGCTATAGCCTTTGCGGCCAGTTCACCTGCTGCCGCGCCCGCTGCGCCCGCCGCCGCACTGTTGCCCTGCAGCGCCGCCACCGCACCGCCCAGGATGGCGTGCGCCACCACCGCGGCACCGTCACTCAGCCCTGAACCGTGACCGATAAGATTCGCCAGCTCCGGCGCCGATGCCCCTGCCAGCGCCCCGGCGATATCACCGCCCGCCAGTCCCTGCAGCGCTGCCGTGGCTGCCTGGATACCCCGCTGGATATCGCTGCCCGTGCCGTATTTCGCCTGTTCATCTTTGTACGTCTGCGTCTCTTTCAGCTGCTCCGCTGACATTGCCGGATGAACCTTGGTTAATCCAAGGAATTACCGTAGGGGCTTAGCAACGTCAACGGGTTGCCGAAAAAATGACGGTTAAAAAGAAGATCCGGAATTCGTCGGGATCTTCTTTTTACTCTTTTCTTATGTATATCAGTAAACTATTTTTATTTTTTATCGGTTGTGGGGGATCAAGACGCTTAACCGTCGTGTCAACAGTAAAATCTTCATCAAAATCAGCAATAATTTCAGTTTCTATTACTGACACTAGCTCTTTATCATCATCATCAATTTGTCCATCAAAATAAAATAGTAAGCTAATGTTCTTACCTGATAATTCAGCAACAACAGCTCTGATATTAGGAGTCACATTTCCAAATAAAGCTCTTTGCACTGAAAGTTTTAAATACACATTTGAATCATATAAAACCATTATATATTCCTTAGTTACTCTGATGGTCTTGCAGGAACAATATGCACACCATTTTTACCATAGTGAACTATGCCGTTTGTTGTCGGTGTGGACACTCCAGTCTGAGGGTCAATATAGTTTCCAATATTTTGACCATAGTTTATTCGTTCCTTAGAACCAGGGGTACCGACTGGGGTATTACCTACCTGCTGACCAGTTCCCAATTTGGGTAAAAATAAATCAGGTGAGACAGTAAGAATACTTTTATTCAAACCTGCTTCCGATGCTATTTTATACTCATTAGTTCCAGGTAAGTGTTTGTTCTGTTGTCCTTTATTAATCGTAAATTTACCAATCCCACCACCGCCTTTCAGCGGATCGCCATCAGCCCCTTCAATACCTATCTTCAGCATCGGGTTGATATCGAAGATCTTATCTTTCTTACTCAGCGAGTTATTCTCCACCGAGTACTTCCCTGCCTGCGCGCCCGCAACCGCTGACGCCGTACTGTCCCCGGCCAGATCGCCTGCCATTCCCGCTGAAATAGTGGCCAGCGTGCTCACCGTCTGCTTCTGTGCTTCTGTCAGCGTGGACAAGTCCGTCACGCCCGGATACAGCATGCCTGCTATAGCCTTTGCGGCCAGTTCACCTGCTGCCGCGCCCGCTGCGCCCGCCGCCGCACTGTTGCCCTGCAGCGCCGCCACCGCACCGCCCAGGATGGCGTGCGCCACCACCGCGGCACCGTCACTCAGCCCTGAACCGTGACCGATAAGATTCGCCAGCTCCGGCGCCGATGCCCCTGCCAGCGCCCCGGCGATATCACCGCCCGCCAGTCCCTGCAGCGCTGCCGTGGCTGCCTGGATACCCCGCTGCAGGTCACTGCCGGTTCCGTATGCAGCCATCGCGGTACGACCCGCCTGGTCCGCAATCTGTTCTGCCGTCGGACTGCTGTTACCCTCTGCCTTCAGCTTCGCTTCCGCCGCCGTCAGGGCTGCAGGGTCTTTTATCGCCTTCTGTTTTGCTATCTCGCCCTGCGCGCGCGCAATATCTGCCGCCTGGCTGCCAATCTCCCCTGTCAGTTGCACTTCCTGCAGGCGCCGCTGCTCCTTCTCCTTGTCAAATATCGGCCCGATACTGCCGCTGGCGTGTTCCGTGTCGCGACTCAGGTCAGCCACGTCCTGCTTCTGGCTGGCCTGGTCACGGATGGTGATAGTGCCCTCGGATACCGCCGACTGCGTCGTACCTTCCGCATGACCGCTGTTGCCGCCACCCGCCAGCAGGGCGCTGGTCATGTTCCCGGCGAACTGAGAGCCAATGCTGCCCCCGGTGCTGATACCGCCGCCCTGATGCTGCGTCTTATAATCCGCCCGGTTGTGGATATCGCTGAAGCCCAGCGTGCCGGTATCGAGGCTGTTTTTATCTGCGCTTCCGGTGGAAGCAATCACCCCGCCATTCAGCTGCGTGTGGCTGCCCACAGTGACATCAAAGCCGCCCTGACCGGCAAATATCCCGCTCTGCTCCTGCACCGAAGACCAGTCACTGGTCATTTTGTCACGACTGGCATTCAGGCTTCCCGACCACGACCCGGCGCCGAAGGTGTAACCCAGGCCACCGCTGAGGCTGCTCTGTGTGCTGTCGTAATGGTCGCTGTCCCGCAGGCTGGTTATCGTCAGGTCGCGGCCGACATCAGCGGTCACCTGGTGACCGCTGACCTGCGCGCCGGCCAGCGTGGTATCCCGTCCGCTGCTGATGATGACCTGATGACCGGCATCCACCGTGGTTGCATTCTGCCTGGTGCCGTTGCCGCTCTCATGCCCTTTGCTGCTGCTGGCGTTTGCCGAGATGCTGATACCGGCTCCGCCGGAGCCCACCCCCACGCCGACGCCAATACTGCCGCCGCTGCTTTTGTTGCTGCCGGTAGTCTGCTGTGTGTCCTGTGACGCTGTCAGGTTCACATCCCTGAGCGCATCCAGCGTGACATCCTTACCGGCTTTCATCTGGCCGCCCGCGACCGTGATGTCGCCGCCCGTTGCCGTAACAGCGAGGTTATTTCCGGCATTCAGGGTGCTGCCGCTGGTCGTCACCTGCTCCGAATGTGACCGGGAGGAAGAGGACTGCGAACCCAGCGACGCGCTGATATCAATCGTATTGTTATTGTCCTTATCGCTGCCGCCTCTGGCCCCATCCAGCGCGACGGCCTGGGCGGCCTGGATACCGGAAAGCGCCGCTTTTGTTCCCTGAAGCGCACTCAGGCGGCCATCACTGACCTCTTTCGCCTTCTGCGCGGCGGAAACCGTATTGTTCACCGCACCGCCTGCGCTGCCTGACAGGGCCACCGTCAGCCCGCTGGATTTCTGCTCAAACTTCTCGTCGACCGTCCGGGTGTCGTGCCCGGGGTCAATCACCACGCTGTCTCCGGTGATGCGGATATCCCGGCCCGCAACCACATCTGAACCACCGATATGCGCCTGCTTACCGGCAGAAATCACCACGCTACCGCCCGTACTTCCCGTCGTGGAAGCACTCTGGCTCTGGGTGGTGCCCGCTTCACGCAGCTCGTGCGTGGTTTTACTGCTGCCGATAGAGAATCCGATCCCCCCGGTTCCCGTCAGGCCGGATTTTTTCTCTTCTTTAAATCGCCAGGCGGTATCGGTATTGGTCGCCGCCGTGATCTCGACATTATTACCTGCGTGGAGCTGAACATCACCCTCAGCCACCACCGCCGAGCCCTGCAGCAGAAGATTATTCTCTGCCAACACCTGAACCTGATCTCCGCTTAACAGCGTACCGGCTTCACGGGTGGCGCTCTCCTCTTCGATGGTATGCGTGGTTTTCTTACTCAGGAACCCCTTTTTGGTCTTCGTCTCTTCCTTGTAGTGGTAATCACTTTCCGTCGCCGTGGTCAGGTTCACATCGCGGCCCGCCGCCAGGCCGATATTCCCGCTGGCAGTCACCTGCGCCGCTTCGGCGTTGACGTCGCGTCCAGCAATAATCGTAGTACTGCCGCCGCTGGCAATGTCGGTACCCTGCTGGCGCACGGATTCATCGATAACGGTTTTCTTACCGCTATGACTGCTACTGCCTGCGGTGGTGGCTTCCGCCCGCAGATTCACATCGCGTCCGGCCTGAATACCAACATTCCCTTCCGCTGCGATGCCCGCCGCCTGGCTGGTCACATCCCGCCCGGCCACCAGCGTTACCTTGTCGCCTGCGGTCACCGTGCTACGCTCTGCGCCGCTCTGATGGCTTTCGCTGCCGCCCGTGCGGCTGCTCTGTTCGTTACCCGCCGCGTTCAGGTTCAGGTCATTGGCCGCCACCAACTGCGCGGTGTGACCCGCATTGATGGCGCTGGCCGTCACGTTCAGATCGTTGCCCGCCCGCATTATCGCGTTACCGCCCGCCGTAATGCTGCTGCCCTGATACGTTGTGGATGAGGAACGACTGTGTTTCTGGCCCCAGAAGCCAGACTGGCTGCGACTCTCGGTGAACTGGTTGGCGGCAATATTGATGTTACTCCCGGCTTCCATCACCAGATCGCCGCCGGCGCTCACCGTCGCTCCGGTTATGTTGATCGTGTTCGCCGCGGCCATATACAGGCCGTCGCTGGCAGTAATGGCAGCCGTTTGCTCGCTATCGGTACCACTGAACTGGATATTGCCCCAGCGGCTGTCATCGCCAACACGCCACTGCTCAGTGCGGGTGACGTTATTGATGCTACCGCCGGTGCTTACCAGCTGCAGCGTTTTCGCCGATATCGTCGAACCAATGTTATTGATATCGCCCGACGCGCTCAGGTCAAGACGGCCATCCGCGCGGATAAGTCCGGCGTTAAGGTTGCTGAAGCTATTACTGCTGTCAATGGCAAGGCCGTCTCGCGCCAGCAACGTACTGCCGCTGTTGCTGATATTGCCCCCTGCCAGTTGCACGGTATTGCCGCTGATTACGCTACCGTTCCGGACGCTAACGTCCTTCGGCGACAGGTAAACTTTCGGCACCATCACGGTCCGACCATTAAGCGTTGCGGGCTCCCACCACAGAATGCTGCGATTGAGCGCCGCCACCTGTGCGGCGGTGAGCGCCACGCCAAACGTCAGGCCAAGCGAGGTCTGCACGTCGGCCGCGTTGTCCATCAGATAACGCATCTGATCGAGATCAGAGCCGAGGCCATCAAGATAGCGTGACCCGGTCTGGTTCAGCACCACGTTGCTGACATACCGAGTATCAAACGCCGCATCGCCCAGAAAACGATAATCGCTGTCAGGGTTAAGCCCCAGGCGATCCAGCATATATGACGAGCCAAGGAACGAGTCGCCATCGGTGTACTGGCTGCCCGTCTCGCGTGGCGCGCTGGCTGGATTCATGCCAGCCAGCTTATACAGATCGCCAAACAGCGACGGATCGAGCTGGCCCAGGCCATTGAGCTTCGGATTGACCGTGATCAGATATGGGCTGTCCGGATCGTCGGACGTGACAAAATAGCCGTTGATGCCGGACGGCAGTGGATAGTTATCGCCCAGCGGTTCCTGAACGAGCGCCGTACCGTTGCCGATGGTCTGGCTGCCGCTACCGGTTGTGTCGTTCCAGTCCGGACGGGTGATGGCGGTGGTATCTGCCCCGGCGAGGGACTGCATACTCTCACTGTCGTCAGTGAGTTGCGCTGAAGGTGTGTTCAGGTCAGGCGCGACAAGCGTGTTGCTTATTTTATCCGCATTAGCGATGCTGTTGGTGTTGCTGATGTCGCTGGCGAAACTGGCGCTGACGTTGCCGCCAGCCTGGATCACCGAACGGTAAATTTCTCCCTGTTCGGCCGTGGATTCATGCCCGGCCAGGGTAAAACCAATGGTAGAGCGTTCGGGCTGCGCATCCTCATAGTTATTGTCATCCGTGGGATAAGGCGCCCCCGGCGCAACGGCATAGCCGGCGCCCTTGCCAAAGCCAATGTTGTAGCCATAGCGGTGCGGGTCGTACTGATAGATATACCAGTCAGTGACGGTACCGGCCTGCCAGCTCTGATTGTTGAGCGTATTTCCCGTTAACGCGATATCGCCAGTTGCCAGAATATGGCTGGCAACGTTCTCCAGCGTGCTGGCGCTAATATGTAGATTTTTCCCCGCGGCAAGGCGTGCTGCCCCGCCCCGGCTGGTGACCTCCGTCCGCGTCTGGCTGCCGATAAACTTCTGCTGTGCTGATTCGGCGTACATTGCATAATAGAGCTGGTTCCAGTTGTGATAGCTGCAGGCGCCATGACCGTTACATGCCCCTGACTCGCTTGACGCCAAATAGCTGCTCAGGCCGTACGTCCCGTCAGCCAGCTGGCTGATATCGACATCGATTATCGCCTCTCCGAGACCCGGAATGGCCTGCTCGCCGCTAGTCTGCGAGATCTTAACCTCCAGCCCATCACGCTGATTGAGCAAGTACCCGGTGCTGATGGTCATGTCACCCTGCGTGGTTTCAATCGTTCCAGAGGTGTTAATCACTTCAGTGTTGGCATCACCGCTGGCGTTTTTTTGCATCACCAGGTCATTACCCGCCAGTATGTCGCCGTGCAGGTTATGAATGCGGTTGGCAAACAGCGAGAGATTATGGCCCGCATACAGTAAGGCGGTATTGAGGATCGTTTCGGTGGCCGTTAACACCAGGTTTCCCGCCGTACCGGTAAAGCCATCAAGCGTGATATGGCCAAGGCTGATCAGGCTCACGTCCCCACCCGCCTGCAGGGAACCTTCCCCATTCATCGCAATCTGTTGCCCGGTCAATGCCGTCTTGCCGTTGCCAGCTACCAGTTGACCGTTATTGATGAGCTGCCCGGCGGCGGTCAGCGTTACGCCATTGCCCTGTAAGGCGCCAGCGTTGGTGATATCGCTCTGGCTGCTGATGACAAGCTGTTTGTTTGCGGCCACAGTTCCCTGAGCGATCCAGCTGTTGACCAGCGCCAGCGTCAGATTACCCAGGGCAACTATCTGACCCGCGCCGCTGAGGGAGGCGACGTTCGCCAGAAGATCGCCGCCGCTGAAGAGTTTGCCCGCGTCGTTGTTTACGCTGTCGCTGTAAAGCAACAGGTTCTGCTTGCCGAACAAGGTGCCGCTGTTGGCCAGTGTCCGGGTGTCGACACTTAACTGTGCGGCCTGAACGGTGCCGCTGTTTAATAGCGTGCTCCCCGTCAGCGTGGCCTGATTTGCCGCCAGCATCGTGCCTGCGTTGGCGATCTTCGCCGCGTCCAGAAGGAGATGGGTTGCCTGCAGCCAGCCGCTGCCGCTGTAGTCTGGGGTGGAAAGCGTCAGGTCTCCGCCAGAGACAATGTTGCCGGCGTTGCGGGCATATAAGGTACTGTTGAGGCTGGTTGCGCCATGGCTTTGGATCGTGCCGTGATTGCTGAGCGCAGACGCCGTCAGCGTCAGCTCCCCCTGACTGAGGATGGCCCCGTTGGCCTGGTTGTTGAGCGCTTTTAGCAAGTTCAGCGTCAGATTACTGTCACCCTGCAGGCGTCCGCTGTTGCTGAGCGAAGCCACGCTAATCTGCGTATTCGCCCCCTGCAACTGACCGCTGTTGTTCAGGTCTTGCGCATGGAGGACAAGCGATCCCCCGGTCAGCAATTTGCCCTGCTGCTGCAGATCGCCATTCAGCAATACGTCGAGATGGCTTACCCCGCTAATCTCTCCGCTGTTGCTCAGCGAGTCGCCTTCCATTGTCAGAGTGCTGGCGCTCACCAGCCCCTCATTGCTGAGCGCGTGGCCGCTGATATGGACATCCCTCAGGGCAGTCATTTTACTGCCGTTAATCGCCTGCAGATCGCCGCTGAGCGTTAACGCCAGATCGACCGAGCTCTGGATCGCGCCGCTATTACTGAGGTCCGCGCCCTCAATAACGATGGTTTTCCCCTGCACCCGTCCGTGGTTAGCGATATCGCCAGCGGAGAGTGTCAGGTCGCCCTGGCTTAGCAGATCGCCGCGGTTATCCACGGTTCCGTTGCTGCTAAGCGTGAGCGCATCAAGCCCGATAACGGTCCCTTGATTGTCGATCGTCTCCTGCGTCAGTGCGATCCGGTTTGCCTGCAGCGAACCATTGTTGTTGAACAGGGCACCCGTTAACGACATATCGCCGGCGTCAAGGAGCTTGCCGCTGTTTGTCAGGGAGGAGGTTCGCAGGACAAAATCTCGCTGGCTCATGATGTCGCCATCATTGCGCAATGCGCCGCTGACGGTGGCATCCAGATTGCCTGTCGCCAGGAGAGAACCACTTTGCCGCCAGTCCTGCGCATTAATACGCAGTTGCTGCCCTTGTATGGCTCCTGCGGCGTTTAGCGTCGTCGCGGTGAGCGACATATCCCCTGCGGTCAGCCAACGTCCTGTGGCCCCCTGAGCCAGCGAATCGCCGGTGAGCGTGAGTGCCTGATTACCCTGAAGCAGACCGTCATCGGATAAAGTGACGGTTTTAACCGTTAACGTATCGGCGATGATGGCACCTGGATTGATCAGGGTCGTGCTGGCCAGGGTGAGCGCGTGATCGCTGGTGATAAGCCCGCGATTGCGGATATCCGGGATAGCGAGCGTCAGATTTGCCGCGCTATAGAGCGTACCGTCCTGCTGGTTATTCAACGTTTGGCTGGTAACAGAAAGTTGAGCCTCGCCCTGTAGCAAGCCATTGTTGGTGAGAGACTGCGATTGCGTGGTCAGCCTGGAGGCGATGGCCACACCGCTATTGCTGAGTTGCGGGGCTTGCAATGACAGGGTATCAGCGCTGCTTTTACCACTGTGGGTCAGTTTTTCGCTGGCGTGCACGGTGAGAGCGGATTTCGCCGCCTGAGTCCCTTTTAAATCAACCTGTTTCGCCGCAATATGCAGGTGTTTTCCCTGGATTTGCGATGCCGCGCTGGTGGCGATTGTCTCCCCCGATACCGTGATATCGCCGGTGGCGTTTATCGCGCCATTCAACGTCTGGCGGGCGGCATCAAGGGAGATAGCGTTGCCAGCGATCAAGGCGCCATGATGGGCCAGCGTCTTCGCGGTCACCGAAAGCTCGTCAGTGGCCGTCATTCTTCCCTCATTCGTCACGCTGTCGCCAGCCCGCAGCGCGATCTGGCGACCCGCATCGATTTGACTGTCGCTATCCTGGCGGATGGCGCTGGCCGTCAATGAGACATCCCGTCCGGCGGTCAGTTTTTCACTGCTTTGCGTGATTGAACCGCCCGCAGTCAGCCGCAGATCGGTATCGCTGGTCAGGGACCCTTTGCTCAATACCAGATCGCTCTGACTATGCAATGTGATTGCGCCCCCGGCCTTGTGATCGCCGGTAAGCGTAATATGCTGGCCGCGAGCGGCGATCCCGCCGCTGGCCAGTGAGTGACGCAAAGCAAGCCTGCCATTCGCTTCAAGGGTGATATCGCCCTGACGCGCGTTCAGGTCGCCGAGGTTCACCCCCACGCCGTTTTCGCTCGACACCAGACGAATACGATTGGCGTACATACCGCCCAGCGCCCCGGTATCCACCGCCAGCGTCGGGGGCTGACCTTCTCCGCTCATCGGGGTGACAGTGCCATGGCTATCCACCCGGTTAGCCCCGGCAATCACCGATAAGTCCCTGGCATGAACCGCCGCATTCACTTCCGTCGCTCGGGAGATAATCGACAACGCATCGCTGCCGCTGGTGTCAATGCCTTTGCCTTCAATGGAGATGGTTCCCTTCGCGACCTCCAGCGCCTGCAAATTCCCCGCCTCATCAAACACGGGTTTGCCAGTGGTCAAGGTTGCCTGGGGAGTGTTAATAAAGCCGCAGCCGTTACAGGTGATGCCATAGGGGTTGGCGACCATCACGTTCGCCGCCTTGCCTGCGACTTCGGTGTACCCGTTCAACTGCGATCGGTGACCACCGGTCACTTCGTTAATGATGCCCTTCGCTTCCCTCCCGGCCTGCAGATTCGGGTTGTTCTGGATAAACCCACCGAGCTGGGTCTGGTTCAGCTTCCCGGTCGCATTGTTGAGGATTAAACCCTCCTGGCCAACGTGGTAATCCTTAAACTGGTTATGCGAGATCCCGCTGCCGTTCGGGGTGGCAATATTAACGACCGGCACACCATTTGCGGCACTATCCACACCGGTTTACCTTGATTTGATAATTCAGCGCCATCAACAACACCTAATTTAGACAATAACTGAGCTCCTTCTTTTTGAGTCACACCTACAGATTGAAGTTCGGATTTATCAACTGTTAGCACAACTAAATCATGTTCCTTTGTGGTTCCAATGAAACTACGACCTTTGTTATTAGATTCATCAGCTCCTACATAGCGACCGCCTTTCATCACCATAGTGCCCACTTCTAAACTAGCTCCACCGGTAGTACTAACTTGAGCAAGTTCTTCTCTATTTTGAATCGTAATAGGTGTTCCAACTTTTAATTTACGTAAAGCACTTCCAGATTCGCCATGACCAGACAATACGTATTGGTTTTCCCCAATTTTAGAATTTCCCTTTTGTTTACTAATAACCTTGCCATTAGCTACAGTCACTTCATAACCATATTCATTGGTCTTTGTAGAAGGACCATAAGTTGACGTATAAAGGGTCAAGGCATTCTCTTTACGAACCGTATCAACGGAGGTGATTACAAAACTCTCATTCTTTGTTTTAGCTTGAAGTAAAGGTTTTTTCTCTTCTATAAAGTATCCTCTATTAGGCGTATATCGTAAC
>OKKW01000214.1_pt1 | contig 13312 bp, 10 predicted proteins | sample 1611301 | NCBI WGS metagenome assembly OKKW01 (sample SAMN04436730, study PRJEB24849) | human gut metagenome | biome: human gut; feature: NICU; material: stool | host: Homo sapiens | place: USA: Saint Louis, MO | collected 2010-11-09
AGCCGAAGCAGCAGGAGAAGAGCGACGGCGTCGCGGGCTGGATCAAGGATATGTTCGGCAGTAACTGATTTTGGCCGCACAACCCGACCCCTTAATACGAAAGTATTAAGGGGTTTTTTTATACCTGTAAAAAAGTTAACGCCTCTTTAACTCCATAATAACTATCTGGTTATTAATTCGGCCTTCGGTCTCGCCAGGCTGGCATATCGCTTGCCTTGCCTTCGGCGTTTCGCCTATTATATCGCCCGTCATAATAATAATTATCGTTTACGTTATCATTCACTTTCATCAGAGATATACCCATGGCGCGTCCAAAAACTGCTCAGCCAAATCACTCGCTGCGTAAAATCGCAGTCGTAGTAGCCACGGCGGTTAGCGGCATGTCTGTCTATGCACAGGCTGCGGAACAACCGAAACAAGAAGAGACTATCACCGTCGTTGCGGCACCTGCCGCCCAGGAAAGCGCCTGGGGACCGGCGCCGACCATCGCGGCAAAACGCTCTGCCACGGCGACGAAAACCGATACCCCGATCGAAAAAACGCCGCAGTCTGTCTCGGTGGTCACGCGCCAGGAGATGGAGATGCGCCAGCCGACCACGGTAAAAGAGGCGCTCTCCTATACGCCGAGCGTCTTCTCCACCCGCGGTAGCTCGACCACCTATGATGTGGTCACCATCCGCGGTTTCACTACCTCGACGACCGTCAATACCAACCAGTATCTGGACGGCATGAAGCTGCAGGGAAATAACTACTCTGAAGTCTCCATGGACCCGTATTTCCTCGAGCGCGTGGAAGTGATGCGCGGGCCAACCTCGGTGCTGTACGGCAACAGCAACCCTGGCGGTATCGTCAGCATGGTCAGCAAACGCCCGACCACTGAGCCGCTGAAAGAAGTGCAGTTCAAGATGGGCACCGACAACCTGTGGCAGACCGGGTTTGACTTCAGCGACGCCATTGATGATGCCGGCGTCTGGTCCTATCGCCTGACCGGCCTGGGCCGCAGCCAGGATACCCAGCAGCAGATGGCGAAGTCTACACGCTATGCGGTGGCGCCGTCCTTTAGCTGGCGCCCGGACGATAAAACCGACTTCACCTTCCTGAGCAACTTCCAGAATGACCCGGATGCGGGCTACTACGGCTGGCTGCCGCGCGAAGGCACCGTGGTGCCGTATTACGATGCCAACGGGAAGGCGCACAAGCTGCCGACCGATTTCAACGAAGGCGAGGCGGATAATAAGATCTCGCGCCGCCAGAAGATGGTGGGTTATAGCTTCTCCCATCAGTTTGATGACACCTTTACCGTGCGGCAGAACCTGCGCTATGCCGAAGTCGATACCTTGTATCGCTCGGTGTACGGGAATGGCTATGTCGCCCCGGGCTACATGAATCGCGCCTATGTGCGTTCTGATGAGCACCTGAACACCTTTACCGTCGATACCCAGCTGCAGTCTGCTTTCGCCACCGGCGCGGTCAGCCATACGCTGCTGACCGGCGTGGATTACTCACGAATGCGCAACGATGTGGATGCCGACTACGGGACGGCGGATCCTATCAGCATGAGCAACCCGCAATACGGCAACCCGAATATTCAGGTCACTTTCCCGTACGCGGTCCTCAACCGAATGGAGCAGACGGGCCTGTACGCGCAGGATCAGATGGAGTGGGATAAGTGGGTCATGACCCTGGGCGGCCGTTACGATTACGCCACCACCTCAACGTTAACTCGCTCCAGCAACAGCCTGGCGGAGAATCACGACCAGCAGTTCACCTGGCGCGGCGGTATCAATTACCTGTTTGATAACGGCATCTCTCCGTACTTCAGCTACAGCGAATCCTTCGAGCCGGTATCGGGCTCCGGGCTTAACGGCCAGCCGTTCGATCCGTCGCGTGGCAAGCAGTATGAAGCTGGCGTGAAATATGTGCCGAAAGATATGCCAGTGGTGGTCACCGCCGCGGTCTATCAGCTGACCAAAGATAAGAACCTGACGGCGGATCCGGCTAACCAGGCGTTCAGCATCCAGACCGGCGAGATCCGCTCCCGCGGCCTTGAGCTGGAGGCGAAAGCGGCGGTGAACGCCAATATCAACGTCACCGCGGCCTACAGCTATACCGATGCGGAATACACTCACGATACGGTGTTCAACGGCAAGCGTCCGGCGGAAGTGCCGCGTAACATGGCGTCGCTGTGGGCGGATTACACCTTCCACGAAACCGCGCTCAGCGGTCTGACGGTCGGCGCCGGGGCGCGCTATATCGGTTCTACGGTCAGCTATTACAAAACTGACACCAGCACCGGTAACAAAAATGATGCCTTCAATGTGGCCGGTTATGCGCTGATGGATGCGACGGTCAAATACGATCTGGCGCGCTTTGGCCTGCCGGGCTCTTCGGTCGGCGTCAACGTCAACAACCTGTTTGACCGCGAATATGTCTCCAGCTGCTATAGCGAATACGCCTGCTACTGGGGTGCGGGACGTCAGGTTGTCGCGACCGCAACCTTCCGCTTCTAACTACTCACGGGCGCGGTTCGCCGCGCCCAACATCAGGTTGTTGCTATGCAGGAACAGACTCCTCACTCTGAGACCACCTTTGCGTTAAATGGCGTGACCTTTCGCGTACCGGGTCGCACGCTGCTTTACCCCCTTTCGTTAACCTTCCCGGCAGGAAAAGTGACTGGCCTGATAGGCCATAACGGTTCCGGCAAATCCACATTACTGAAAATGCTCGGCCGCCATCAGCCGCCTTCCGCGGGCGAGGTGCTGCTGGACGGCCAGCCGCTGGAGAGCTGGAGTAGCAAGGCGTTTGCCCGCAAAGTGGCCTATCTGCCGCAGCAGCTGCCGGCGGCGGAAGGGATGACAGTTCGCGAGCTGGTGGCGATAGGTCGCTACCCGTGGCATGGCGCGCTGGGGCGCTTCGGCGTGGCGGATCGCGAAAAGGTGGAAGAGGCGATCGCGCTGGTGGGGCTGAAGCCTTTGGCGCAGCGGCTGGTGGACAGTCTCTCCGGCGGCGAGCGTCAGCGGGCGTGGATCGCCATGCTGGTGGCGCAGGATAGCCGCTGTCTGCTGCTTGATGAACCGACCTCGGCGCTGGATATCGCCCATCAGGTCGATGTGCTCGCGCTGGTGCATCGTCTCAGCCAGCAGCGTGGCCTGACGGTGATCGCAGTCCTGCATGATATCAATATGGCTGCCCGCTACTGCGATTATCTGGTCGCGCTGCGCGGTGGGGAAATGATCGCCCAGGGGACGCCAGCAGAACTGATGCGCAGCGACACGCTGGAACAAATCTACGGCATCCCGATGGGGATCCTGCCGCACCCGGCGGGCGCGGCGCCGGTAAGTTTTGTCTATTGATGATGAACCCAACTCTGATAACCCGACGCCGCCTGCTGACCGCGATGGCGCTCTCGCCGCTGCTGTGGCAGATGCGCGGCGCGCAGGCGGCGAACATTGACCCGCAGCGCGTCGTCGCGCTGGAGTGGCTGCCGGCCGAACTGCTGCTGGCGCTTGGCGTCACGCCCTACGGCGTGGCCGACATTCCCAACTATCGCCTGTGGGTGAACGAACCCGCGCTGCCCGCGTCGGTAATCGATGTCGGCCTGCGCACCGAACCCAATCTTGAGCTGCTGACGCAGATGAAACCGTCGTTTATCGTCTGGTCGGCAGGCTATGGCCCGTCGCCAGAAAAGCTGGCGCGTATCGCGCCTGGCCGTGGTTTCACCTTCAGCGACGGCAAACGGCCGCTGGCGATGGCCCAGCGTTCGCTACTGGAAATGGCCGACCTGCTGGGTAAACAACAGCAGGCGAAGCGCCATCTGGCGGAGTTCGACGCGCTGATGGAGAACCTGCGTCCGCGATTTGCCCGGCGTGGCGATCGCCCACTGCTGATGATTTCGCTGCTCGATGCCCGCCACGTGCTGGTATTTGGTGAGAACTGCCTGTTCCAGGAGGTGCTTGACCGCTTTGGCATTCAAAACGCCTGGCGCGGCGAAGCGGCATTCTGGGGCAGTATCACCGTAGGCATCGATCGGCTGGCGGAATTTAAAGAGGCCGATGTGATCTGTTTCGATCATGGCAACGATCGGGAGATGGCCCAGCTGATGGCGACCCCGCTGTGGCAGGCGATGCCTTTCGTGCGCGCCGGGCGTTTCCAGCGCCTTCCGGCGGTATGGTTCTATGGCGCGACGCTGTCGGCGATGCATTTCGCCCGCGTGCTGGCCGATGCGCAGGGGAGGGCGGCGGTATGAACGCGCGTCTCTCGCCGTTAGCCATTTTCCTGCTGACCGGGCTGCTGGTTGCCGCTTTCGCGCTGAGCATCGTCAACCTCAATGTCGCTTTACCTTACGCGCAATGGCGTCAGGCGCTGTGGCAGCCGGATATCGATAATATCGCCCAGATGCTGTTCCATTACAGCCTGCTGCCGAGGCTGGCGATATCGCTGCTGGTCGGCGCCGGGCTGGGGCTGGTCGGCGTGCTGTTCCAGCAGGTGCTGCGTAACCCGCTGGCGGAGCCAACCACGCTCGGCGTCGCCACCGGCGCACAGCTGGGAATGACGGTGACGACGCTATGGGCCATCCCTGGCGTGCTGGCCTCGCAGTTTGCGGCGCTGGCTGGGGCTTGTCTGGTGGGGGCGCTGGTGTTTGGCGTCTCGTGGGGCAAACGTCTGTCGCCGGTGACGCTGATCCTGGCCGGCCTGGTAGTGAGTCTCTATTGCGGCGCGGTCAATCAGCTGATGGTGATTTTCCATCACGATCAGCTGCAAAGCATGTTCCTGTGGAGTACCGGCACCCTGACGCAGACCGACTGGAGCGTGGTGCAACGCCTGTGGCCGCAGCTGCTCGGCGGCGCGTTGTTGACGCTGTTATTGCTACGCCCGTTAACCCTGATGGGACTCGATGATGGCGTGGCGCGCAACCTTGGGCTGGCGCTGTCTCTGGCGCGGCTTGGCGTGCTGACGCTGGCGATTGCCATCAGCGCGCTGCTGGTTAACGCGGTCGGCATTATCGGCTTTATCGGTCTGTTCGCGCCGCTGCTGGCGAAAATGCTCGGCGCCCGCCGCCTGCTGCCGCGATTGCTGCTGGCGGCGCTAATTGGCGCGTTGATCCTGTGGCTTTCCGATCAAATTATTCTCTGGCTCAGCCGGGTCTGGCGGGAAGTCTCGACCGGGTCAGTCACTGCGCTGATTGGCGCGCCTTTATTGCTGTGGCTGCTGCCGCGGCTGCGCAGCATCAGCGCCCCGGTGATGAACGGCGGCGATAAAGCGTTGATCGAGCGCCGCCACGTGCCGTGGTTCGCGCTGGGCGGCTTAGCGCTGCTGCTGTTGGCGATAACCGCCGCGCTGACCTTTGGTCGCGATGCCCATGGCTGGCAGTGGGCCAGCGGCGATCTGCTGGCGCAACTGATGCCCTGGCGCTGGCCACGTGTGCTCTCGGCGCTGTTCGCCGGGGTGATGCTGGCGGTCGCGGGCTGCATCATTCAACGCCTGACCGGCAACCCGATGGCCAGCCCGGAAGTACTGGGCATCAGCTCTGGCGCGGCGTTCGGTGTGGTATTGATGCTGTTCTTCGTGCCGGGCAACGCCTTTGTCTGGCTGCTGCCTGCCGGCAGCCTTGGCGCGGCGGCAACGCTGCTGGTTATTCTGATCGCCGCCGGGCGCGGCGGTTTCTCGCCGCACCGGATGCTGCTGGCGGGGATGGCGCTGAGTACCGCCTTCACCATGCTGTTGATGATGCTGCAGGCCAGCGGCGATCCGCGCATGGCGCAGATCCTGACGTGGATGTCCGGTTCGACCTATAGCGCGACGCCGGAGATGGTGCTGCGTAGTGGCGTGGTGATGCTGGCGCTGCTGGCGCTGGCGCCGCTCTGCCGCCGCTGGCTGACCATTTTGCCGCTGGGCGGCGAGGCGGCGCGGGCGGTGGGGATGGCGCTGACGCCATCGCGTATCGGGTTGCTGCTGCTGGCGGCGAGCCTGACGGCGACGGCGACGCTCACCATTGGGCCGTTAAGTTTCGTTGGCCTGATGGCGCCGCATATTGCGAGGATGCTGGGATTCCGCCGGACGATGCCGCATATGGTGATTTCCGGGCTGACGGGCGGGATGCTGCTGGTGTTCGCCGACTGGTGCGGGCGGATGATCATGTTCCCCTACCAGATCCCGGCGGGGCTGTTGTCGACCTTTATCGGCGCGCCGTACTTTATCTATTTGCTGAGAAAGCAGAGCCGCTAACGATCCTGGATGGCCTCAATATCCCCGGTGGCGCTAGCGCTTACCGGGGCTACAGCGCTGTGCAATTTGGTAGCCCGGACAAGGCGCAGCGCGCCGCCTCCGGGAAACTCCCCGGTGGCGCTATCGCTTACCGGGGCTACAGCGCTGTGCAATTTGGTAGCCCGGATAAGGCGCAATGCGCCGCCTCCGGGAAAATCCCTGCGCCACCAGGCGTTCAAGTACCTTACAGTTTGGCAAACACCCGACGGGCGGCGTCGATGGTGTTGTTAATGTCCTCTTCGCTGTGAGCGACGGACATAAAGCCGGCTTCAAACGCCGACGGCGCCAGGTACACACCTTCCTCCAGCATCAGGTGGAAGAAGCGCTTGAAGCGTTCGACATCGCACTTCACCACGTCCTGATAGCAGGTGACGGTTTCGGCATCGGTAAAGAAGATGCCGAACATGCCGCCGACGTTATTGACCACCAGCGGGATCCCGGTTTCGCGCGCCGCGTTCAGCAGGCCATCCGCCAGCTGGTTGGTCAGCTCGGTCAGGGTTTCATGCACGCCCGGCTGCGCCACTTCGCTTAAGCAGGCGAATCCAGCGGCCATGGCGATCGGGTTACCGGAGAGCGTACCAGCCTGGTACACCGGGCCGGTCGGCGCCAGCGCGTCCATCACTTCGCGGCGGCCGCCGAAGGCGCCCACCGGCATCCCGCCGCCGATGATTTTCCCGAGACAGGTCAGATCCGGCTCCACGCCGTAATAAGCCTGGGCGCCCGCCAGCGCCACGCGGAAGCCGGTCATCACTTCGTCGATGATCAGCAGGGCGCCAAATTCGTCGCACAACGCGCGCAGGCCCGGCAGGAACTCCGGCTGCGGCGGAATGCAGTTCATATTCCCGGCGACCGGCTCGACGATGATGCAGGCGATATCCTGTGGATATTGCTCGAACGCCGCGCGTACCGAGGCGAGGTCGTTATAGGTGCAGGTCAGGGTATGTTTGGCGAAATCGGCAGGCACGCCCGGCGAATTTGGCTGGCCGAGGGTCAGCGCGCCGGAACCGGCTTTCACCAGCAGACAGTCGGCATGGCCGTGATAGCAGCCTTCGAACTTAATGATCTTATCGCGGCCGGTGAAGCCGCGGGCCAGGCGAATCGCGCTCATGGTCGCTTCGGTGCCGGAGTTTACCATCCGCACCATATCCATGGTCGGGACCAGCTCGGTCACCAGCGCCGCCATTTTCACTTCCATTTCGGTCGGCGCGCCAAAGCTCAGGCCGCGGGACGCCGCTTCGATCACCGCATTGCGGATAGCCGGGTGGTTGTGGCCCAGCACCATCGGACCCCAGGAGCCGACATAATCGATATAGGCCTTCCCGTCCACGTCATAAAGATAGGCGCCATCCGCGCGTTCGATAAACAGCGGCGTGCCGCCGACGCCGGTGAAGGCGCGCACCGGCGAGTTAACGCCGCCGGGGATCAGTTCGCGCGCAGCATGGTATAGATTTTCAGATTTGCTCATGGCCAGGGTCCTGGTTCGTGAAAAATGTTTTATCGGCTATTCTAAGTTATTCCAGGATGGTTATGAAAGTTTTGCCCAATTGAAACAATGTGCCGCAAGGGCATTTTTTTGACGACGCAGCGCGCCGGGACGGCTAAAATGCCTCTCTCTTCATTTGTATTACCAATAATTGATAATGGCATGAAAGCAGAAACTCCCTCTTTTGAAGCACATCAGTTCGTGCGGGTGCGTCGCGGCGATGCGGTGCGCCGTTTGATTCAGCGCGATAAAACGCCGCTGGCGGTCCTGTTGATGGCGGCGGTGGTTGGCACGCTGGCCGGTCTGGTGGGCGTGGCGTTTGAAAAGAGCGTGAACTGGGTGCAGAACCAGCGGATCGGCGCGCTGGCGCAGGTGGCCGATCATTGGTATCTGGTCTGGCCGCTGGCGTTTATCTTGTCGGCGCTGCTGGCAATGGTCGGTTATTTCCTCGTGCGCCGCTTTGCGCCGGAGGCGGGCGGCTCCGGGATCCCGGAAATCGAAGGGGCGCTGGAGGAGCTGCGGCCGGTGCGCTGGTGGCGCGTGCTGCCGGTGAAATTCATCGGCGGCATGGGGACCCTGGGCGCCGGAATGGTGCTGGGACGCGAAGGGCCGATGGTGCAGCTTGGCGGCAACATTGGACGCATGGTGCTGGATATCTTCCGCATGCGCAGTCCGGAGGCGCGGCACACGCTGCTGGCGACCGGTGCGGCGTCGGGGCTCTCGGCGGCCTTTAATGCGCCGCTGGCCGGTATTCTGTTTATCATCGAAGAGATGCGCCCGCAGTTTCGCTACAACCTGATCTCCATTAAAGCGGTATTTACCGGCGTGATCATGTCGAGCATTGTGTTTCGTATTTTCAATGGCGAAGCGGCGATCATTGAGGTAGGCAAGCTGAGCAACGCCCCGGTGAATACCCTGTGGCTGTATCTGGTGCTGGGCATGCTCTTTGGTTGCTTTGGTCCGCTGTTTAACTTCCTGGTGCTGCGCACCCAGGATATCTTCCAGCGCATCCACGGTGGCAATATCAAAAAATGGGTATTGATGGGCGGGGTCATCGGCGGGATCTGCGGCCTGCTGGGGCTGATGCAGCCCTCCGCGGTGGGCGGTGGCTTTAACCTGATCCCCATCGCCGCCGCCGGTAATTTCTCTGTCGGTTTGCTGCTGTTTATCTTTATTGCCCGCGTGGTGACCACGCTGATCTGCTTCTCTTCCGGCGCGCCGGGGGGGATCTTCGCGCCGATGCTGGCGCTGGGCACCTTGCTGGGCACGGCGTTCGGCATGGCGGCTATTCCGCTGTTTCCGGCCTACCATCTCGATGCCGGCACCTTCGCCATCGCCGGGATGGGGGCGCTGCTGGCCGCCTCGGTGCGCGCGCCGCTCACCGGGATTGTGCTGGTGCTGGAGATGACGGATAACTATCAGCTCATTTTGCCAATGATTATTACCTGCCTTGGCGCAACACTACTGGCGCAATTCCTCGGCGGTAAGCCTTTGTATTCGACCATTCTGCAACGTACTCTGGCGAAGCAGGAGGCCGAGCAGGCGGCAAAAGCGCAGCAGGCACCGCGGGAGAATACTTGAACGATTTACCAGGGTATTAGATAATGGCTCAAAAGGTCCGGTTATTCTTTAACCGGCCAGAAGTATCAATGGGAGCAAAAAATGAGTGATGACGTAGCGTTGCCGCTGGAGTTTACCGAAGCCGCAGCCAACAAAGTAAAACACCTGATTGCGGATGAAGATAATCCGAACCTGAAACTGCGCGTGTATATCACCGGCGGCGGTTGCAGCGGTTTCCAGTATGGCTTCACCTTTGACGATCAGGTGAACGAAGGCGATATGACCATCGAGAAACAGGGCGTCGGCCTGGTGGTTGACCCAATGAGCCTGCAGTATCTGGTCGGCGGCGCCGTCGACTATACCGAGGGTCTGGAAGGTTCGCGTTTCATCGTGACCAACCCGAACGCGAAAAGCACCTGCGGCTGCGGTTCCTCATTCAGCGTTTAAAGCGAGTGCGACCGGGCGCCTTCTCCTCCAGCGAGAGGGAGCCAACGCGAAAAACGGTAACCTTAAGGTTACCGTTTTGCTTTTACTACCGCCCGTTATCGTCCAGGGCAAACGTCGGCAGCTTCAGGTGCCAGCGGATCGCCGCCAGACGGATCACCAGTGTCACCACCATGCCCATCATCGCCGAATTCTCCAGCGGGAGATGAAAGGTGTCGTGCGCTGTAGCGTGGACAATGCCGCCGACAATACAGGCGGTGGCGTAGATCTCGGTGCGCAGAATCATGGGAATTTCGCGCGCCAGCACGTCACGGATAATCCCGCCGCCGACGCCGGTGACCACCCCCATGCAGACCGCCACCAGCGGACCACTGCCGGCGAGAAAGGCTTTATTGACGCCGATGCCGACAAACACCGCCAGACCGACGGCATCAAGAACGGGCAGTATCCATTTCGGCAGCCGACGCGGCTGGCGGACCAGCAGGATGGTCAGCATGCTGGTGACCATCGCCACCACCAGATCGGTGGGATCTTTGACCCAGAATACCGGGCCATTCGCCAGCGCCATGTCGCGGATGGTTCCGCCGCCCACCGCCGTCACCACGCCTAACACCAGCACGCCGAATGGGTCCATGCGTAATTTTCCCGCCAGCAGAACGCCGGAGATCGCGAAGACAGCCGTGCCAATAATATCCAGCCAATAGACAAGCATCGTTGATTCCCACTGAACATCCGGTGTGCCGGATGATTATTTTACCTGGTCAAGCGCCGCACAAAGTTGTTTGGCGGCGAGGATAATACGTGGGCTTGCGCGTTCAAACCAGTCGCTGTGTAACGCAATCAACGAAATGGTGAGCTGATGTTGCCAAAAGCGCTGCGCTTCGGCAATGCGGCTGGCGTCGCCGGTCACCACGATCGCCTGCGGCTGGCGGGCCAGCACCTGTTCGCGGCTCACCTGCGGCCAGGGAACACGGCTGGTGGCAAAGATATTCTCGCCGCCGCACAGCCCCAGCACCTGATCCTGAATCGAACCGGGACCACTGGTGAATAGCGGCGCGGATCCGAACTGCAGGAAGACGCGTTTCTTCGGCGCATTGGCATAGCGCGCTTTCAGCGTATCGTATTCCTGCTGCATCGCCTGCGCCGCCTGCTGCGCTTTTTCCGGCTGCGGGCTCCACTGCGCCAGCTGACGCAGGGTGGCGATGATCTCTTCTATCGTCGAGGTCTGCACCCAGAGGACATGAATACCCAGCGACTGCAGCTGGTTAACCTGGCGTTCGGCATTGCCCCCGCGCCAGGCCAGCACCACTTCTGGCTTTAGCGCCACGATGCGCTCCAGGTTCATCCCCTGCCAGCTGGCAACCTGTTCTATGGTTTTGGCCTGCGGCGGATAATCGGAATAGCTGCTGACGCCGACCGGCGTGATCCCGGCGGCAAAGGCCAGTTCGGTATTGGCGGGGGAGAGGGTGACCACCCGCGGCGCGGCCAGTAGCCACGCCGGGGCAAGTAACAGCAGCGCGGCAAGCGCGAAGGATAGCGACTTAGCCACGTGCCAGGTTCTGTACCAGATTCTCCACCATCAGGGTGGACTGTCTGGCGGCGACCGCAAGGAACTCCTCAAAGCTGAGGTGGGACTGCTGGTCGGCCACGTCGGAGATGGCGCGAACCACCACGAAGGGAACCTTGAAGTTATGGCAGACGTGAGCGATGGCGGTCGCTTCCATTTCCACGGCGATTGCCTGCGGGAAATTATGGCGGATCTTCGCCAGTGCGACGGAGCCGTTAATGAAGGCATCGCCGCTGACGATCAGGCCGCGAACGGCATTGAGATCTAACGCTTTAATGCAGTCTTCGGCGGCGGCCACCAGCTTATCGTCCGCTTTAAAGCCCGCCGGGCAGCCAGGCAGTTGGCCATACTCATAACCGAAGGCGGTGACGTCGGCATCGTGGTAGCGCGCTTCATCGGAGACGACGATATCGCCGACCTTCAGCGTCGGCGCGAGGCCGCCGGCAGAACCGGTATTAATGATCACGTCAGGCTGGCAGCGCTCCAGCAGCAGGGTCGCGCCCGTCGCCGCCGCCACTTTCCCGATACCAGACTTCAGCAGAGCGACGTCAACGCCGTGAAGTTGGCCGGTATAGATTTCGCTCCCGCCAATAGTGATAGTCTGGCGGTTTTCGATTTTGTCGCGCAGGAGGGTAACTTCCTCTTCCATAGCGCCAATAATGCCAATTTTCATAGATTTACTCGCGATGTGTCAGGTTTAGTTGCATAGTCTATCATGCGCTTAAGGGGAAGCGTATTGCTCGCGCGGGAGAGGCTATGGCAAAGATTGATTTTCGCAACAAGATAAACTGGCGTCGACGCTTCCGTTCGCCGCCGCGGGTGGAGACGGAGCGCGACATCCTGCGGATCTTCGAAAGCGATCGCGGGCGGATCGTCAACTCGCCGGCCATCCGCCGCCTACAGCAAAAAACCCAGGTCTTCCCGCTGGAGCGCAACGCGGCGGTCCGTACTCGCCTGACCCACTCGCTGGAGGTGCAGCAGGTGGGGCGCTATATCGCCAAAGAAGTGCTGAGCAGGCTGAAAGAGCAGAAGCTACTGGAAGAGTATGGCCTGGAAGAGCTGACCGGGCCATTCGAGAGCGTGGTTGAAATGGCCTGCCTGATGCACGACATTGGCAACCCGCCGTTTGGCCACTTTGGCGAGGCGGCGATTAACGACTGGTTTCGCCAGCGCCTGGCCCCCGGCGATGCGCTCGGCCAGCCGTTGACCGACGATCGCTGCGAGGTGCAGGCGTTACGCCTGCACGAAGGGGAAACGGCGCTGAATGCGCTGCGGCGTAAAGTGCGCCAGGAACTCTGCAGCTTTGAGGGCAACGCGCAGGGGATTCGTCTGGTCCACACGCTGATGCGGATGAATCTGACCTGGGCGCAGGTGGGCTGTATCCTGAAATATACCCGACCGGCGTGGTGGTTCGAGGCGACGCCAGCCAGTCACAGTTATTTAATGAAGAAGCCTGGCTATTATTTAGCCGAAGAAGAGTATGTCGCGCGCCTGCGTAAAGAACTGGATCTGGCACCTTACAATCGATTCCCATTAACCTGGATTATGGAGGCCGCGGATGACATCTCATATTGCGTCGCGGATCTCGAGGACGCGGTTGAAAAACGTATTTTCAGCGCCGAGCAGCTTTATCAGCATCTTTACGACGCCTGGGGCAACCATGAAAAAGGATCGTTATTCTCTCAGGTAGTGGAAAATGCCTGGGAAAAATCGCGAGCTAATTACCTGCGACAGAGCGCGGAAGATCAGTTTTTTATGTATTTGCGGGTAAACACGCTGAATAAGCTGGTGCCCTACGCGGCGCGCCGATTTATTGATAACCTGCCGGCCATCTTCACTGGCGACTTTAATCATGCGCTGCTTGAGGACGATAGCGATTGCAGCCAGCTGCTGGAACTCTATAAAAATGTAGCGATGAAACAGGTCTTTAGCCATCCGGATGTCGAGCAGCTGGAATTGCAGGGCTACCGGGTGATTAGCGGCCTGCTGGATAT
>OKKW01000221.1_pt1 | contig 12965 bp, 10 predicted proteins | sample 1611301 | NCBI WGS metagenome assembly OKKW01 (sample SAMN04436730, study PRJEB24849) | human gut metagenome | biome: human gut; feature: NICU; material: stool | host: Homo sapiens | place: USA: Saint Louis, MO | collected 2010-11-09
AATACCCTTCATAACCGGCGTCGTTTAGCAAGAGAACAGTTTAGTGCGATGATGAAAAATGTCACACAAGCTTCTAACTTTGCTTTACAAAATTTGCCAATGGGGATTGTTCTTGTTAATAAACAAGGCACATTGGTGTGGAATAACAGTGTTTTCGCTGACTGGGTTAAGGTGGATTGGAATAAGCTCCAAAAAATGTCTGCTTTGTTGCCTGGTTTTCGTATCGATAAAATCTGGGGTAAGTCCGGATATATGACGGAAAAATATGAAAATCGATACTTCCAAATTATTTATAAATTTATCGATCCTCGGGATACCCGATCAGATATTGATAGTGAAGATGAACTGGCAGAACATGCAGTGATGGCATTGTACTTCAAGGACATTACAGACCTAGAAAAAGCCCGTATTAAAGCCGAAGAGGGGCAACCTGTATGGGGTATGATTCAAATCGATAATCTCGAAGAATTGACAAAAGGCCTTAGTGATCGTGAGTATACTAGTATTTGGACAGATATAAATAATATCATTATGGATGAAATCGATCGCTACGAAGGTTTTATTCGTAACTTCCAAGATGATATGTATACCTTTGCCATTTCTCGTGGTGCGCTTCATGAGATGGAGGAAGATGGTTTTAAAGTGCTCGAACGAATCCGTAAAGTACCATCTCCACGTCAAGTACCAGCTACGATTTCCATTGGTATTAGTGAAAATGTAGGCTCTGTGAAAGATGTATCTGGTCGTGCTCGTGCAGCCTTAGATATCGCCTTAGGTCGCGGTGGTGACCAAGTCTGTATTATGGATGGTGAAAGTACACGTTTCTTTGGTGGTAATACGGCAGGCGTTGAAAAGAATACGCGCGTTCGTGCTCGTGTTGTATCTCAAGCAATACATGAGCTTATGATTGATTCTGATAAGATTCTTATCATGGGGCATCAACGTGAAGACTACGATGCATTAGGTGGTATTATCGGTGTAGCCGCCATTGCTCGAGCACTTGGTAAAGACGTGCGCATTGCACTTTCAAAAGAAACTAGCGCCATTGATAAAATGGTGAATGTTCTTAACGAGTCAGAGTTCTGGAAAGAGAATATTATCACTGCAGAAGCTGCAAGAGTATGGGTAGATGCGAATACGCTCACTGTCGTGTGTGATACGCATCGTCAGGAAATGGTGGCAGCTCAAGAGGCGCTTGAAATTTCTGAGCGACGCATCGTTATCGACCATCACCGTCGCGCAGCGGACTTTGTAGAAAATCCATTGCTTACCTATTTGGAACCAACTGCATCGTCCACATCTGAGCTCGTAACAGAGCTTGTACAATATGCAGGGGTTCCTGTGAAGCTTTCAAAAGCGGAAGCTACAGGTATTTATGCAGGTATCGTATTAGATACGAAGAACTTTGTTCAACAAACTGGGGCACGAACCTTTGAGGCTGCAGCATTTTTGCGTCGTGCAGGGGCGGATATCGACAGAGTCAAACAATTGTTTATTGAAACTTTCGATTCTATCCAATTGCGTGCTAAAATGGTATTTGAAGCAAGTCGTACTGAAGGGATTGCTATTTCCGTAGCGCCTGAAGGTTTGAAGGATATGATGGCGTTGGCTGCACAAAGTGCGGACATGCTCATTAGTAATGAAGATATTGAAGCAGCTTTTGTACTATATTCCCTAAATGATGGCGGTATCGGCGTCAGCGCTCGATCCAAAGGCAAGGTGAACGTACAAGTTGTAATGGAAGCCTTGGGTGGTGGCGGTCATAGAACTGTGGCTGGTGCTCAATTACAAGGTATGACCATAGAGGAAGCGAAGCAGGCCATTTTGGAGCATGCTCTTGATGCGCTTCATTCCGTAGAACAAGAGGAGGAACAACAATGAAAGTAGTATTGTTAGAAGACGTTAAAAAAGTTGGTAAAAAGGGCGAAATCGTTGAAGTTAGCGACGCATATGGTCGTAATGTATTGATCAAAAAAGGCCTCGGCCTTGAAGGTACAGCAACTAACGTAAATAATGCGAAACAAAAACAAGAATCCATTGCTCATAATAAAGCCGTTGCAAATGACGAAGCTAAGATCTTGGCAGCTCAATTGACTAAGGTTGAAGTAACTGTAAAAGTTCGTATGGGCGAAGAAGGCCGTGTATTCGGATCCGTTACTGCTAAAGATATTTCCGATGCTGCTAAAGCTCAATACAAAGTAGATATCGATAAAAAGAAAATCGAAATTAAAGAACCATTGAAAACATTGGGCGTACATGACGTATTAGTTCGTGTTCATCCTGAAATTACAAGTACTATCAAGGTTAATGTAGTAGCCGAATAATAGTATTCACCATGCTCTTTGAGTATGGTGAATTCTTTTATCCATAGTGGTTGTGTGAAGGGGATTATCATGGATGTACGCATTCCACCGCATAATCTAGATGCGGAAAAGGCCGTTTTGGGGGCTTTATTAACTAATGGATCCAATATGGGTGCCGTTGTAGATACGGTGACGAGTATTCTTAAATCTGAAGATTTTTACCGAGATGCACATCGTATTATTTACGATGCTATTCTAGAAATCGTGCATGCCAATAAGACGGCTGACTTTATCACAGTTGGTGAAGAACTAGACCGTCGTAAGCGCCTTGATGCAGTAGGTGGTCTTGCTTATATTACATCTCTTGCGAATGAATCGGTTTCCTACAATGTAGAGGAACATGCGAAAATCATCAGCGAGAAAGCTCAGTTGCGCCGCCTCATCGATGCAGGGAATAAAATCGTAGGCATGACGTATGCTGGCGAAGATGAGCCGACGGCAATCCTCAATAAGGCAGAGCAAATGGTGCTAGACGTAAGCGGTCAAACTCAGTCTGAATCCTCCTTTGCAGCTATTGGTGAAGTGGTTTTATCTAATCTAGATAAACTTAATGCACTGCAACAGCATGATGGTGCTATTACAGGTGTGCCAACAGGCTTTAAAGATGTGGACCATATTTTCAACGGCTTACAAAAATCTGACCTCATCCTCGTAGCGGCTCGTCCTGCGATGGGGAAAACAGCTTTCACCTTGAACATCGCTCAAAACGTAACGATGTTGTACGACAAGACGGTGGCGTTCTTTTCCCTGGAAATGGGCAAGGAACAGCTCGTTGGTCGTATTTTGTCCTCCGTGGCAGGTGTGAGCTCTGAAAAATTGCGCCGTGCGAACATGGATCCTGCTGACTGGGAAAAGGTTATTGCCGCAGCGGATCGCATGAGTAAATCCAAGCTCTTTATCGATGATACGCCGGGTCTTACCGTACAAGATATGCGCTCTAAATTGCGCCGTCTCAAGGTGGAACATGGCCTCGATCTCGTTATCGTCGATTATATTCAGTTGATGCAAGGTCGAAATGCTGGTAAGGGCAGTGAAAATCGTCAACAAGAGGTGTCCGAAATCTCTCGTAATCTTAAACTGATTGCTCGTGAATTTAACGTACCGGTTATCGCTTTGTCTCAGTTATCTCGTAGTGTTGAAAGCAGACCAGATAAACGGCCTGTACTTTCGGACCTTCGTGAATCTGGTTCCCTCGAGCAAGATGCGGATATCGTTATCTTCTTGTACCGCGATAAATATTACGATGAAAACTCCGAAAAAGGGGACAATGCAGAAGTCCTTATTCGTAAACATCGTAATGGCTCCATCGGTACCGTAGAACTCCAATTCGTTGGAGAATTAACACAATTTAGAGACGTAGAATTCCGAGACTTAGGGCCGGAACAATAATGAAAACTATCGTGGGGGTGCCCTATATTGATGGGGCCCCATAACACAGCTACATTTTAATTAAAAAGAAAGGACTATACTTCTTTGCTCCTCGTGACCTGATGTCGCTGCATAAGTATAGTCTTTCCCTTTTATAACTGTAGATATGGATGCGTCCCATCAATATACAAAGTTTTAGAACAGCTTTCATAAGAATAGTAGTCCTCTGTAGACAAACAAATATGCCCCTAATGTGCATATAGACAAGGCTCGATATTGGTTGCTATACTATAGGTGAAATAGGATTTTTTCACATGGTTTATGTGTATATAGAGGTATGTATGAACAGTATTTTTGATATTATAGGGCCTATTATGATTGGTCCGTCTAGTTCGCATACAGCGGGTGCTGCGCGACTAGGCAAGATGGCGCGGTGTATTTTCCGTTCCACACCTAAAAAGGTAGATTTAACCTTATATGGCTCTTTTGCTAAGACTTATAAAGGCCATGGTACAGACCGTGCCTTGATTGGGGGCTTATTAGGTTTTAAAGAGGATGATACGAATATTCGTGTTGCTCATAAATTAGCTGAAAAAGAGGGCATGGAGTATAACTTTATCGAGTCTCCTCTTGATGTAGGTCATCCTAATGTAGTTCGTTTTGATATGTACGATGAACATAATCGTCATATGACGGTGATTGGTCGATCTCTTGGGGGCGGTCAAATTATGATTACCGAAGTAGATGGCAATGATATGTCTATTACTGGCGATGAGTTTACTCTTGTTGTATTCCATGAAGATAGACCTGGCGCCATCTCTTTGGTGAGCCAAGCATTGAGTGAGTCTGATATTAATATCGCTACCATGCGCGTGTTTCGGAAGGGTAAGCACAAGGATGCAGTGATGGTCATTACTACAGATACAGTAGTAAATCCTATTACCGTTCAGTTTATGCGCGAGTGTCCAGGCATTCAAGATGTGATGACCTTTGAAGCGTTATAGGAGGGCGAATGATGAGTTATGCATACGATACAATTGCAGATATTATTCGCTTAGCTGAGGAAAATAACATTTCCTTTGGCGATGTAGTACTGCGCTATGAATTAGAGAATTATGATCGCAGTGAAGAAGGGGTTATTCGTGAAATAGAGCATCGTTTAGATATCTTTGAAGGTTCTATTCAGGATGGTATAGACTATGCAGAAAAAACGGCCTCTGGTATGTCTGGTGGCCAGGCGGCACAGCTTAATGGCCAAGCACCAAGATTTATGAGTGATATTGCGTACAAGGCTATGACCTATGCTATTGCTGTTAATGAAGCAAATGCAAAGATGTTCCGCATTGTTGCGTGCCCTACGGCTGGATCTTGTGGTGTTATGCCTGGTGCGGTGAAAGCAGTAGCGGACCATTACAAGCTAGATAGAGCAACTATGGTAAAGGGCTTCTTGGCTGCCTCTGGCATTGGCAATGTCGTAGCGAATCGCGCTTGTGTGGCCGGTGCCGTTGGTGGATGCCAAGCAGAAATTGGTACGGCCGCTTGTATGGCTGCCGGTGCCATTGTAGAAATGATGGGTGGTACGCCACGTCAAGTAGGACATGCTATCGCATTGTGTATGAAAAATTTATTGGGCCTCGCTTGTGATCCAGTAGCAGGGCTTGTAGAGGTGCCGTGCGTTAAACGTAATGGTTTCTATGCAGTTCATGCCATTACTGCATCTGAATTGGCTTTGATGAATATTGAAAGTCAAATTCCACCAGATGAAGTTATTGAAGCAATGAATAATATCGGTCGCGCTATGCCAGCAGCATTGCGTGAAACAAGTGATGGCGGCCTTGCGGTAACACCGACGGGTACAGCTATTGCAGAACGAGTGCAATCCTTATAGGATTGCACTTTTTTCATGCTTTCATTTGTAGTAAAATAAAGGTTAGACTAGTTCAGAAAGGAGTGTGCATGATGGAACAAGCCAATCGAATATTGACTGTATTGGAAGAAGCAGGTTATGAAGCCTATATCATTGGCGGAGCAGTGCGTGATATTTTGATGCATCAAAAGCCTCATGACTTTGATATTGTGACGTCTGCACGCCCTGATACGGTAATTGAAGTCCTACGCGGTCAAGATATTCAAACGACAGACTTAGTAGGAAAATCCTTTGGTGTAGTAGTAGCTACACTAGAAGGAAAGCAATATGAAATTGCAACGTATCGCACTGAACGATATGGAGCGGATAGTCATCGACCAGAAGAAGTCGCTTATGCCGATACCTTGGAGGAAGACGTGTTGCGTCGCGACTTTACGGTCAATGGCATGGCGATGAATCGTTTTGGTGAGGTCATAGACCTAGTAGGTGGACGTCGAGATATCAAGCATAAGACATTGCGAACCATTGGCAATGCACAGCAACGCTTTGAAGAAGACGCATTGCGATTATTTAGAGCATGCCGCTTTGTGGCAAAGCTAGATTTCTTACCTACCGAAGACTTATTAGAAGCTATGCCAAAGGCATTTTATCGTGTGCCTGGGTTATCTCTTGAGAGAGTCCGTAGTGAACTGGACCGACTCATGTTAGAGCCCGCTGTGGCTAAGGGCCTTGATGTATTAGTACAATCTCGCTTGGCCGAGTGCTCTTGTCGCGTTGTAGAAAATGGCATCGCTCGTGAAGTGCCTATTTTACCAGAGCTATACCATCTTGTGAATTTACCACAAGAAAAAGACTTTCACGAATTTGATGGTTGGTATCATACATTAGCCGTTGTATCTCATACAGAACCAGATTTAATATTGCGTTGGGGTGCACTGTTACACGATGTAGCAAAGGGGATGCCGGCGGTACGAGCTGTTATTAACGGACGTTTGACGGATCGTGGCCATGATACATTAGGTGCTGAAATGACAGAAACCTTGCTTACTCGTTTAGGTTACCCTAAGGCTTTTGTGCGCCGTGTAGCTTGGATTGTAAAAAATCATATGCGCTTTCACTATTTTGTACAAAATGGGGAAGCTAATGAGAAGAAGTGGATCCGTAAAGAGGCTCGCAGCGGTGAGTTTCGAGATAGTCAAATTATGCGAATTGCATGGGAACAATTATCTAAGGTTTGTGCTGCCGATGTGTTAGGCTGTGGGAAGCCTTATGCATCGACTGATGGTACCTTAGCCTTTGGTGAATGTATGGCAGATCTTAGCCTAGAGATGCCTATCCATACAAAGGATTTAAATTATGACGAACGAGTTATTAAGCTTGCAGGGAAAAAAGTGGGGGAAGGATTGCAGTATTTATTAGGTCAGGTACAAAATGGGGTGATTCCCAATGAACCAGATGCATTATATGATGCATTAGACCATAAGTTACGCCGTCCAGTGGAGAAATGATGAAGTTATTAAATAAAGCGTTATTACGCATGAGTGATTGGAGTCGCACTACGTGGTGCCTTGCCATACTCATGACCGTTGCCTTCGTCCTTATCGGACGTTTAGCACAGTTACAGGTCTTTGATACCTTTGACCTAGAGAAGAAAAACTTATTACAAGTTCAAGTAGATAGAAAATTACAATCGCCGCGCGGTACAATCTATGACCGTAATGGCAAGCCTTTGGCGATGAGTGTAGTTACAAAATCTTTATATGCGGATCCGAAGATGATTAAACAGTCTCCTCAAGAGATTGCGGATCTCATCTCACCGTATGTAACGATGTCAAAAGAGAATATTGTGAAAGCTTTGCAAGAGGATACCGCCTTTGTCTGGTTGAATCGTATGATGGATGCAGACAAATCAAAAGCGGTACAACAAGTTATTAAGGATAATAATATTGCAGGCCTCAATTTCGTTGAAGAATCTAAGCGCTATTATCCAAATGGTGTCTTAGCGGCACAAGTATTAGGCTTTGTCGGCACTGATGATAAAGGTCTTGATGGTCTAGAAATGGTTCTTGATGACGAATTAAAGGGGGGCGTACAACAAGAAATTGTAGCTACTGATAATAAAGGGAATGCCATCTTTGGTTCCGTATTATCTAAATTTTTACCAGATAAGGGTAAAAGCGTAACCTTAACCATCGATGCAACAATTCAATTTATTGCAGAACGCGCTCTTGATAAGGCGATGGTTGATACAGGAGCTAAGCATGCCAGCGTTATCGTTATGGATCCAAAGAACGGTGAAATATTAGCGATGGCCAATCGTCCAAGTTATGATCCTAATAACTACAACCAAAGTGGTGAAGAGGCTTTCAAAAATATTGCGGTTACCAATTTATATGAACCAGGCTCTACATTCAAACCTATCATTGCATCTGCAGCTCTTGCAGCAGGCAAATGGAAGTTAGACACTGTGTATAACGATAAAGGGGCCTTCGCTGCCAATGGACATATCATTAGAAACTGGAATGGTGAGGGATATGGTCCTGTTCGTTTGCTAGATATTTTGAAGTACTCTATTAATACTGGTATGGCTGAAATTGGTACATTAACAGGTGCAGATATTCTCTCGAAATATATACGTGATTATGGCTTTGGCTCTGAAACAGGTATTGAATTGCCTGGTGAAGGAGCAGGTATTTTGTATATTCCAGAGGATATGAGTAAGCTAGACGTTGCGACTATGTCCATCGGTCAAGGTATTGCGGTTACACCATTACAAATGGTTCGCGCCTTTGGTGCACTTTCTAATGGTGGGGCTATGATGAAACCACATATCATCAAGTCTTATAGTAACTCTCAAGGCGATGTTACAAGTACGACTGAAACATCTGTTGTGGGACAACCAGTTCCGGCGGAAACCGCTAAAACCATTGTAGATATTCTAGAAAAAGAAGTATCCGAAGGTGGCGGTACAAAAGCGATGGTAGAAGGTTATCACTTCGGCGGTAAAACTGGTACGGCGGAAAAACTAGATACCAAACATGGCGGTTATCTCGACGGACAATACATTGCGTCCTTTATTGGCTTTGGCCCTGTAGAGGATCCAAAATTTGTAGTTCTTGTCGTTATTGATGACCCACAAAAGGGTTCTTATTATGGTAGTCAAATTGTAGCCCCTGTATTTAAGGACATCGTATCTCAACTTGTACGGTATTACCAAATGAGTCCGTATGTTAAAGAAAGTACACCAGTAGCTGTTAAAGCTGCTAATACATTACCTGAACCAAAACCGGGAAGTGATGGTTCTGTTACATTGCCTAACTTTACTGGTTTTACCTATGGTGAAGTGCGTGATTGGTTACATAAGGCGGGACTTGCCTTTAAACCGGATGGAACTGGTACGGCTACATCTCAAGATGAAAGTAGCGGTACAACTGTTCAGGCTGGTACAGCAATTACTGTTCATTTCCGTAGATAAAACGAATTCGGTCATAATTAGAAATTATAGACAGTTCGTTATATAATAGAATAAGAGACTTAGGTGCCTCTCCGGAGGCACCTTATTTTATAGATAGTTTGAATGAATGGAGATACTTATGATCGAATTACGCGGTAAAGCAGTAGCAGACGCTCACAAGGCGATTTTACAAGAAAAAGTTGCAGCAGTTGGCGACTCTGTAATTACTATGGCAGTATTACTTGTTGGTGAAGACCACGGTGCTCATATGTACGCTACATTTATGGAAAAGACAGCCAAGAACTTTGGCTATGGCTTTGTGTTAAAACAATTACCTGAAACGGCTACACAGGATGAAGTAGTTACAGCATTGCAAGAATTAAATAATGATGCGGCTGTTCATGGGATTTTACCGTTAATGCCGATGCCTAAACACATTGATACAGAGGCTCTTATCGATATGCTAGATCCTAAAAAAGATATCGATGGTCTAACTACGTATAATATTGGTCTTGTAACTGCCGGTAAAGGTGGCTTTGCCCCTTGTACTGCCAAGGCGTGCATGGCGATTTTAAACCACTATGATATTCCTGTAGAGGGTAAACATGTGGTAGTAATCGGTCGTAGCCAAGTTATCGGTAAACCTGTAGCGCTTATGGCACTCGCTGCACATGGTACTGTTACAATGTGCCATTCTAGAACTTCTGATCTAGTAGAGCAAGTAAAGCGTGGTGATATTATTATTGCTGCGGCTGGTCGTGCTCATATGATTACTGCTAATATGATTAAGCCTGGTGCTGTTGTTATTGATGTAGGTATTAATGAACTGGACGGCAAAACTGTAGGTGATGTTGATTATGATGCGGTAAAAGATATTGCATCTGCCATTACTCCTGTACCAGGAGGTGTTGGATCCGTAACAACGACAATGATGCTAGAAGCGGTATACGAGGCATATCATGCATGAGATGTCTATAGCAGAAGGTATTCTTGATGTAGCGCTCGATACCTTACGTCAACATGATGCGACAGTCATTCATTCTATTCAACTAGACTTAGGTTTAATGAGTGGGGTAGAACCGGATTCATTGCTATTTTGTTGGGAAGCCATTACGAAGGGAACACCTGCGGAAGGCTCACGCATAGAAATCAATACAGTTCCTATTGAAGGAAAGTGTTTAGATTGTGATAAAATATTTTTTGTAAAAAATTATACGTTTATTTGTCCTTATTGTGACAGCCATTTCGTACAAACTATAGGCGGTCGCGAGCTACAAGTGACCTCTATAGATATCGATTGATAGAAAGGTTAGGGCATGCAAGTTCAAGTTAAAACTAATGTACTGGCAAAAAACGATGCTATTGCAGAGTCCTTACAACAGTTGTTTAAGGAAAAGAATATATTTGTATTTAACCTGTTAGGTTCACCTGGGGCAGGTAAGACCTCCCTTTTGGAGGCAACCTTACAAGATTTAAAAAAGGATTATCGCTTAGCCGTTATTGAAGGCGATTTATTTACGGCAAAGGATGCCAAGCGCATTCATGAGTTGGGTGTGCCTGTTATCCAGATTAATACAGTTGGTGGGTGCCATCTCGATGCACAGATGATTCAAGATGCCTTAGGTGATCTTAATCTTGATGATCTCGATATGATTATTATTGAAAATGTAGGCAATTTAGTCTGCCCTGCGGAATTTGAGATTGGTGAAAGCATGAAAGTAACGATTTTATCTGTTACCGAAGGTGAAGATAAGCCCCTTAAGTATCCGTTAATCTTTAAAGAGTCTAAGGCCATCCTATTAACAAGATTGATTTATTGCCTTATGTGCCTTTCAAAAAGGAGCAGGCAATACAAGATATCCGTAATTTAAATCCAAATGGAGAAATTTTTGAAGTAAGTTGCACGGCCCACAACGGTCTTGAAACATGGTTGAATTGGTTGCGTGCACAGTTGGAGAATAATCGATGAACTATTCTATGAAGAGCCGTATTGTAGCAGCCCTCCTTGTGGGCTTGTGTGCTACTACAATCAGTTATGCAGCAGAGCCTGCCATTTCCACTGTTAACCCAGTTGCAGTAGAAACTACTGATGACACTAACGTTGTAGCTCAAGATTCCGCTAATGCGAGCAATGATGGTAGTGTAGATGGAACTGGTGAGGTTGATAGCTTGTCTTACCTTGATAATGCACCAGTTAGAGTTGTTAAGCTAGACCCAAAAACGAAACAGGAAGGTTCTAAAACTGGATGGCTCGCAGAGCAAATGGCTGTAACTGAATTTGGTGATTCTATACAATTCTGGCAAGCGGCTAGTGAGAACGAAGGTCCTTTGCCGAGTATCACTCAGAATAATTTAGCTGATATTGGTAAGTCTTATACGGCAAACAGTTTACCGCCTTTAGGTTCTCAAGATGACTATGCTATTGGCACATACCGATTGGGGAATCAGTTTGAAGTCCCAAAAGATGTAGAAAAAACTGAGGTACGTGATAACTTTACTACGTATTACATGAAAGATGTAGCAGTAACTGTATATACTGGACCTGCTCAAGAATTGTTGGTTAACAATCAATTGCGCGGTCAAGGGGCGACTTACTTCTTTGAACCAAATACTATTACAAATATTCATAGTACGAAAAAAGGCGCTAATACAGTACGTGACATTGGCCCTGGTAGCACACGGATGGAATTGATATTTGCCTATGGCAGTCCTAATGCGATGTGGCGTGATAAGAAAAATGAGACGTATATTTTCCTTTATGAGGGGCATTCCGAAAATTCATTGCCTCAAAAAAAGGAGTTTAAGAGTCCTGTAGAGAATACAAATAGTAATAGCCAACAACAATCTATGCTTGGTCAGCAAAAAGAATATATTGCTTTCACCATTAAACAAAGCAATATAGAGGCTGTAGACATTATTAGTGGACAAGTATGGCCTAGGTTTGGATTGCCGAAAGCTGAAGTGTATGATTTTGAAGCTGGTACACTTACGGCTGATGATTTTGTATTGCGTGGTTTCAAGTTGAATGACCATTTTGTTAATGATCCTAATAATGATTGGAAACATCAAGGCATATTGTTTGGCTCCACATTTATTGGCTATAATGAATACGGTGTGAGTGTAGATAAAAAAGATCTTATCAATCGCGTATTATTAAATGTTTATACGCCTACACGTCGTGGAATCGCGATGGGTGATACCAAATATTTATTGCTCTTTGTGTATGGTATGCCAACTCGTATTGTTGAATCTACAACAAAGGCGGGGACGTCTACCGTATATGAATATAAAAATCCAGCGGCAAGCAACTCTTATTTACAGTTTGCCCTAGATGATAAAAACCAATATATCAAATCCGTTATGTTATCTGACCGTCCTGTAAAATAGGATAGGTCACAGCGAGGAGGCAAAGGGTATGGTTACTGTACAAGATGTAAAAGAACGTTGGGAAAAGATTCAAGGTGATGATGAACGTATATTGTTTATCGTTGGTGGTCCAGGTTCTGGTAAAAGTTTGCTAATTCGTGAATTGTCTGAGCAGAAGGGCTGGAAATACTTGGAAGCTAAGCAACTCATCGAGGAAGAGTTTTTGCTCGTGCCTCGTGATGAACGGCCTCAATTAGCGGAAGAAGTTATTTGCCGTGCTCTTAGCCGTAGCGATACGGAAGTAGTCTTGCTAGATGGCATTAATGTATTCTTTGCACCTATCTTAAATCTAAAACCATTTGAGTTGTTAAAAACTATTAGTAAGAAGTATCCTATTGTCGTTGGCTGGCGTGGACATATTGAAGGGGATCAGTTGTACTTAGAACATAACAATAATCCTAAACATGCTGTAGTTAGTATTGCACATCCAGATCATGTTATTGCAATCGACTAAATGTATGTTTGAACATATTGGTTGAATATAGGG
>OKKW01000238.1_pt1 | contig 12188 bp, 14 predicted proteins | sample 1611301 | NCBI WGS metagenome assembly OKKW01 (sample SAMN04436730, study PRJEB24849) | human gut metagenome | biome: human gut; feature: NICU; material: stool | host: Homo sapiens | place: USA: Saint Louis, MO | collected 2010-11-09
ATGTCATCCTGTTCGCCGGCCTGCTGCTCCCCGACGCTATAGAGTTCAATGCCGGTAACCTTCAGGCGGGTCCCGGCGTCCTGCCAGACAAAGCCCTCGCCGGGGGCGCCGCACAGGCGATCCGCCAGTACCTCGGCCTGGCGCAGGCAGGGAGCCACCAGCCCCCAGGTCTGGCCGTCAATTTCGCAACATTCCCCGACGGCGCTGATCCCCGGCAGCGAGGCGGCCATCTGGCGGTCAACCACGATCCCCCGCTGACACAGCACGCCGCTCTGCGCCGCCAGACGGCTGTTAGGCTGCACGCCGGCGGCCAGCACCACTCTGGCGGCACGGAAAGCGCGCCCGTCCGCCAGCCGCACGCCATCCTCTTCGATGGCGGCGATCCGGCATTCCAGCACGCAGCGGATGCCGCGCGCTTCAAGTTGCTGCCTGAGCTCATCGGCGGCAAAAGCGTCGGTCAGCGGCGCCATTAATCCGCTGCCGCGATGCAGAAGAGTGACCTCCCCGCCATGGCGACGCAGCGCCGCCGCCGCTTCCACACCCAGAACCCCACCGCCAATCACCACCGCCGGCCCGGGTATCGCCAAAATACGTTCCACGTCCGCCAGGGTGCGGAAGGGGATAACCTGCGGACGATCACTGCCCGGCAGCGGCGGGATAAAGGGCCGCGAACCGGTGGCGAACACCAGCTCGTCCCACGGTAGCCAGGTTTCCGCGATGCGCAGCCGCCGTTGCTCAACATCGACTTCATCGACCGCCTCGCCGGACCGCAGGCACACCCCGTGCCGGGTGTACCACTCCGCCGGCAGCAATGGGAGCTGCGCCGCCGTTTTTTCGCCAGCCAGCAGCGGCGAGAGCTGAATGCGGTTATAGGCCGGATGCGGCTCGTCGCCGACGACAGTAATGGCAAACTGCGCGGGGTCGCGCTCAACCAGTCGCTGCACCAGTCGGGTGGCCGCCATGCCGTTACCGATCACCACCAGTCGCCGCGTCATGACCGCCTCCTCACGCCGCTTTCGGCTGTTTTTCATACAAAAAATGCAGGATCTGCTGGCGCAGATGGTGATACCGGCTGTCGTCCGCCAGCTGAACGCGGTGACGCGGACGCGGCAGATCGACCGCGAGGATCTCACCGACCGTCGCCGCCGGACCGTTGGTCATCATCAGCACCCGATCCGAGAGCAGCACCGCTTCATCAACGTCGTGGGTGATCATGACGATGGTGGTATTAAGCTCCTGCTGGATATGCATCACCGTGTCCTGAAGGTGAGCGCGGGTCAGCGCATCCAGGGCGCCGAAGGGCTCATCAAGCAACAGCACCTTCGGCTTCATCGCCAGCGCCCGGGCGATACCTACCCGCTGCTTCATGCCGCCGGAGATCTCCCCGGGCCGTTTGTGCAGCGCATGCCCCATCTGCACGCGCGCCAGGTTGTGTTCGATCCACTCCCGGCGCTCACTCTTGCTCATGGTGCGACGGAACACCTGATCCACCGCCAGCGCCACATTATCGAAACAGCTCAGCCACGGCAGCAGCGAGTGGTTCTGGAAAACCACCGCCCGCTCCGGCCCGGGCCCGGCGATTTCCCGGTTATCACACAGCAGTCCGCCCTCGGTGGGCGTCGTGATCCCGGCGATCAGATTCAGCAGGGTCGATTTTCCGCAGCCCGAGTGGCCGATCAGACTGATGGTCTCCCCTTCGACGATATCGAAGGAGACATTCTGCAGCGCCAGGAACTCGCCGCTGGCGGTGTTAAAGCGCTGGCTGACGGCCTGCACCTGAATTAATGGTTTCATGTTGGCTCCTTATTTGTCCTGCCAGCTAAAGCGGCGGGCGAGCAGCATCAGACCCTGCTCCAGCAGCAGGCCGACGACGCCGATAATGACGATGGCGATGATGATGTTTTCCACATTGAGGTTGTTCCACTCGTTCCAGATCCAGAAGCCGATCCCCAGCCCGCCGGTGAGCATTTCCGCCGCCACGATCACCAGCCAGGCAATGCCGATGGAGAGACGCACGCCGGTGAGCACCGCCGGCAGCACCGCCGGAAAGAGAATTTTGCGCATCACCGTCCACTCTGAGAGCTGGAGGACGCGGGCGACGTTGAGATAGTCCTGCGGGATCCGCCGCACGCCTTCCGCGGTGTTGATCACCATCGGCCAGATGGAGCAGATAAAAATGGTCCAGCTGGAGGCCGGCTCCGCCTTCTGGAACAGCAGCAGGCCAATCGGCAGCCAGGCCAGCGGGCTGACCGGGCGCAGCAGGGCAATCAGCGGATTAAACATGCGGGCGAAGAACAGCGAACGGCCGATCAAAAACCCCAGCGGAATGCCCGCCAGCGCCGCCAGGCCGAAGCCCACCGCCACGCGCTGCAGGGAGGCCAGCACGTTCCAGCCGATGCCCATGTCATTGGGCCCGTCCTGATAGAACGGATCGGCAAACAGCGTCAGCGCCGAGTCCAGCGTGCTCAGCGGCGTGGGAAAACCTTTGCTGTGCATCGCCGCCAGCTGCCAGGCCAGCAGCAGCACCCCCAACCCCAACAGCGGGGGCAGCAGGCGCTGAATGAGCTCACGCAGCCAGCGCGTGACGGTTGGCGTGGTGCGCCGGACCTGCACCGGCGGCAGGATAATCACTTCGCCAGGCGCGTTCTCCACGCTGACGACCGGTTGCTTACGTTGTGCCTGCTTCATCTCATGCCCCCTTACGTTGAATGGCAAAATGGCGGGCGTAGCCTTCCGGGTCAGACCCGTTCCAGACCGTACCGTCCATCAGTGTGCTGCTGCGCATCGTAGCTGCCGGGGCGCTGATCCCGCCGACCGCCTGGGCGGCAGCCTGCCAGACGTCGATGCGGTTAATGCGCGACGCCACCGCGAGGTAATCCGGAGCCTGCTTCAGCAACCCCCAGCGGCGGAACTGGGTGAGGAACCACATTCCGTCCGACAGCCAGGGGAAACTCACCTCGCCCCCGGCCCAGAAGCGCATCGGATGGGCATCCTGCCAGCGGCGGCCGAGGCCGTTGTCATACTCCCCAAGCATCCGGCCGGTGAGGTACTGTTCCTTGGTATTGAGCCAGCCACGTCTGGCGAGCAGGCGGGCCGTCTCCTGAGTGTTCTCCGGCGAGGCGGCGATCCAGCGCTGCGCCTCCATCAGGGCCGCCACCAGCGCGCGGGCGGTGTTCGGGTTACGTTCCACCCAGTCGCGACGGGTGCCCAGCACCTTTTCCGGATGCTCGGGCCAGATATCCTGGGAAGTAGCCGCGGTGAAGCCAATGCGGTCGTTAATGGCGCGCGCGTTCCACGGCTCGCCGACGCAAAAGCCGCTCATATTGCCGATGCGCATGTTCATCACCATCTGCGGCGGCGGCACCACGACGGTGCGCACATCGTTAAAGGGATCGATGCCGGCGCTCGCCAGCCAGTAGTAGAGCCACATGGCATGGGTGCCGGTGGGAAAGGTATGGGCGAAGGTGTAGCTGCCCGGCGTGCTGCGGTCGATCAGCCGTTTCAGCCCGCCGAGGTCGGTTACCCCTTTCTCCTGCAATTCACCGGAGAGGGTGATGGCCTGACCATTGCGGTTGAGGGTCATCAGATTAGCCATCGCCTGCGGCTTGCTGGCGATCCCCAGTTCAAGACCGTACAGCAGGCCGTAGAGAATATGCGCCGCGTCCAGCTCGCCGGCCACCAGCTTGTCGCGCACCGCCGCCCAGCTGGCTTCCTTACTCGCCACCAGGGTGATGCCATACTTTTTGTCAAACCCCTTCGCCGCGGCGATAGCCAGCGGCGCGCAATCGGTCAGCGGAATAAATCCGACCCGCACGCGGGTTTGCTCCGGTTTGTCCGATCCGCCGGCCCATGCGGCCTGCATCACCCCCGGCAGCAGCATCGCGCCGCCCAGCGCGGCCCCTGCCTGCAGCAAGCGCCGCCGGGAAATTGAAAACTTGTCGCTCATATCCGCTCCACCACGCGCAAAAAAAAAGCGTCCGACAGTGCATACGCACTGCAGGACGCCTTTATCCACGGACACCCGAACCGCCATTGGTTCGTTGTCCGGACTTTTATTCACTCAATAAGTAATGCAAACGGGATGCCAGCTTTGGCAATGGCGCACTGGCAGGCTTTTTCCCAACGTTGGCCGGTTTTTCACGTAAAAGTGCACCGCCGGCAGGCAAAGAATGCCCATCGATTGTGCATCTACTCCTTTGGTGTTAGCGGCCAAATCGCCTTCACCATCAGCAGCGCGCGGGCTATCTCAACCATGCGCTGATTTTTGTCCATGGCCATCTTGCGCAGCGTCTGCCAGGCCTGCTCCTCCTGCATTCCCTGGTGCGTCATCAGCAGGCTTTTCGCTTTTTCTATCAGCTTGCGTTCTTCGAGCGCGTCTTTCAGCGAGGCCAGCTGGCTGGAGAGCTGCTGTAGCTCATAGGCCTGCTGGCGCACCAGCGGCAGCAGCTGTTTATCCAGATGCGGCGTCAGGGTATCGACTTCCTCGCCGGCCAGCCAGCCAGGCGCGTCGTCCACTAACAGCGCGTCGGTGGCGTTCAGCAGATCGTCGATCAATTGCTCTTCCACTTCGCGCAGGGGTTTGCAGGCCAAACCAGCGCAGCGCCGTTTCCCCGCCGTCGGCGGCCGGCTGGCGGGTACAGGCGATCCGCCGCAGTTGCTCAATGTCCAGGCCGGCCTGGCATTGGGTGATAAACAGCTGGACGGTCGCCGGGCTGCCCAGCGCCTGAAAGCTGTCGAAGCAGGGCTGCTGACCGTCAATACGGTCCACCAGCTGCTGGCGCAGGCTGTCGCTGAACTCGCCGCGGGTAAAGCCCAGAGCGCCCAGCGCGCGCTCCTGACCCACCAGCTCTTTACCCTGCATAAAGCTGTACAGCGCGACCATGCGGCCGGCCACCGGCGGATCGTCAATGCTGTCATTGAGCTGCGGGACGATGTTCAGCAGATGGCGGATGACACGGCTGAATTGCTTCGTCGCGGCTTCCGCGGCAATCTGCCGGCGGGCGATCTGCTCACGCAGCGCCGGAAGCTGCAGCAGATCGCCAACCGCCCTGGCAATGCGCCAGCACAGCGCGCTGCCGGCGACCGTACGTGCCCGTTCGAGGCTGGCATAGAACAGCGCTAACCGCTCATCAACCAGCGCCCCGCCCGCCCGACACTCCGCCGCATACAGTTGGCCGCCCGAGCAAAGAAAAATATTCGATGCCCCGCGCTCACACTGCAGCATATGCACCAGCGCGCTGAGCTGGCTGGCCAGTTCTCCCAGTTGGCTAAGCTGCTGAAGCTGTTGTTTTTGCAGGCGACGCGCCAGCTGCAGCCAGGCCGTCTCATCGTGCGCGTGACCAGTCGTATTATTCATACCCCTCCTCCGGGTTAACGCTTTATACTGCGGTAAAGCAATAACCGTGCCTTTAAGAAGGAGTTTGTATGCAACGTATTGTGATTATCGCCAACGGCGCCGCCTATGGCAGCGAATCCCTGTTCAACAGCCTGCGCCTGGCCATTGCCCTGCGCGAGCAACAGTCCGACCTCGATCTCAGGCTGTTTCTGATGTCCGACGCCGTCACCGCCGGGCTGCGCGGGCAGAAGCCGGCGGAAGGATACAATGTGCAGCAGATGCTGGAGATCCTCACCGCCCAGCAGGTGCCGGTGAAGTTGTGCAAAACCTGCGCGGACGGCCGCGGCGTCAGCGCGCTACCGCTGATTGACGGCGTGGAGGTCGGTACTCTGGTTGAGCTGGCCCAGTGGACGCTGGCGGCAGATAAAGTGCTGACCTTCTGAATGTAGGCCGTCGAACGGGATGAAATGTCACGTATTGGCGCTTGAAGAGACAAAAAAAACGTTAGCTGAATGCTTTCAGGAACAACGTCATTTTTGTTTAATCTTTATCCCTTTTTTTGATCAAAATCAGCATCCCGGCCCGCGCCGTTTGGTGTGATGCACAGAGCAAAGTGTGAACAATATCACGCGAGGACTGGGTGGGCAGGATGCTGTAGCGGGACAGAAACGGGGTACAAAAATGGCGATGGTTAAAGCAAGTTTGACGTTATTTGGTGGTGACACACTGGTGGTGCGGTGTTCAGAGCGCTGCCATATTCATCTAATGAGCGCGAAGGTCCCGGGCGATAGCCATGCGGATATTCTGAGCGTGCAGGATCGGGATAGCGCCTATCTGACGGTGCCCTACAGCGGCACCTGGAACGTGCTTATCGACAGTCACAGCCAGTCACTGGAGCACTCCATCAGCTACGTGCCAGCCTGACAGTTACTATCAGAACACACGCCCGGCCGTGCCGGGCGTGAGATTCATGACAAACCTCATGCAATCATTGTGCTTGTAGATTGCACCAGAAAAATAACAGGGAAAATCAATTTATTGATTTTCGGCTGATAACCACCAGTAAGGAAAAACCACGCTTTTTCCTTACTGGTCAGCAATCGGACGCCCGGCCATGCCGGGCGTTTTCTTTTGCGCGCGCTCAGGCCAGGCCCGGCGTCGGACTCTCGCCCAACAGCGCGCGTACGCTGGCCACCAGGTCATCGAGACTGGCGTCGTGCATCCCCAACTTGCTTAGCGCCTGTTCCAGCGAAAACAGATACTGGGCGTTGGTGCCGAGTGGCCCGCTGGCCCGGGCGATCAGCGGGGCGATAACCTGGGCGCTGGTATCCGGTTCAAACAGTGGGTGGCGCGGATCCATAATAAACACCAGGGCATTCACCGTCCGTCCGTCATCCAGCTCCAGCTTGCACCAGGTAGGCAGATAGCAGCCGGTGATCATCTCCCGCTTCCACAGCAGGGTCAGTTCTTCTTCCAGCGTGTCGTCAGGCAAACGATAGGCGACGCCGGTGGTTCGGCCGCCCTCTTTGAGAGCCAGCATGCGGCCCGGCTGGCAGGCGCTACCGCGCCCGGCGGTCAACCGCAGGCAAAACGCACGATGCCAGCCCGGCAGCGTCCCGGTGCAGGACTCGCGATAATTGAGCGCCGGGTTCCAGATAAGCGAACCGTAGCCAAAGATCCACACTGAGCCATCATCCGGGCGGCAGGCCAGCGTCGCCGCCAGCGAGGCTGCACGTTGTTCTGCCGACCAGAGTAGCGATTCCTCAATAGCGCCAAACGCTGTCTTACAATCCGCATTCATTAAGAAATCACGAGTTAACACTGTTTACTACCTCCGCCACTGCCCGCTTCCCGGCGTTCGTCTCATGCATCCGTCAATATTGCTGAAATATTATCCAGCTTTATCCTTCAATAAGCAATCAGCGGGGCGCTGGCAAGCATAAAAGCGGCGTCAGCAATTATTTTTTCTTATGCCACTTATCATCATCGCCTTTCTCGTAGCTGTTCTTCACCGCCGCCCAGGCGACTTTGTGCGCCGTCTCTTCGCGGCTGGCGTCATCGCGCCGCTCATCTTTATCTTTATATTGATCCCAGGCGCTGTTAAACGCTTCTTTATAAATTTCCTGCGCATGAGCAGGCAGAACATGCTGAACGCTGTCGGGGAGTTCTTGTTTATTGCGATAGGGCATACTGACCTCCTGTTTGAGCATTAAATTTAAGTCTGGTACGCAAGCGGCTGGCTATCAAGGTCAAAATGAGTAGAAAAATTATTTTCGTAATTATCTGAATAGTAAGAACTAAATAGTGGTAAACATAAATTATAATAAACTAATCAAGATATCACTCGATACCCGTAAATTTAAGTAAAAAACCAGCGGTAATTTATCAAAATCTGTTACTTTACCGCCCTACGTTTTTATAATTATAACACCTGCATAAATGGAGATGGTTCATGACCCATGCACATGAGGCGGTAAAAACCCGCCATAAGGAGTCTTCCCTCGTCTTTCCGGTGCTGGCGCTGGCGGTGCTGTTTTTCTGGGGCAGCAGCCAGTCACTGCCAGTGGTTATCGCAATTAATATCCTCGCGCTGGTCGGTATTTTAAGCAGCGCCTTCAGCGTGGTCCGCCACGCCGACGTCCTCGCCCACCGCCTGGGCGAACCCTATGGCTCCCTGATCCTCAGTCTGTCGGTGGTTATCCTTGAGGTCAGTCTGATCTCCGCCTTAATGGCCACCGGCGACGCCGCGCCGACCCTGATGCGTGATACGCTCTACTCCATTATTATGATCGTCACCGGCGGTCTGGTCGGTTTCTCTCTGCTGCTGGGCGGGCGTAAATTTGCCACCCAATATATGAATCTGTTCGGCATTAAGCAGTATCTTATCGCCCTGTTTCCGCTGGCGATTATCGTGCTGGTGTTTCCGATGGCGCTGCCGGGCGCAAACTTCAGCACCGGGCAATCGCTGCTGGTGGCGGTGATCTCGGCGGCCATGTACGGCGTTTTCCTGCTGATTCAAACCAAAACCCATCAGAGTCTGTTTGTTTATGAGCATGAAGACGACAGCGACGATGACGACCCGCACCACGGTAAACCGTCTGCCCACAGCAGCGGGTGGCATACCGCCTGGCTGCTGGTGCACCTGGTGGCAGTGATCGCGGTCACCAAAATGAACGCCAATCCGCTGGAAACGCTGTTGACCAGCATGAACGCCCCGGTGGCCTTTACCGGCTTCCTGGTGGCCCTGCTGATCCTGTCGCCGGAAGGCCTTGGCGCCCTCAAAGCGGTGCTCAACAATCAGGTACAGCGGGCGATGAACCTGTTTTTCGGCTCCGTACTGGCCACCATCTCGCTGACGGTCCCGGTGGTCACCCTCATCGCCTTCCTGACCGGCAATGAGCTGCGCTTTGGCCTTGGCGCCCCGGAGATGGTGGTGATGGTCGCTTCGCTGGTGCTGTGCCATATCTCCTTCTCCACCGGGCGCACCAATGTGCTGAACGGCGCGGCCCACCTGGCGCTGTTCGCCGCCTATCTGATGACCATTTTCGCCTGACCCCGCTTACCCGCCCGGCGGAGTCCGGGCGAAAAAAAAGCCTGCCGGTGTTAACACCGGCAGGCTTTTTCTGTGATGCGTTCAGGCTTACTTGCTGGTATCCAGCTCGTCGAAGCTTTTCACCAGATCGTCAATCGCTTTCATCTGCTTGAGGAACGGCTCCAGTTTATCCAGCGGCAGCGCGGACGGGCCGTCGCATTTCGCGTGGTCCGGATCCGGATGCGCTTCGATAAACAGACCGGCGATACCTACCGCCATACCGGCGCGGGCCAGTTCGCTCACCTGCGCGCGGCGACCGCCGGAGGCAGCGCCAAACGGGTCACGGCACTGCAGCGCGTGGGTGACGTCGAAGATAACCGGCGAGTTGTTGGAGGCTTTCTTCATCACGCCGAAGCCGAGCATATCCACGACCAGGTTGTCGTAACCGAAGTTAGCGCCGCGGTCGCAGAGGATCACTTTGTCGTTACCGCCTTCGATAAACTTATCGACGATATTGCCCATCTGACCCGGGCTGACGAACTGCGGCTTCTTGACGTTGATCACCGCCCCGGTTTTGGCCATCGCTTCCACCAGGTCAGTCTGGCGCGCGAGGAAGGCCGGAAGCTGGATCACGTCCACCACGTCAGCCACCGGCTGCGCCTGGCTGGCTTCATGAACGTCGGTGATGATTTTCACGCCAAAGGTCTGCTTCAGCTCCTGGAAAATCTTCATCCCTTCTTCCAGACCCGGACCACGATAGGAGTGGATGGAGGAACGGTTGGCTTTATCAAAGGAGGCTTTGAAGACGTAGGGGATGCCAAGCTTCTGCGTAACGGTGACGTAATGTTCACAGATGCGCATCGCCAGATCGCGCGACTCCAGCACGTTCATCCCGCCGAACAGCACGAACGGCAGGTCGTTCGCTACGTTGATATCACCAATGCTAACCACTTTTTGTTTCATAAGTTCGCCTTATCAGGGTGTAACCGGAATGGTTCCAGACTAATGCAATGTAATTTGTTTGTGCGAAATCGTGTTGATCTGCGCGCGGATCATCTCACTGATCGGATCCTCCGGGCACTGCTCAACGAAATAGCTCAGATCCAACAGCGCCACGTGATCGCAGTCCAACTGGGCGTATATCAGCCCGCGGTCGCGGATCTCATACGGATCTTCCGGGTTAAACTGCAGCAGCGCTTCGCTGGCGCGCAGAGCCAGCTCCATCTGCCGCTCTTCCATCAGCGCCGACTTCAGGGTGTCCAGCAGCTTGCGGATCACCTCGGCGTTATCCGCTTCGTCGAGATCTTCATTAAACAGTTCCGCCACCGGCCCGATGTTGCCCTTCAGCCATACCTCCAGGGTATGTTCGTCGAGGGTCTCGCCGTTAAACGGATTAATCAGCCACATCTCTTCGCTGGTTTCCGGATCCGCACGCAACAGCATTTGGGTCGGGAAGATCACCGGCACCACCGGCAGCGCCAGGCGCTGGGCGATCCACAGCAGGATCGCGCCTAACGACACCGCGCTCCCCTGACGGTTGACCAGCACTTTATCCAGCCATAACGCGTCGGAAAGACGATAAATGCCCTGCGACGCGCCAAAGCCCCACTCGTCGTAAAACAGCGCCAGCAGGCGTTCTATCTGGCGCTCCTGGTCCCACGACGGCGCAATCTCCTCCTGCGCGAGGCGCAGCAGCCGCTGCAGCTCTTCCTCGACAAAACGCGACGGAAAATCGTCGCGGACCTGTTCAGAAATGAGGACCATGCCATCACACAATGGCGCTTTGTTAAATTCGAAATCCGCTAATGACCCCATGCCCTACCCCAGTATCGGTATTCTTGTGATGGCGAGTTGAATGATAATAAACAACACCACCAGCGCCAGCAGGAACGCGATAAAACGGCTCTGCTGGCTGCGCGGACGACGGCGGCCCAGCGCGATAAAACCTAATGCGATGTAAATGATAACGCCAAACAGCTTTTCAGTCAGCCATGCGCCGTCTTCGGTGAACGGCAGGTAGTGCGTTATCGCCATTAAACCCGCACCGCTGAGAAACAGCAGCGTATCGCTGCAGTGCGGCGCAATTCGCACCCACCGCTGGTTCAGCAGCGGGCTCTGATGATACATCCACCAGTAACGTAAAACGAACAATCCTACCGACACCACCACGCTGGCGATGTGCAGGTAGAGGACAGCCGTGAATAAGTTCATCAGCCAACGTTCTCCATGTCGGGTAAACGTCCGAGAGTCAGACGTTCATTGTCGCCATAGTCGCGACAGGTCGCGACGTCGAGATAGCCCGCTTCGCGGAACAGGGCGCGAACCGCCTCGCCCTGGGTCCAGCCATGCTCCAGCAGCATCCAGCCGCCGGGCAGCAGATACTGCCGTCCCTCGCGGATAATCTGCGCCAGATCCGCCAGCCCCTGATCGGCAGCAACCAGCGCCGTCAACGGCTCAAAGCGCACATCGCCCTCGGCGAGATGCGGGTCGGCGGCGTCGATATAGGGTGGATTACTGACGATCATGGCAAAACGCTGCCCGGCCAGCGCGCTAAACCAGTCGCTTTGCCGTATCGTCACGTTAGCGATGTCCAGATGAGCGGCATTGCGCAGTGCCAGCGCCACGGCGTCCGGCATCACATCCACCGCGGTGACCTCGCAATCCGGACGCTCGCTGGCCAGCGCCAGAGCAATGGCGCCGGTCCCGGTGCCGAGGTCGAGAATACGGCACGGCGCGGCAGGCAGTCGCGCCAGCGCCTGCTCCACCAGACACTCGGTATCCGGTCGGGGGATCAGCGTCGCCGGGGAGACGAACAGCGGCAGCGACCAGAACTCACGCTGCCCAACCAGGTGGGCAATGGGTTCTCCGCGCTGACGTCGCTGCAGGAGCGCCTCCAGCGTCGTCGCCTCGTCAGCGGACAGCGTCGTTTCGCCGAAGGCCAAAATCCAGGTGCGCGCCCGGCCGGTAACATGTCCCAGCAGGATCTCGGCATCGCGTCGCGGGCTGTCGCTTTCACGCAGCCGGGCGATCGCCTGCTGCAGCCAGGCCTGAAAGGTCATCATTCCTGCTCGGACAGCGCCGCCAGCTGATCGGCCTGATATTCCTGAACAATTGGCTCAATCAGCATATCGAGTTTGCCTTCCATGGTTTCATCCAGACGATAAAGCGTCAGGTTGATGCGGTGGTCGGTCACGCGCCCCTGTGGGAAATTGTAAGTGCGGTTACGGTCGCTACGATCGCCGCTGCCCAGCAGGTTACGGCGCGTGGTTTATTGAGGTTGTTAATCTCAATAGCATAATCACGCATAGTATTAACCTCGGC
>OKKW01000260.1_pt1 | contig 11462 bp, 16 predicted proteins | sample 1611301 | NCBI WGS metagenome assembly OKKW01 (sample SAMN04436730, study PRJEB24849) | human gut metagenome | biome: human gut; feature: NICU; material: stool | host: Homo sapiens | place: USA: Saint Louis, MO | collected 2010-11-09
TACGCGGCTTAACCCAGACCGCCGCTCGCGACCTCGCGCCGCTGAGCATCACGGTCAACGGCTACTGCCCGGGGATTGTCAAAACGCCAATGTGGGCCGAAATTGACCGCCAGGTGTCCGAAGCCGCCGGTAAACCGCTGGGCTACGGTACCGCCGAGTTCGCCAAACGCATCACTCTCGGTCGTCTGTCCGAGCCGGAAGATGTCGCCGCCTGCGTCTCCTATCTTGCCAGCCCGGATTCTGATTACATGACCGGTCAGTCGTTGCTGATCGACGGCGGGATGGTATTTAACTAATAAAAAATAAGCTCTGACATGGCTTGCCCCTGCTTTCGCGCAGGGGCTTTTTTTTTGGTTTGAGTGTAAGTGTAAGCATCCCGGGGAAACGAAGCATCAATACTTGAGGGCTTCTGGCACGACGTGGGCTATGGCAGGCTGAGATTGCTTTTCCAGCTCACGCACCCGAGGGATCACTTCCCTTCCGAAGAACTCGACTTCCTCCTGGAAATGCAGGAATGCCAGCAGCAGCAGATTGACGCCTGACTGTTTGAGCGCAATGATGCGCTCTGCAATCTGCTGCGGCGTGCCAATCAGGTTGGTTTTAAAGCCGTCGTTGTATTGCACCAAATCTTCAAAGCTGGATTTGGCCCAGTTGCCCTCGCCCTCCGGCGATGCGCTGCCGGCGTTTTTCACTTCGTGCTGGAACCCTTTCACCGCGTCCGGATTGGCGTTATCAATAATTTCCCGCAGCACCGCCTGCGCCTCTTTTTCGCTTTCACGCGCAATAACGAAGCCGTTAACCCCGATCTTCACCTGATGCTGGTTTTGTGCCGCCTTACGCTGGATGTCATCCACCTGTGCTTTGATGCCTTCAGGCGTGTTGCCGTTGGTGAAATACCAGTCGGAAACGCGCGCGGCCATGTCCCGCGCGGCACGCGAACTACCACCCTGGAAAATTTCCGGCAGCGGCGCCAGCGGCTTGGGCTTGAGGGAATAATCACGAAAGCGATAGAAATCGCCGGCAAAGGTAAAGCTGTCTTCGCGCCAGATGCCCTGCAGGCAACGGATAAACTCTTCTGAACGCAGGTAACGCTCTTCATGGTCTAGCCAGGGTTCGCCGATAGCTTTAAACTCACCACGGAACCAGCCGCTGACGATATTGACCGCGATGCGCGGGCCGTACAGATGACTGATAGTGGCGATTTGTTTTGCCGCCAGAGTGGGGTTCCAGGGGCCGGGAAGCAAGGCGGCGATCACTTTCAGATTTTCAGTTGATGCGAGTAGCGCCTGCGAAAAAGAGACCGACTCATGTTGGTTGTCGGCACCATAGCCGGCCGTAAAACGGATCTGCGTAAGCGCATAGTCAAAACCGGCACGTTCAGCAATTTGCGCCAGCTTACGGTTGTAGTCGATATCCCAACTGGTACGCTGCGGGATATTACTGATCACTAACCCGCCCGACACGTTCGGCACCCAATAGGCGAACTGCAGCGGATGATTACCTGGCTCTGAAATGGACATAGGGCACTCCCGTCATTGATGAATTTATCTGTCCGCCTTACAACGCGTCGCAGGCGAGTTGCTGTAGCCGCGAATTACCATCTTTCTATATAACGATCTTTGCCTTTCGAAAATAAAAAGACAGCTTTTGGTTATAAAGGTGTTTGCAGAATGCATGCCAAAACAGGAGGCGAAATAATTTTTTTAAAAACAGCTAATTATAAAAAAAGAAAGGAACTTATCTGCTGCATTTGCAACATGCCTGGTTACGCATATGTTGCAAATGCAACTTATACAACTTGCCGGAAGATAAATTTATCCTGACATTAATTTGGATAACAGCAGGTCTGATTACGGATGCTGTCGTTTCTGACAAGCATGAAATAAGCAACTACGACGGCAATTTCATTAACCCCGCAGTGGTTTCGTCGGCTGAGACCAGCTAAAGTCGAAAGGTCAAAAATACAGCCTTAACGTACAATATTTTTTGATATCCAAACTGCCCCCTTAACGGTACGTCTGTCTTCGACGGACTTCAGAACGGCAATGATCTGGTGTTCGATGAATCGGGCTTTACGCATGGTGATCTCCTCAGAGGACATAATCAGTATGTCGGAAGATCTCTAAACGTGAATGGTTCGTTTTACCGGGAAACCCTGCCAGTCATATAACATAAGTAATTAACAAGAAAAAATCAGATATCCTTGCCAGGTGGGCAGGACCGGCCAATGATTTCAGCCAGGAAATCCATCACCACGACAGCAGAGTGAGCGCGCTTAATTTCAGGGTAGGCAACCAGCCAAATGTTCCTCACGGGCGAAGGCAGATTTTCCGGCAGCCTTACCAGTTCGCTGTCATTATCACCCATAAAGCAGGGTAAAGTAACGATGCCCAATCCTTTCCGGGCTGCCTGTTGCTGCGCCATCAGATCGCTTGCCCGAAAGATAACTCGTCGCCCGTTCAGCAGTGATTCCAGCCATTGCTGCTGCGTGACATGTGCAAGCGTGCTGTCATAAGCAATAAATACCCAATCTTCTTGCGGAATTTCTTGCCAGAACTGAGAAGCATAAAGACCAAAGCGCATGGTACCTATACGCCTTGTCATCAGGTCTGGATCGTCAGGCCTTTCCAGGCGAACCGCAATGTCAGCCTCACTTTTATTCAGAAGAACATGGTGCGAAACGCCGGATAATGACAACGTGATACCCGGATGTTTCCGGGTGAATCCTGCTATAGCAGGCGCAATGAGGTGTGCTGCAACGGCAGGTGACGCGCTGATATTTATAGGCACGGCCGGTTCGGCACACAATGACCTCGCCTGGATTCGAATACGGTCTGCAATACGGTACATTTCGTCAGCGCCGGAGGCGATAATCCGCCCATGCCCGGTAAGCGTGGTACGGCGTGGCAAACGCTCTGTGAGCCTCAGGCCCAGAGAACTTTCAAGGGCCGCAATCCGGCGGCCCACAGTGGCATGGTCTACGCCAAGTTCCCTGGCTGCGGCCGACAGGGAACCACACCGGGCAAGGGCGAAAAAAAAATGTAAATCCTGCCAGTCCATATCTCACCTCGTGTGCATTTTTACACATGTATGGTGCTTTTATACCTGTATTCTTCCTGTAATAAACTCATTTATAGTTTTCTCACTTTATAAGTGAGGAAAAAATAATGTCGTTAGCAATGATTATTAGCCAGCCGGGTGGACCTGAGGTTCTTAAAGCGGTGGAAAGAGAGCTAGTCAGTCCCGGTCCCGATGAAGTCAGTATCAGACAAGAAATAATCGGCGTGAATTTTGTTGACATCTATTTTCGCTCAGGGCTCTACCCTCAGCCCTATCCCCAGGCGGTTCCTGGTTTTGAAGGGGCCGGAGTCGTCACAGCAACGGGCAGTAACGTCAGGTCCTTTGCAGCAGGAGACCGCGTTGCCTATACGGGAAATCCGATGGGCGCTTATGCTGAATGTCGCAATATACCTGCCAGCCGCCTTATCAGGATCCCGGATGGTGTGGACACTCGTACAGCCGGTAGTACGATGCTTCGGGGCCTTACCGCGCATATGTTACTCAACAAAGTAAGGGAAGTCAGGGCTGGCGACTGGATACTGGTTCATTCTGCTGCCGGAGGGCTGGGGCAGATAGTGACCCGCTGGGCAACGATGAAAGGTGCCAGGGTTATCGGTACAACGGGTTCACCGGAAAAAGTAGCAACGGCCCGCCTTGCTGGTGCGAGTGAAGTTTTGCTCCATACCGACGCTGCATGGCCGGACAAAGTCCGCGACATCACCGAAGGGTATGGCGTACATCTGGCCATCGACGGTATAGGAGGAACAATGCTCTCCAGAACGCTCGGCGTGGTCCACCCTTTTGGCACTGTCGCCAGTCTTGGACAGCCTGCAGGCCCCATACCTCCCGTGCGGGTGGAAGAACTGGGATTTGCCCGATCTATAGCACTAATGCGACCAAGTTCACTCGCCTATTCAGATGATGCTGCGCTATACAGGAAAGGGGCTTCTGACCTTATGTCAGCGCTGTCGGCAGGACTTGAAAATCACATTGGCGCTGAATTTATCCTTACCGACGCAGCAGAAGCACACCGGGTTCTGGAGGCGGGTCATACAACAGGAAGCGTCATTCTCACGGTTCAGGCTTAAGACTCGGACGTGAATGAAACAAGAGACGCAGGCATCTTTAAAGAAATGCCGTATCAGTGACGTGACGACCAGGCTGGATTTATATCCCTTAAGGACAATCGTTCCCCCCTTGTCGTCTCCTTCAGGTACTGCCAGGGAGATATGCAAGAAATTAGATAAAAGGGGTGAGTCTGCTAAATCACTAACGTTCATACAATGTCCGCTCCCGGCACTCAGGCATTGCTTAATGCACGACGTAAACGATCGCCATGTTAAACGGCTATTTCTGACAAAGCGCGGCCCCTCTGAAGCGCCGTGAGGTCCGCTCTGAACGAAGAGCGGATCTTCAGTGCAAAAGAACAGCAAGGCCCGCCTTTGTGATTAATACTGCCTTATCTACAACTGCTGAGTTACCCAGCTACCATTTTCAGCGAAAAATACCGTCGCATCGGCTCCATTGACCAGGGATATTTGAGGAGGCATGTGACCAATATCAACATCATAGAGTACGGGCACGGCAATATTCTCAAAAGCGGCTTTAAGGGCATCCAGATAATTATGTTTAGTCGGGTCGCTTACGTCGGGTGCAGCACTTCTGCCGATAAGAACACCATTTAAGTTATCAAACCAACCCTGTAATCGTAAGCTAAATAATGCGCGTGTTAATTCACAGGGAGCCATTTCCACATTTTCAAAATAGAGGATTATTCCTTGAGGGCTATTGCTCGCCTTGAACAAGGGCACATTCCCGAATGGTGTACCTGCTAACCTGGATATTATTTCGAGGCAGCCGCCGATCAGTTTCCCGCTAAATGTCAGAGAAGATGTAACACCATCAAGGCGTTTCCACTGTGTTTTTTGGGTCAGATTGAAACCTCCGTCTGACGCTGTTCCCCATTGATTTTCATCCGCTTGAAATGCTGTTGAAGAGTACTGTTTGATTACAGTTCCCCGATTCGATTCCAGAATTTCCCATACGGCCTGAGTGGTGGCATCTAACTTTTGAGCGCCAAGATCCATGAGGTTCGGCCCATGCAAAGTAGCCCAGCCCGATATCGTCGTCAGTGGGAAATGAAGTGTACTAAGATCTGAAAAGCCCACAAACCATTTTGGTTTAGACCGGGACAACAGATCAAAATCAATCAAATCAAGTAATTCCATCGCCAGATCACCGCCCCAAGGTGGCATAACAGCTTTTATATCTGGGTCAGTAAGATAAGACATTAATTCTTCAACGCGAGAAAATTTAGTGGCGCTTTTATTTTTGTGCTGCGAGCGTAAGCAGCGTCCTTCGCGGACCTGGTAACCTCTTTTCTTTAGGTTTTTTATGGCGAGTTCCAGTCTGGGATGCAGATGTTCAGGTACGCCAGAAGAGGGAGCGGTTACACCAATAACATCTCCTGGAGCCAGCCTGGGTGGAAAGAGGACACTCATGGATAAATCCTTTTCAGAACATATAGAATTCCATAATCCATAAATAAAGCCAGGATGTAAAATTAACAGGCGAACACTCCGCTTGTTTTTTCTAGGAGCCTTTAAAAGGTCTGCTCATGGCACCCAAGGGACTTTACCGGCGTAGATGATGCGTCAGGCGACTAATCCTCAAAAGTGCTTACTGCTTATTCGCGGGACCGCCGGCTGATTTGGGTTGGATCATGACGACTACTCTTTTAGCTATTCCCGGTTTCCCCTTTTCAAAGCGCCATTTACTCATCATTTTCTCGATGATTTTATGTTCAAACTCCGGAGTCGTTGTCGATTCCAGTATCTTAACATTCTGAACTCTGCCATCTGAAACAACATCATACTGAATCCGCAGAGCATTCGGCAGGAGGTTTCCGTTCTTATCATGAGTGGTAATTGCTGTGTTTGCAGAGGAAATGCTGCCTGAAGGTGTGCTGGCGCTGGCCGGTAAACCGGCGCAGAGTGCCAGGAACAATGGCAGAATCAGGGTGAATAGTCTGATAGCTTGCATAAATCGTCCGAATTCCAAAATTAACCATGAATCTTCACGTTACCAACGGCGCGAGTGACAGGCTACCAGATGAAATGATCAGTGAATACCGCGTCTTCAGCGGCAATCCCTTTGACCTCCTTACCAGGCGCTTCGTACCACATCCATTCCCGGGGTCGTTTCGCTATCAGGACTAGTGGGAGCTGAGCGAGTGTATCAATGATTCCTTTGCCAGCTGTCAGCTACGCTGTCCGGCTCGTCAGGGAACATGACCGAGCTAACACCCTTAAGTGATGAGAGACGACCATGGAGTTCGTCCGTAAAGGTAAAATGCGTCGTGCCCGGATTATCAGAGATACAGACTGGTACAGACAGGTGCCGGGTAACGGCCTCGAAGCGTGAGAAGACTTCGTCGTCACGGAGTGACTGGTAGCTGACCGCCGGGAGTAACAGGACATTCGCGCCAGCTGCCTGGGCATCATCAGCCAGATGTAGAATGGCGTCGATACGGACCGATCCCACACAGACCATAACCGGGATGTCCCCGGCATGCTGTTTTGCCAGAGTGGCTACGCGCTTGCGCTGCTCCCGGGTCAGATAGGCGTAGCGTGCGGTTGACCCCAGGATGCCCATAGAATCAACCCGAGCATCTGTACGGCGGGAAAGCATATGGCTGAACCCCTTTTCATCCACGCCGCTGGCGGCTATTGGGGTTAATGGAAACGCCGATAACCGCTAAACATACCTGTTTCTCCTGAAGGATATTACTGCTGTTGTTCTTCGATGAGAGCAACGTCAAACCACAGGCCGGGCATCATTTTTTCCAGGCCGTCGGTCAGCATCTTCCCGGCTTCGTGCAGTTTTTCCAGCGGCATCTGCGGCAGGCTTTCCAGAATGAACCACATTTGCTGAGCGTCCACGCCCAGACGGGTTCTGATCCCCTGTAGCCAGTTCCAGCGGCGGCAGGTCACGCCGGTGTCATCACACCAGATAACCTCTCCTTGTGAAGGATATTCAACGGCCGTTTCACCCTCTTTGACGGTATCAAAAGGCTCTGTTCCGTTTGCCACAGCCAGACGTGGTGAACCCTGATAGGCAGAGATATTCTCCCCACCAACCGGTACGGCGTAGCGGAGACTCACGGCGTTATAAAGATCAACGATGGGATCGAGCGCGGGCATCGTTCCGTCACGTAATACGCGCTTACGTAACGCATCAGCTGAGCAAGGGGTGCGTTTAGGTTTAGCACCAAACTTTTGAAAAACGTCGGCCCAGGCTGCCAGATGAGATCCCGCCCATTCCGGTTCGCCGGCCAGAACGGCTTCACAGGCTTCCCGCAGCGCGATTTCTCCAGCGTCGGGATGAAGCACTGGCGCAGCTTTTACGCAGATACTGAGTACCCGAAAACCTGGGGCAATACGATAAATTTCAGGGGCAATTGACGGAGAGACGGTTAACACGTGATAATCCTTTAATGACTAATTTATTCTATGATAATGACCGATGACCAAAAAAGTCAATTTAATGACCGATGCAAATGCTATCGTCAACACGGTGAATGAAGCCGTATCTCAGCGAATTAAACAGTATCGTAAGCAAAAGAAAATCTCCCTCGATGAACTCTCCCGTCGAGCCGGCGTCAGCAAGGGAGCGCTGGTTGAGATAGAAGGATGCCGGGCCAATCCCAGCATTGCTCTGTTATGCCGCCTGGCTACCGCGATGGGGGTTTCGGTGGCTGATTTTGTGGATGTCAGTTCCAAACCGACTGTGCATCTCATTGCTGAAGATGAGATCCCAGAATTGTGGGAAGGTGAAAAAGGCGGGAGAGCAAGACTGCTCGCAGGGTCGGGTGGGCCTGATATGACCGAGCTCTGGATGTGGGAAATGCAGCCGGGGGAAAAGTTTGCTTCACCGGGCCACACGGAAGGAACGCTTGAACTGTTTTATGTTCAGTCGGGCACGCTCACATTGGGGGTAAAGGACCATTTGTATCGGGTAAAAACCGGCTGTTCGGCAACGGCCAGAACGGACGTTCCTCATTTCTACGAAAACCAGGGGGAGAGCCCGCTGATATTTATCATGACAGTACATGAGAAAGCATCCTGAGTGGTTGCCCGGTATGCCTGTAGGGCTTGTCTCATCAAAGCAAGTTTGCAAGGAGTCGTTTAGTGGATAATCAGCATCTGCGTTTTACCCAAGGCCAGTTTACTGTCACAACCGATCCCGCCTTTTTTCAGCTGGAAGCCATTCACGATTACCTCTCGCAATCGTCCTGGGCGCCTGGCATTGATGCTGAAACGGTCAGAATATCAATCCAGAACAGCCTTTGTTTTGCGCTTCTGGATGGAACAAGACAAATCGGCTTCGCCCGTCTGGTCACCGACTATGCCACTTTTGGTTATTTGTGCGACGTCTACGTGCTGAACGAGTATCAGAAAAGTGGTCTTGGTCGTTGGCTGATTGAATGCTGTCACGCCCATCCCGTGATGTCACGCCTGCGACGGATAATGCTGGTAACCTCTAGCGCGCCCTGGCTCTACCAGAAGCTGGGGTATAACCCATTGAACCAACCAGATTTTGTCTGGCAAATCAATCGACCCGATATTTATCGTAAACCCGGGCAAAAGTAAGACTATTTTTTGAGAGTAATGATAAATGTTAATCCGTAGAGCCCGTCCCTCTGATGCAGAAGAGCTTGCCATTTTAGCCGAACGCACCTTTAGAAAAACGTTTGAGGCGGGTAATACTCAGAAGGATATGGAGCTTCACTGCCAGGCAAGTTATTCAACAGATACTCAGTTGCAAGAAATCCTCAGAGAAGACTGGATTACATTAGTCTGCGAATACGAAAGCAAACTGATAGGGTATGCCCAACTGAGGTGGGAAGCATTTCCTCCCTGTGTAAATAGCATTCACGCCGGGGAAATCCTGTGTCTGTATATCGATGAACCTTATCATGGCAAAGGTTTTGCACAAGCGCTGATACACAAGTGCTTTGCTGAATTTGCGGCACAGGGATCGGATATTGTCTGGTTAGGTGTCTGGGAACATAACCCAAGGGCAATCTCTTTTTACCGTAAGCTTGGGTTTACCGAGGTGGGTGAACATATCTTCCAGGTTGGGACAGATCCCCAGAGAGATATCATTATGAAACGCTCAACGGGTGTTAGCTGAACAAACATTACGACGTCCGCTCTGGCACACAGCAGGCGTGATCGACACCAGGAGACGTCACGCGCTAGCGGCTAAGCGTAGCGCCGGCTCGGAAAATCCCGGATGGTGGCGCGTGGCGCCTTATCCGGCTACGCGGTTGTGCCACTCTTGTGCCGTTATTTTGCCGGGTGGCGGCTGCGCCTGACCCGGCCTACAAAAACAGGGCCGCCCGTACTCTTCTGGTGGCATGCCCCTGGCCCGCGCCTGCGCAGCGCCGCCGGGCTGTTACTGCGCCTGCTGCTGCGCTTGCGCCAGCTGGCGGACGATCGCCTCGCGCCGCGCATCCCCTTCCGGCAGCCGGGCCAGTAACGCCTGCAAGGCTGCCACGGCTTCGGGGTAATCTTCATTACGCACCGCGCTCAGGGCCAGCATCTCCAGCACCGGCAGGCTGTTCGGCTGCCGCTGATGCAGGTCACGCAGCAGCAGCTCGCCCATCCGAACCTGACCGCTATCCCCCGCCCGCACCAGCGCGCTGGCGTAATCGAAAGCCGCCGCAGGGTCATCCGCCGCCAGATCATGCGCCCGGCCAAAGGCGCCGATCGCCGTCTCGCCATCGTTCAACAACAGGCCCAGCCGCCCAAGCAGCTGCCAGCCGGCGAGGTCGTTCGGCGTAGTCTGCAGGTGGCTGCGCAGGCCAAGCCGCAGCTCCGCCAGCTCATCCATACGCAGCGGCGGCGCCGTCGGGTCCTTAACCTGCTGCAACAGCGCAGGATAATGCCGTTCAGCCTGCTGCCAGAGCAGCACCTGGCCAATATCGCTGGTTTTCAGATACAGGCCCAGACTCAGAACCACCAGCAGCAGCGCGCCCGGAAGCAGCGCCCAGCGGCTTAGCGGCCGTTCGCCAGGCTGTGCCTGGGGCGGAATATCCGTCAGCAGCGTGCGCTGCAGCTCGACGACCAGCGCCGGGTTGTCCTCGCCGCGCTCCTGCGCCAGCTCCTGCAGGCGCGACTGGTACAGGACGCGGTTGAGGGCATCGCGGTCCACCGCCCCTTTGCCCGGCCACGGGAAGTACAGCAGCCCCAGCGCGCCAGCCAGCAGCAGCGCGACGATAACCACCAACAGGCTCATCGTTCTTTTCCTTCTTTCAATAATGCCGCCAGCCGCTGGCGCTCTTCAGCGCTGAGCGCCGCGTCAGGAATGTCGCGACGACGCGCGCGGGCGATAATCACCCCCGCGCCCGCCAGCACGAACAGCCCCGGCCCCAGCCACAGCAGCACCGTGCCCGCGGTCAGCGGCGGCTCGTAGCTGACAAAATGACCGTAGCGGGCCACCATATAGTCAACGATCTGCCCTTTCGTTTTCCCCTGCTGCATCAGCTCGTACACCTTCTGCCGCATATCAGCGGCAATCATCGCGTTTGAGTCGGCGATGCTGTTGTTCTGGCATTTCGGGCAGCGCAGCTGGGAGGTGATCTCGCGGAAGGCCTGCTCCTGGGCCTCATCCTTAAACTGCCAGGTGTCGATGGCGGCCCACGCCTGGCCGGTCAGCATCAGCGCCAGCAGGATGACCATTGCACATCTCATCAGCCCGCCCTCCGGTTGTATTGATCCCACAGCGGCTGGAGCTCCTCGCGCCACACCCGTTCGTTCAGGTCGCCGGCGTGCCGCCAGCGGATGATGCCCTGACCGTCGATGAGAAACGTCTCCGGCGCGCCATAGACCCCGAGATCCAGGCCAAGCATGCCGTTGCCATCGTACAGGCTCAGCATGTACGGGTTCCCCAGGCGCTGCAGCCAGCTCATCGCCTTCTGCCGATCGTCTTTGTAGTTCATCCCCACCACCCGCACGCCCTGCTGCGCCAGGCCGTTGAGAAACTGATGCTCGGCGCGACAGGTTGGACACCAGGTGGCCCAGACGTTAAGCAGCAGCGGCTTGCCGTCAATCAGCGTGCGTCGGTCCAGCGTCTGACCGGGGGTATTCAGCGCTTCAAGGCGAAATTCCGGCAGCGGTTTGCCAATCAGCGCCGACTCGAGGGTCGTCGGGTCATCGCCATCGGCGTTGCGCATCAGTTGCCAGAACAGCGCGGCGGCCAGCGCCAGAAACAGCACCAGCGGGATAAACAGTAGCTTCCGGTTCATGAGGCCTCCTGCAGCTTCTTACGCATCCGGTAGCGCGGGTCGAGCATGCAGCACAGACCGCCGAGGGCCATCAGTACCCCGCCGTACCAGA